>NTLX01000146.1_pt1 | contig 12394 bp, 20 predicted proteins | sample 1251771 | NCBI WGS metagenome assembly NTLX01 (sample SAMN07250028, study PRJNA358725) | marine metagenome | isolation source: viruses from ocean water | place: Pacific Ocean: North Pacific Subtropical Gyre | collected 2015
TTGGCTGCTGATAGTAAAGCTTCTGGTCGTTGGGATACTGCTTCTGGCGGGATGTACTACGCTGTGGGAGTGGGATCCAACCTTGCCGGGCGTGGTGGCGACTTGGTGATTATCGATGACCCGCACTCGGAGCAGACGGCCATGTCGGCCAACGGTTTTGACGATGCGTGGGATTGGTACACCGGGGGCCCCCGACAACGTCTCCAGCCGGGCGGCAGTATAGTTCTGGTTCAGACCCGGTGGTCCGAGAAGGACATGACGGGGCAGTTGCTCCGTGCAATGGCTAAAGATCCGCTAGCTGATCAATGGGAAGTTGTCGAGCTCCCTGCCATTTTTGATGACGGTGAGCCCTGTTGGCCGGAGTTCTGGTCTCTTGATGATTTGACCGCGGTTCGCGCATCTATTCCCCCGAGCAAATGGAACGCACAGTATCAGCAGAATCCTACGGGCGAGGAGAACGCGATCATCCCTCGTCAGTGGTGGCAGAAGTGGGAGAAGGACAACATCCCGAATCTGGAGTATGTGATTCAGAGCTATGATACGGCGTTCTCGAAACGCGAGACTGCTGACTACTCGGCGATCACGACTTGGGGTGTTTTCAGGCCGGAGGAGATTGGGGGCCCTCCGGGACTCATACTTTTGGACAGCACCAAGGGGCGGTGGGACTTTCCGGACCTCAAGCAAAAGGCTTTGGAGCAGTATAAGTATTGGGACCCCGACACCGTCATCGTGGAAGCCAAGGCTTCTGGTATGCCCTTGACCCATGAATTACGAAACATGGGGATTCCGGTTGTTAACTTTACCCCTAGTAAGGGTAATGATAAGGTTACGCGAGTTCATTCTGTATCGCCGTTGTTTGAGGCGGGCATGGTCTGGGCCCCCGACACCACCTTCGCTGACGAGATGATTGAGGAGGTGGCGGCGTTCCCTAACGGGGAGCATGACGACTTGGTCGATAGCATGACGCAGGCTTTAATGCGTTATCGGCAAGGGAACTTTGTACAATTGCCAACTGACGATTGGGATGATGAGGACACGGGAATGCAGGTTAGGGCTTATTACTGATGGAAGAAAAGGGCATAGGTTCGTTCTTTGCGGACTTCGTAACTGGCAACGCGCCCTCTGCTCAACTGAACGCGCTTCGCGAATCTGCTCGAATGGGTGACCCGATGGGGGAAGCCATCTACGGTGATGAGCCCACTTTTATGGAGCGGTTGATAACGGAGTATGATTATCCCGCATCTATTCCCATGCAGGATGAAGAGGGTTACGCGATTGTTGATGATGCTGGCCGTCAGAAAATGATGATTGCCACTGACTTCAATCTTCCAGAGTACATGAGGACTCAGCGCCCTCGGCAGGACATGCCGACTTACGGGGAGTTGGAAGATGCGCGGGCTCATGCGTTAGCTTCGGCAGAGTTGGCTCGTCGATATGGTCCAGACACCGCTCAAACTGTTTCGACCATAAAAGAGGGCATAGAGATGCTTCCTCTTGCGGGTTCTTCTAAGTTTGGCGATGTTGCGATGGACGTTCGTAACAACACCGTTGGGATACAGCTATTTCGAGAGGCGGGGATGAACAACTCTCCAAGAGAGCTTGCTCGCATGGTTGATGATAAAGTTTTCGAGCAGTTGGACATTATTTTAGGCAGAACGCCTGCTGAGCAGACTACGCCAGCGTCTGATCAACCGTACGCTAAGTATAACTTTGAATCGCCGGAGGGCGGGATAGATGTTTACTTCCCGAGGGACCGGGAAGGGTTTTTTGACACCAGTTACATTTATGATGGGAAAAAGTGACCTACGCTCTTGTCTATGTTAGGTTGACGTAAAGGAGATTATACATGGCGCGTGAACCGATTGCTGGGATGGTAGAAAGTGCCATCCCTACGCAGCTTGATCCGGAGGATTTGGCGGCAGAGGTAGAGCTGGAGCTCCCGGGTAGCCAAGAGACTGTGGCTTTTGAAGGCATGGCCGAGGGCATGGACATTGAGATTGTCCCCGAGGATGACGGCGGTGTTGTGATTGACTTTGACCCGCAAGATCAACGCGGGAAAAACGATGATTTTTATGCAAACTTAGCAGAGGAAATGCCAGATCGTGAGCTCGGGCGTATTGCCAGTGAGTTGTTGGGCGAGTTTGATGCTAACAAGGCAAGCCGACAGGAGTGGGAAGATGCTTACGCCAACGGTCTGGAGCTTCTTGGTTTCTCCTACGAAGAGAGAACCCAGCCGTTCCGAGGAGCTACCGGTGTTACGCATCCCCTGCTTGCAGAGGCAGCTACACAGTTCCAAGCGCAAGCCTTTAATGAGTTGTTGCCAGCGTCCGGACCGGTGCGAACTGCCATCATTGGCAGTGAAACTAGGGAAAAACAGCAGCAGTCCGACCGCGTAAGGCAGTTTATGAACTACTACATCACGAATGTGATGGAGGAGTACACGCCTGAACTGGATCAGATGCTGTTTTATTTGCCGTTGGCGGGCAGCACGTTCAAGAAAATCTACTATGACGAGACGATGGACCGCGCTGTAAGCAAGTTTGTGCCTGTTGAGCAGCTTGTGGTGCCGTATGAAACGTCAGATTTAGAGACTTGCCCGAATATTACGCAGGTTTTGCGTATGCCGCTCAACGATTTGCGTAAAAAGCAGGTCGCAGGCTTCTATTTGGACATGGATGTCCTTCCGGCACAGTCCGATTTGGGCACCGTGACCAGTGAGATTGAGCGTATTGACGGTGTTTCGCCGTCTCAGATCGATTATGACTGCACTTTGCTTGAATGCCACGTTGATTTGGACCTTGAGGGGTACGAAGACAAGGACGAGGAGGGTGAACCGACCGGTATTAAGGTGCCATACGTGGTCACCATCAGTCAGGACAACGGTCAAATCCTGTCAATTCGTCGTAATTACAATGAGGGCGACGAAACCAAGAAGAAAATCCAGTATTTTGTGCACTATAAGTTCCTTCCGGGTTTTGGTTTCTACGGTTTGGGGCTTATTCACACGATTGGCGGACTGTCACGGACCGCCACGGCGGCACTGAGGCAGTTAATCGATGCTGGTACGTTGTCCAACCTCCCAGCGGGCTTCAAAGCCCGCGGACTACGGATCAGAGACGACGATGACCCGCTTCAGCCCGGTGAGTTTCGCGATGTGGACGCTCCCGGAGGGGCTATCCGTGACAGCCTGATGCCGCTGCCCTTCAAAGGCCCTGATCAGACGCTATTTAACCTTCTTGGGTTTGTGGTGGACGCTGGTCGGCGCTTTGCGACGATTACAGACATGAAAGTTGGCGACGGGAACCAGCAGGCGGCTGTCGGAACGACGCTTGCCCTGATTGAGCAGGGCTCTCGGGTGATGAGTGCGGTGCACAAGCGGCTTCATTACGCTATGCGGCTTGAATTTAAGATTTTGTCGCGTGTGATGGCGGAAAGTCTGCCGCCAGAGTACCCGTATGCGGTTGAAGGCGCGGAATCCGCGGTCAAACAGACGGATTTTGATGATCGCGTAGATGTTTTGCCGGTCTCTGACCCGAATGTATTCAGTCAGGCGCAGCGCATCACGTTGGCCCAAACCAAGTTGCAGTTGGCTGGTGCGGCCCCTGAGATGCACAACATGCATGAGGTCTATCGTGACATGTACGACGCTCTGGGAGTCAAGGATGTTGATCGGATCATGCGTAGGATTCCTGACGAGGAGCCGACACCCAAGGACCCTGCTCAAGAGAACATTGACGCCATGGATATGATCCCTCTGAAGGCGTTTGAGGGTCAGGAGCATCAGGCTCATATTATGGCGCACATGGTCTTCGGCTCTACGCCCATGGTAGCTGGTATGCCTGCCATGGCGATGGCGCTTCAGAAGCACATCATGGAGCACGTTCAGATTGCCGCACGGGAACAGGCGGCAGTTGTCTTCTTGCAGGGCAGGCAGCAGGCGGGTGGAGCTCCGGCCTCAGAGGAAGAGATGATGCAGATTGAGGGCCTTACCGCTCAGTTCGTTGCCGAGGGTATGCAGCAGGTCAAGCAGCTCTCGCAGCAGGTATCTGGTCAGGGCCCCGATCCGTTGGTCAAGCTCAAGGAGCAGGAGCTTCAGATTCGCGCACAGTCCGAGCAGGCCGATGCTCAGAACGACGCGGCAAAGCTCAATCTGGAAGCACAGGGTCAGCAGATGCGGGCCGATCAATTCCAGCAGCGGTTGGCGAGCCAAGAGCGGCAGACCGCGGCCCGTATCGATGCCGCCATGCAGCGTGAATTTATCAAAGGAAGGGGTCAGTAACCCCACTACGGGAACGGGAACATGGTGGATCCGGTAACGGCGATGGCGACCGCTTCGGCGGCGTTTGGTGCCATCAAAAAAGGGTTTGCTATAGGTCGGGACATCGAGGCGATGGCATCCGACCTTTCGCGCTGGATGGGTGCATTATCGGACCTAGACCAAGCCGAAAAAGAGGCTAAAAATCCCCCTATATTCAAGAAGCTATTCGGTGGCAAGACTGTCGAACAAGAAGCTATTGAAATTTTTGCGTCCAAGAAAAAGGCGCAAGCGCAGCGTCAAGAGCTACAGCAGTGGATTCAGTACACCATGGGACAATCTCATTGGGATGAGTTGATTCGCATGGAGGGCCGAATACGAAAACAGCGGCAGGAGACGTTATACCGGCAACGGGAGCGGAGACGTAAGTTCATAGAAATTGTCTCTATAATAATTTTTATTTTAGCGGTTGCTGCGTTCATTTTCTTCATAGTTTGGTTATATGTTCAACAGGGGTAGCGATGGCTAAAAAGTTTCAACCGGATACATCATATGCTCAGTATGATCTCGATGGCGACGGGGAAATCACTGATGCAGAACTGGCTCATGCCAAGGAAATACGTCAGGCCGAGCACGAGATGCGTAAGCTGCGGGCCCAGCGGCGTATGGCAACTGCTAGCTTGGTTGCCATGGGGGCGTTTACTGCGGCCATGTTTGTTGTGGAGATAGAGCGGGTAGAGGCTCTGTCTGACATCAGTAACTTGTTTTACATCAGCGGCGCAGGCATTGTGGGGGCGTATATGGGCGCTACAGCTTGGATGTCTAAACGGTGATTGATGCTTTTTTGCTTTTGGTTTACCTCGGGACGGGGGAGTTCCGTAAATTAGAGTCCGGTAACATGTATTTTTATTCTGTTACCGAATGTAACTATTTTGCAAATCAGGTCTCCAAGCGTTACGGCAACTATCGTTATATCCAAAACATGGACCCCAAGGATCGGGTGACGGCATATTGTGTCCCAAAACAGGTGGACCCTGAGAGAATAAAGGTTTATTGATGATAATGTGGGACATGCATAATAGGACTACGCCGGAACAAGCGGAAGCTAACAGGAGAAGGCGAGATGCTGCAAGCACTGATCGGCCCCGTGACGGGGCTTCTGGACAAGTTCATCGAGGACAAGGACCAGAAAGCAAAGCTGGCTCACGAGATAGCCACCATGGCGGAGAAACACGCTCACGAAGCGTCCATGGGTCAGATAGAGATCAACAAGGCCGAGGCTCAACATAGGTCTGTATTTGTCGCCGGTTGGCGACCTTTTCTTGGTTGGGGTCTAGCCGCCGCCATGATTTGGCACTTTGTTTTAGCGCCGGTCACCATGTTTGGTTTTGCATATGCGGGCATGGAACCCCCGGACTTGCCGACATTTGACATGGACAGCTTGATGACTGTTCTGTTAGGCATGTTGGGTCTTGGCGGTCTTAGGACTGTGGAAAAGGTCAAGGGTCTTACAAAGTAATGGAAGCAAACTTCTTCAAAAGTCTTGAGATGGTGTTGAAACACGAGGGTGGTTTTGTGGATCACCCGGACGATCCGGGGGGCGCTACTAACAAAGGAATTACGCACAAGACGTATTCCGACTTTCTTGGTCGCCCTCTTGAAGATGTGAACGAGCTCAAAAACATTCCGGACGAACATGTAGAGTTAATCTACAAGGAGGGCTACTGGGATAGGGTCAAGGCTGACCAGCTCCCTGCGGGTGTAGACTTCTGCACCTTTGATTGGGCCGTGAACAGCGGTCCGGGTCGTGCGGCCAAGGCTTTACAGAAATCTGTGATGGTTATGCAGGACGGGGCGATTGGCCCTCGGACGCTGGCTGCGGTTGAAGAAAAAGACCCGATGCAGATTATTGAGGACATTACGGGTGAACGGGAGCAGTTCTATAAGGCGCTCAAGACTTTTGACACATTTGGCAAGGGTTGGCTGCGACGTAATGACGAAACATGCGAGTATTCTTTGTTGCTTGCAGGAGGTATGACATAGGTGGATGAAGTCTTCTTTGCTGACGCTGTCCTACGCATTGTGAGGGACAGGCGGTTAGCAGTTCAGGACTTGTTGATATACGACAACGTCAAGAACATGGAGCAGTATCGTGAGCTCATGGGCAATCTCAAAGCCCTAGATCACGTGGAACAGGAACTCAAGAGCCTGCTAGATAAACAGGAGCGCAACGATGGTTGATCTTGCTGGTGCCTCAGAAGGCGCTGAAAACTTGGCATCTGCATATGTGGATGTAACGACGGACAAGAAACTGGACCCCGAGGCCATCGGCGGTTCTCTTCTAGAAAGAATGCCAGATCCCACAGGTTGGCGACTGCTCATTCTCCCCTATCGGGGAAAGGGCAAAACCGACGGGGGTATTTATCTTCCGGACAAGGTTGTTGAGGAAAGCACCGTGTCCACGCAGGTGGGTTACGTTTTAAAAGTCGGGAAGCTGGCATATAAGGATTCCGAAAAATTCCCGTTTGGGGCGTGGTGTAAACAGGGCGATTGGGTCATGTTTGCGCGATATGCGGGCTCGCGGTTTCGGATAGACGGCGGGGAAGTCAGGATTCTTAACGATGATGAGATTCTTGCACGGATCAAAGAACCCGAAGACATTCTTCATTTCTAGGAGTAGGTGATGGCTGAAGAAAAAGCTCAGATTGAGCTCGACCTTGGGGACGAGGTTGAAACCGTTATTGAAGTTCCCGAGGAGGAGCAGGAAGAAGCCAAAGTAGAGGTTTCTCAAGAAGAGGACAATTTTGAGAAGGCCGAGAGCGCCACGCAAAAGCGTATTGACCGTCTGACCAAGAAGATGCGTGAGGCAGAGCGCCAGCGCGAGGAAGCGTTGAAGTATGCCCAGAGTGTGCAGGCAGAAGCGCAGCAGCTCAAGCAACGCATGGACACGCTGGATACCAGCTATGTGCAAGAGTATAGCAGCCGTGTAGAGAGCCAGATGGCCTCTGCCGAGGGGGAGCTTGCTCGGGCCATGGAGGTCGGTGATACTAACGCTGTTGTGGAAGCACAACGCAAAATCACTCGTTTAGCTATTGAAAATGACCGAGCAGAACAGGCTAAAGCTCAACAGGAGCGATCAGCTCAGGCGGCTGAAACTCAGCCGACAGCGGAGGTTTCGCAACCTAGCCAGCAGGCCCAGCCGCGCCGACCGGATCCGAAGGCTGAATCGTGGGCGCAAAAGAATGAGTGGTTCGGTTCTGACGAGGCCATGACTTACGCGGCCTTTGGCGTACACAAAAAATTAGTCGAAGATGAAGGGTTTGACCCAAAGTCGGATGATTACTATACTGAACTTGACAGGCGTATGGCGGAAGAATTTCCCCATAAGCTTGGCAACTCCGGAGGAAGCAAGCGGCCCGCCCAGACCGTAGCTTCTGTATCCCGCAACTCATCTGGGCGCAGCAGTGGGAAAAAGGTTAGACTCACCCCTAGCCAAGTCGCGATTGCGAAGAAATTGGGTGTGCCGCTTGAAGAATACGCAAAGCACGTGAAGGAGTAAGCGATGACTGAAGAAATGTTTGAAGGATCAGTTAAGAGAACTCCTCGCGCAAAAACAACTCGGGAGAAGACGGCTAGGCGTAAGCCGTGGGCTCCCCCGTCTATGTTGGATGCACCGCCTGCACCGGATGGGTTCAAGCATCGTTGGATCAGGGCTGAAACCCGTGGTTTTGACGATACGAAGAACATCAGCGCAAAACTGCGTGAGGGCTGGGAACTGGTTCGTAAGGACGAGTACCCGGACTTTGAGGCCCCGGTACTCGAATCAGGTAAATATGAAGGTGTGTTTGGAGTAGGTGGACTTGTTCTCGCTCGCATACCGCTTGAGACTGTTGAAGAAAGGTCTGCGTACTTCCAAGGAAGGACAAAGGACCAGATGGATGCAGTTGATCAGGATATGATGCGTGAGAATGCTCATTCGACAATGACGATCAGTAACCCTGAGCGTCAATCCCGTGTAACCTTTGGGGGTACTAGAAAGTAACCCCGCAATCTGGAAGGAAGTAAGTAAATGGCAAATCTACTTACCGGTGGCTATGGCCTTCGTCCGATTGGGATTACGGGTAGCGGTCCAAACTCTACTGGCACAACCCAGTACGAAATCGCAGCTGCCAACACCGACGCGATTTTTCACGGCGGTATTGTAATTCCTCTCTCGACGGGCTTCATAGGCAAAAACTCAACCAGCGGCGGTGTAGCTCCGCTGGGTGTGTTAAATGGCGTTGAGTATGTTGACTTAGGCACAGGTAAAACTGTGTTTAAAAACTTTTGGCCCGGTGCAAACAGCGCAAATGTTGACACCAATCATCCGGTGAAGGCTTTTGTGTTCGACAACCCTATGCAACTTTTCACTGTTGTTGCCGACGGCACCAACACTGATCGTGCTACCGCACAAGCAGATGTTTTCGCAAATTGCGACATGGCCTCTTTGGATGCTGGAAGCACTAGCACCGGTCAATCCACTGACATGTTGGACATCAGCTCGGCTGCAACTACGAACACTCTTGATGTTCGTATCGTTGGCATCTATGAGGACGACGCAAATATTGATTTCTCTGCTGTGGGTCATCAGTACATTGTTCGTCTGAATGGTCATTTCAACTCAGGTACAACCGCTGCGGTTGGCACCTACGCAACAACCGGCATATAGGAGGCTAGGACATGGCTATTTCAAGAGCACAACTAGCTAAAGAGCTAGAGCCCGGGTTGAATGCACTTTTCGGCCTTGAGTATGATCGTTACGACAACGAACATGCGGAAATCTTTGACGAAGAAACTTCTGATCGCGCCTTTGAAGAAGAGGTGATGCTCGGTGGTTTCGGAACTGCCCCAGTTAAGTCTGAAGGCGGAACCATTAGCTTTGATGACGCGCAGGAGACTTTCACTGCACGTTATACACACGAGACCATTGCTTTGGCCTTCTCGATCTCCGAGGAAGCCATTGAAGACAATCTCTATGATCGTCTGGCCTCGCGTTATACCAAGGCTCTGGCTCGCTCGATGTCTCAAACTAAGCAGATCAAAGCCGCAGCGATTCTGAACAATGCTTTCAGCACTGGTGCTAACGCAATCGGTGATGGAGCAGCTCTGTGTTCATCCTCTCACCCGTCGCTTTCTGGCAACCAGCGTAACCTGCTGTCTGTCGCGGCGGATCTGAACGAGACCTCGCTTGAGCAGATGCTCATCGACATTGCAGGTCTTACGGATGAGCGCGGTCTCAAGATCGCTATTCGTGGTATGAAACTCATCATTCCAAAGGAACTGCAATTTATTGCAGAGCGTGTGATGAACTCGAACCTGCGTGTAGGCACGGCGGACAATGATGCCAATGCGATCCGTAACATGGGCATGCTTCCAGAAGGTGCAGTGGTTAACCACTTCCTGACCGACACGGATGCGTTCTTCATCAAGACGGATGCGCCTAACGGCTTCAAGATGTTCAACCGCTCGCCGATCAAAACTGCCATGGAAGGCGATTTTGATACCGGCAACATGCGCTTCAAGGCTCGTGAGCGTTACAGCTTCGGTGTATCAGATTGGCGTTGCGTTTTCGGTACACCCGGCGCATAATCGAGTTGCAACAGACGACGTAGCGAAAGGGCGGCACTATTGCCGCCCTTTCTTTTTTGTTATAAAGTGTTTTTGGGCTTCACATCAGCTTTGTAGACAGGACCATGCCCACCTGACATTGCACGGACTACAAAGCGAAACCTTGTGCAAGGGGTACTAATATGGCTTCCACCACTTTTTCGGGTCCCGTGACCTCTACTGCCGGTTTCATTTCGGGATCGGACTCTCTTGTATCTGTAGCTGCTGACGTAACACTGACTTCTGCCGCCAACGCAGGCCGTACAATGGTTTTAGGCGTAGCAAGCGGTGCGACTGTTACTCTTCCCGCGGCGAGCGGCACAGGCAACATCTACAGGTTCTTCGTAGCAACCACGGTCACCTCCAACAACTACATCATTCAGGTTGCCAATGGCGACGACACGATGGCGGGCGTGGCGATTGTGGCTAATGACGGCGGGGATACAGCGTCTATTTTTGAAACTGCCGCAACAAGCGACACGATCACGTTGAATGGTACGACCACCGGCGGGATTCTTGGTGGCACAATTGAAATTCAAGACGTAGCGTCAAACGTGTTCTCTGTCGTCGCTCGTGGTGCCGCAACCGGCTCCGAAGCTACTCCTTTCTCTGCTGCTGTATCGTAAGAGGCTTATCATGGGTAAGCTCAACGGCGGTAAAAAGCCTGTCACAAAGACCGTAAAGAAGGCTTCAAAAAAGAAAGAGGGGTAAGCTATGGCGGGCTCTGACGTTAAGACGAAGCGAGTTACCGGCACGGGTTCACTCGGTGTTGGTCCTGCTCGTATCCGGCAGATTCAGTTGAAGACTGCATCAGGAACCCCACGGCTCACTGTTACAGATGGTTCTGGCGGCGCTACAGTCCTAGATTTGGACTTCAATGCCTCAGATACACATTCTGTGAACATCCCTGCTGAAGGTATTAGAGTGACCGACATCTTTGTTGGAACTCTGACCAATATCACAGCAGTGACGTTCTTTTTTAACTAGGTGAAACGTGGCTAGGCGTAAGGCAAAAATGCCGCCGCGCAATAAAAAGAATTTCCGCCCCACCAAGGCTGGGGCGGGAATGACCAAGGCCGGTGTTGCGGCGTATAGGAGGGCTAACCCCGGGAGCAAGCTCAAGACAGCGGTCACGGGTAAGGTCAAAAAAGGCAGCAAAGATGCGAAGCGTAGAAAGTCTTTCTGCGCTCGTTCTGCCGGGCAGATGAAAAAGTTTCCAAAAGCAGCGAAGAACCCTAATTCACGGCTGCGCCAAGCTCGTAGAAGGTGGAAGTGTTGATGAAGGCCGAGGACGTTTTAAAGCTTTTGGAAAAGCACGAAGCCGAGTGTAACCGCCGGTATTCGGATATTCAAAGTCAACTGGACAAGCTCGATAGACGGCTGTGGGGTATTGCTGGTCTGATCGTTGCAGCGGCCATTGCTCAAAAGGTGTTCTAATGGGAAGTGTAGTGAATCTTGGATCTGGTGCTTGTCCTGTTCGCAGAACGGGGAAAAGCAATGTTGTCCGCATGAAAAAAGGCGGAAAGGTGAAAAGTGGTGGCAAGATTTGTCCGGAAGGAAAGGCATGGGCTAAGAGGACGTTTGATACATATCCGTCGGCCTATGCAAACCTTGCTGCATCAAAATACTGTAAAGACCCCAACTACGCTAAAAAATCCAAAGGCGGAAAGCGAAAAGGTCGGTAGTCATTATGAAACCTCGCGACAGAGCACGGGTGAAAAAGGTAGCGGGCAAACTGAGAAAAGCATCAAGAGCTCATGCCCAGCAAGCGCGAACATTATCGAAACTGGCGAAGAACTCAAAATCTAAGAGGTCTTAATGGGACAGTTAAAACAATGGTTGAAACAGGATTGGGTAAGGATTGGCAGTGATGGCTCTATCAAAGGCCCTTGCGGTACTTCAAAAGATAAGAAAAACCCTGATCGTTGCCTTCCAAGAGCTAAAGCTAATAGCCTCTCGAAAGCTGAACGAGCTACAACGGCTCGTAAAAAGAAAAAAGCTGGATCCAAAGGCAAAACCGTCGTCGCAAACACCAAGCGAGCAAAAGTCACCAACCTCAAAAACGGCGGGGCGGTCGGCTACGAAACGAAAGCCAAAAGGCCGTTCAGGGGTAAAAAAGTAGCCGGGACAGCGGTCGCCCGGGGGTGTGGGGCAGTAATGCCTGATCGCAGAAAACGAACTAAGGGTTCAGTAAGTCAAGCGTAGGAGCGTGAAATGGCTAAAGAATACATGACGATGGACGAGTATGCAGCCACTCTTGTCGGCGGCGGCATGAAAGCCAAAGGCATGGCTAAAGGCGGTAAAGTCCGCAAAATGGCGGCTGGTGGTGCTGCGGGCATGAAGAAGAAGGGCTACGCCAAGGGCGGCAAAGTCGCCAAGATGGCTGGCGGCGGCATGATGAAGAAGAAGGGTTATGCCAAGGGCGGCAAGGTAAAGTAACTTGCCATATCTTCAAAGCAACATTCCGCACTTCAAGTGTTGGGTGCGGAAGGA
>NTLX01000147.1_pt1 | contig 12382 bp, 18 predicted proteins | sample 1251771 | NCBI WGS metagenome assembly NTLX01 (sample SAMN07250028, study PRJNA358725) | marine metagenome | isolation source: viruses from ocean water | place: Pacific Ocean: North Pacific Subtropical Gyre | collected 2015
AAGGTTCGTATTGCTCGCGGCTTCGATCGTGCAATGTTGCTCGAAATCCTCGAAGAAAAATATCCAGAGCTTGCCGCCTAAACCTACTGATGAGCTGGACCCGCAGAAATGCGTTTATGGTTTAAGCAACATGGCGAGTCGTGCGAATCCGATGTCAGTATGGAATGTCCAGATTTTGAAGAGTAGCTAACTGCCATCGGTATAGAACGAGAAGAGCAGTATTTTTATATGGCGTGTGGGCGTATTTATGAATCTACAAGACAGCACACGTTATTTCGATAAAAGGGTATTGCAATGAGAACAGCGACAGCACAAAAGCTATTTTATGTTGCGGCGACTTTTGTAATTTTGTTATTGATGGGTTTAGTAGGCGCTGGCGATTACGAGGACCAGTTAGCAGAACAGCGATTCTACTGCGAGCAAGTATCTGAAGGGAATTGGCCCGATTACAAAAACATAGTGGCGGAGGTATGTAATGACAGCGGAAAGCGTTAAAGCAATGGTCAAAGAGTACCAAGAACGTCAAAAAGAACCAGAAAAAGCGTGTCGGTCGGCGCTTTGGGAGATCGGGTTCTTGTTGCGTGGCCTGGTAAGTGAAATGGCAAAGGCCGTTGAGCCAGTCGAAAAACAAATCTTAGAAGATATGATGACTGACGTGCTCCAAGCACAACAAAGACTTATGGGAGTCGAGCGATTGTTTACGCACAGAGAAAACCAGCGCGAGTATTGGGAAAAAAACCCGCACGTTCTAATGCAGTTTGTCGAAGAGGACGAAGACGAGGACGAAGACGATGCCGATGTACACTAACAGCGAGTGTGACGACGCGATGCTTGCTGTTGCCAATGCTGGCAGCATGTCGCGCAGATTGCGCACCGACGTTGCTATATTGTCGGACTTTTCCGTGGTGCCGCTTGATACGGTAGATCCAGATACGGTCTTTGACTCTATGTACAGTCACGACGAAATTTTGGAAATCTTCTGGCATCCAGACACGTAGTGTCGATGCTCATTCATTAAACACGGATAGACGACTGATGAGCGTTACATTCTCAGATGCTAGTGGTCATGACACGTTCACCATAACGAGTGCTAATAACGTGAACTTATGGAATGCTTCCTCAGTAGGAGGCACAGTTACCATACATGGACCAGCCATAAAACTTGATCCCCCAAAGTATAAAAAGCCCGATAACATTTTAGAGCAGAATTTTGAGTACACTTTCCGTTTATCTGAAACGACTCGCAGACATCGCAAAGAGGTGCGAGCGACTGATATCGAACGCCCCTCGATTTATCTGTTGATAGATCAAATGCAATTTGAGGGTGAGCAGGTTGTTTATGTGGGGCAGTCGATTCAACCTTACACTAGAATGTCACAGCATCTAAGAGATAAATTTTTTACTCATATCCGCGTGATGCCTTGCCGACGTGATCGCATGAATTATTGGGAGAAAAAACTAATACAAGCCTTTAAGCCCGAGTACAATCGCACCCACAAGCCGAAATGCCGTGACTAAAAGCATGAGGCATTAATATTATTGTGTTACCTTTTTAGATATAGTGCGGCGACTGTTACGAAAAGTGGCAAAAAACAATATGGCGAAGACTAGAGCGCAACGAGAGAGAGGCATTCGGCAGGATGAATTACGCCTTTACATAAGCGAAAGGGGTAAGGTCGACTATATATTTGATAACCTTGAAAAAATAGAAGAGCTGGACCCATCCGAAGACCAGTTTTTTGACAAGCGACTACAACAGCTACGCATCGCAAACGACCAGCGGCTCCGATTACTTAATAAGTACTTACCAGACGTAAAAGAAGAGCAAACCAGCGTCACTGACTTACCGCCCGTAGTTATACAACTTACGAATGCGACTGACACCACCACAGTCTGATATTTTCCAAAACCCTAATCGTTTCCGTGTTGTCGTTGCTGGCAGGCGATTTGGTAAAACTTTTCTGAGTGCGGCAGAGCTTTTGCATCGATCCCTATGTAAGCCAGATCAAAACGTGTGGTATGTCGCACCTACTTATAAGGCCGCAAAAGAGATTGCTTGGGATATGCTCAGTAACCAAATACCCTTTGACTATATAGCCAAGACTAACGAGACAGCATTAACTATACATCTCAAAAATGGCTCAGTGATCGCACTCAAAGGTGCGGAAAAGCCCGACAACTTGCGAGGACGATCGCTTGACTTTGTAGTGCTGGATGAGTTTGCAGATATGCGTAAAGAGGCATGGTTTGAGGTTATACGACCAAGCCTGTCAGACCGTAAAGGCGGAGCGTTGTTTATTGGCACGCCCAAGGGTCGCAATCACTTCTATGATTTGTACGGCAAAGGCGTTGATAGATCCCCAGGTTGGCATAGTCATCAGTACACCACTATACAAGGCGGCAATGTAGACAGCCAAGAAATAAGCAGCGCAAAAAGCGACTTAGATGAAAGGACATTTCAGCAGGAATTCGAGGCAAAGTTTGTTAATTATAGCGGCATCATTTATTACGGATTTCAGAGAGAGGAGTCGGTGCGGCCTCACACAAGCGCGGTCGATATTATTCACGTCGGTATGGATTTTAATTTAGATCCGATGTCTGCTGTTTTAATGACACGCAAGGGTGACACTTTACACGTCTTCGACGAGGTCGTAATGTATGGATCGAACACCGATGAAATGGCGGCAGAGATAGCACAACGATACAGAAATGATACAATAATTGTATATCCAGACCCGGCGTCTCGCCAACGAAGGACCAGCGCCGGGGGCAGAACTGATCTGTCAATTTTGCAAAACGCGGGTTTTACGGTACGCGTCCGTAATCATCATGCGGCGGTCAGAGACAGAATTAACGCGGTAAACAGCCGACTACTCTCCAAAGAAGGAATAAGGCGTTTATTCGTGGACCCTAAGTGTAAAAATGTAATCAGCTCGTTAGAGCGCCAAGCCTATAAAGAGGGTACGAGTCAGCCGATGAAAGACGGCTTCGACCATCTCAATGATGCTCTAGGGTATGCGGTGGAATATCTATTCCCGGTTAAGAAAAACCACACACCTATTGAGCCAACGAGGTGGACGTAATGTTATATCACGACATTGAGTATCAACATCCAGATTATGAAAACAACGTGGCTCGCTGGGAGTTTTATCTGCGCAGCTACATGGGCGGCCAAGATTATCGAGACGGAGCGTATTTAACGTCGTATCTCAACGAGGACAAAAAAGCCTACGCAAGGCGACTATCACTGACGCCTGTAGATAATCACTGCAGAAACGTAGTGCATGTTTATTCGTCGTTCCTATGGCGAGTTCCACCAACTCGAAACTATCAAGCGATGAAAGGCAACGTCGATCTGGAGGCGTTTTTAAAAGACGCGGATCTTGAGGGTCTTAACTTCAACAACTTCATGCGTAAAGCGCAAATTTGGTCGAGTGTTTACGGTCACGTTTGGTTGATGCTTGATAAGCCGCAATCGAATGCAAACACCAGGGCAGAAGAATTGCAGCAAGCTATCAGACCTTACGCCATGCTAATTACACCAGAGAATGTCTACGATTGGCGTTACGAACGCGGCCCTAGCGGACGACAGGAGCTGGTTTATTTTAAGGTCAGGGAGTCTGTAAACCGAATTGACGGCACGACGACAGAAACTTTTTTTAGAGTTTGGTACAAAGAAAAAATTGAACTCATCAAGTACGATGGGGCGAAGGGCAACTTGGTTGAGTCAATAGAGAACCCTATCGGCAAGATACCCGCCGTATTCTTACCCGCTGCACACTCTGTAGTAAGAGACATGGGCATCAGCGATATCTCTGACATCTCGTATATGCAGCAAGCAATCTATCAGGAGCTATCAGAGATCGAGCAACTTATTCGTATTTCGAACCATCCTACACTCGTAAAAACTTACGACACAGATGCGAGTGCCGGGGCGGGTGCCGTCATCAACATAAGTGATGATATCGACGCAGGTTTAAAGCCGTATCAGATGCAACCGTCAGGGGCAAACCTTGATGCAATAAGGGCATCGATCGAGGACAAGATACATGCCATTAACCGTATGGCCCATATGGGCGCTGTGCGTGGCACTGAGGCTATATTGCAATCAGGCGTGGCAATGCAGACTGAGTTCCAAATGCTCAATGCTAAACTATCTGAAAAGGCCGATATACTGGAATTAGCAGAAGAGCAGCTTTGGCAGCTATGGTGTACCTGGCAAGGACACAACCTTCATGAGGTAGAGATCAGTTACCCGGATAGCTTTGACATTAGAGACTACGAATCTGAACTCAAATATCTACAAGCGGCGAAAGCGTCAGGCGTTAAATCAACTACGTTCGCGCAGTGTGTTGATAAGAAGATCGCTGACCTGTTACTCGATGACGAAATGCTCTCTATGGCACACAGTGAGATTGAAGAGTCTACGACTGCTATTGGCGACTTCAAGAAAGAGACGCAGATTTATAAATACCATATTGACTCTGGACTTGTGACGCCTAACGAAGTCAGAGAGAAGATTGGTTTAGACGAAGTACAAGGCGGCGATGAGCTACTAGAAAGAGTTGTTGCACAGCCTAATGCGCAGTGACGAGTTAAGAGAGTCATTAGAAAAATTATCGGACCCGCATGAAAGGCGGTTGGCGTCAGCCATTGTTGCTTTAAGAAATAGATTGACTGATGAGTTGCGCAAACTGCCGCTACGCGATGGCGTATTGTTTGATTTAGATGCGGCACTTGCACTACGCGCTCAGTTAGAGGGAATAGTTCGTACTGAGTTTTTAGAAGAAATAGATCAAATTATCCGTGAGTATCCAGACGCTGTTGATTTGACGCGAGAGTTTATGACTCAATTTTCAAACTTTAACGTGCCGCAAAGTGTTATTAATCAGCTGCAAAGTTTCAGTTTTACGGGGCATGAACAACTTGCTGATGAGTTTGTGGAAGCTCTTTACCAACAGGTTTATAACAATACGCTCACAGGTACACCGTTCTCTGCCAGCTTAGATGAGCTTAACAGCTTATTAGACTCCTCACTTGCCAAGCACTCTAAAACCATTTTACATGATGCTTTATTCGAGTTTAGCGCGTCGGTTTCTTCGGCAAGCGCGGCAAAGGCTGGCATTACTAAATTTCGGTACGAGGGTGACATCATAGAAACAACGCGTGATTTCTGCGAGAAACACGTTGACAAGGAATATACGATAGAAGAAATTTATGAAATCTGGGCTGATAGTTGGCGTGGAAAAAAAGAAGGCGACCCCTTCAGAGTTAGAGGGGGCTTTAATTGTCGGCACTTTTGGGTGCCAATCGTGGAGGACTAAGCTATGCCGTATCATATGGGCGATCATAAAAAGAAGAAGAAAAAGAAAAAGAAGAAAAAGTAAGTTACAATTTATTAACTCTTTAGAGGACACGTTACATGAGCGATGAAATCATGGATGACGAGGTAACTGAGGCCGAAGCGGAGACGCCAGAAACTCAGGAACAAAAGACGTTTACACAAGAGGAACTCGACCGGATTGTCTCTGATCGGATTGCGCGGACAAAGCGCCAATATGATAAGCGACTCGATGGACTTGATCTCGACCAGGCTAGGGCGGCTCTACAACGGGAGGCAGACGCTGAAGTTGAAAAGCAGAAAGAGCGTGGCGAGTGGGAGGAGATTCTCAAAACAACGGCTCAGAAAAAAGATCAAAGGATCGCTGAGTTGGAGAAACGTCTTGAAAGCAGAGAAATTGACGGAGCTTTATTGTCGGCGGCTGGTCGTTATAATGCTGTCTCAGCAGAGCAGGTTGTACAGTTGATACGCAATATGGTGCGGCTGTCGCAAGATGGCGCTGCTGAGGTAGTAGATCCAAACGGCACACCGCGATACAACGACAGCGGCGATGCTATGAGCGTTGATGAGCTTGTAAGTGATTTCTTGTCTGCAAACCCGCATTTTGTTAAAGCGTCATCAGGCGGCGCTGGGTCACAAGCTGCGGTCGGTGGTTCCACGTCGAAACCTATGTCGGCGGTTGATATGGCTGCTAATTGGAAAGAGGGAGGCCGAGAGGCTTACCGCGCTCAAAAATTAGCAAAAAAATAAACCGCTTTAATAGGAGACTTACATCATGGCGGCATCTACAAGTTCAACACTCGACGATCTGTTTGCAAACATCATTATGCAGGCACGTTTCACAGCAGAAGAGCAAAGCCTTATGGCTGGCTTAGTCACCACCTACGACATTGGTAATGTCGCGGGTAAGACAATCCAGGTTCCCAAGTATCCAGCAGTCACTGCTGCCGACTTAACTGAGGGTACTGATATGTCATCTAGTACTGTCAGTACGTCAGGCGTAACTGTCACCGTTGCCGAAGTTGGAGCGCAAGTTCTATTAACTGACGTAGCGGCTATGGGCGCTGGCAATCCAGCAGAAGAGCTAGGTACAGTTTTGGGTAATGCTATTGCCACAAAAATGGATAAAGATTTAATCGCTTTGTTCGACGGCTTTTCAACATCGCTGGGTAGTGCTGGCACTGAGATTACAGTTGAGGATTTGTTCAAGGCAGAGGCAACGCTTAGAAACAATAAGGCAACTGGTCAGATATATGCAGTTCTGCATCCGTTCCATGCTCATCAGTTGAGTAAAAACCTAACCAATACCTTTGCAAACCCGAATGGCGGTGACTTACAAAATGAAGCCATGAGAAATGGCTTTGTTGGGTCTATCGCGGGTATTGAGGTCTATCGATCTGCAAATGTTACGGTTGACGGATCAGACGATGCAAAAGGTTGCTGTTTCACCAGCGAGGCTATGTGCATTGCTATGAAGAGCGACTTTAACCTAGAAACTCAACGTGATGCGTCTTTAAGAGCGACAGAGCTAAATGCGACGGCCATTTATGGTGTAAGCGAGCTTGACGACAGCTTCGGCGTAGAAATGCTGTTTGACGCGGCACTGTAAACTAATAAGGGGCTACGGCCCCTTTTGTTTTTGGGTTTCTAATGGCAGTCGTTTATCGTGGCGAGCGTTTCGCTGATTACAATGTTGCTAAAAAAACTCCGCGACATCCTACAAGCTCGCATGCGGTTTTAGCTAGGTATAAGGGCGCGATCAAACTAATCCGCTTTGGAGCGCAAGGGGCGAAAACATACCCGCCAAGAAAGGGCGAGTCTGCCAAAGACAAAGCAATGCGTAAAGCCTGGTACGCTCGGCATGGCGATTCGTTAAAAAACGCGACCCCTTTAGATGCAATTTATTGGGCAGCGAGAACAAAATGGTGATTAAATGGCATTTAGTACCGATACCAATTTAACTGAATTAGTGCCAGATATTTTGACCTTTGGTATTTCGGCGTTTACTGATGAACACGCAAGAGCGCAGGCTGATGTAGAGCGCGAAATTCGTAATCGCTGGTGGCATCGCAAAGGCATTGCGGGGGAGATGGTTTCGGCCTACTTAACAGAGTCACAATGGACCCGCGCGACGTCGTACTTGGTTCTTTGGAAATATGCCCTGCCTCAATTAACCAACTGGGTTGATGACGACCGATTTCTGCAAATGATTGATTTTTACCGGGCCAGGTATGGCGAAGAGCTAGACGCTGTGTTTCAAGATGGTGTCGAATACGACGCAGATAACGACAACAATGTAACCGATAAAGAGAAAGAGGTGATTAACCTCAAGCGGCTCGATCGATGATAGTTATTGATTTGACAATTAAGCCTGCTGATTTACGGTCTATAGTTCAACGGCTTGGGCGGTCATTTAACAAAAACCATGAAAAAGCTATGCGTCGAGCGGCGGCTGAGGGCTTAAATCGAATACAAAAACGGACCTCGTTAGGGCTTGATGTCAACGAGCAACCTTTTAGGCCGTATTCAAAATCTTACGCTGCTTTTAGAAAAAAGAAAAAACGCCCTGTCGATAAAGTTAAATTGATTTTTACAGGTCGAATGCGTGGCGCGATGCAGTCAGGTCTTAGGGGCCGCGACGGTATTATCAATTTCTCAAGCCGCACAGAGTCTAAAAAAGCTGCATTTAATAACAAAACCCGGCCATTCTTCGATCTCAATAAGCGCGATACTAAAGCCATTAAAGACGTCTACCTGAAAGGCTTAAAACTATGAGTGTCAGAGAAAATGTGGCCTCTAACCTAGTGACAGCCTTGCAGTCAATAACGACACCTGCTGTAAAAAAAGTTACGCGTCAGCCTTTTGATTTTGATCGGCTTTCCAATGCACAATTTCCTGCCATATTAGTGCGCACAGCAAACGAAAACAGAGAGGACGCTAGTTTGGGTGGAAGCGCGACAACGCGGCACGGTACGATAGATTACGAGCTTGTCTGTTTTGTTAAAGCAAGCAGCATTGACACAGCACGCAATCAAATTATAGAGGCGATTGATGAAAAGTTAGACGCCGATAGAACTAGGGGAGGCCATGCTATTGATACGCAGGTTATTAGCGTTGAGGTGGATGATGGTACAATTGAACCGATTGGCGGTGTAATAATCACCGCTCAAATACTTTATCAGTACACGCGGGGCAACGCGTAAAGGAGTAAAAAAATGGCAACAAGTAAAGGCTCAAGCGGAGTAGTTAAGATTGCTGCAGATGGCGGATCGGTTGCGGTTGTTGGTGAGGTGCGATCATTTAGCATTGATGAGACAGCAGACACTTTAGAGGACACCGTAATGGGTGATACAAGTAAAACCTATTTGCCAAGTCTGAAAGATGCAACGCTAACAATCGATGCCTTATGGGATGACGCAGATGCTCAGCATTTGCTATTCGATACTGGCGCGGACATTGATTGGGAAATACACCCAACTGGCACCGGGTCCGGTGAAAAAAAGTACTCGGGTAATGGTCTAGTGACCAGCAAAACTATCTCTGCGAGTTACGATGGACTCGTTGAGGCATCGTTCGCTGTTCAAGTTTCTGGTGCAATAACCGAGGCCGCTAATTAATGGGGCTGGCGAAAGAGTTAAGGGCGAGGCGTAAGCACTCACGCCGACAAATTAAGGTCGAGGAGTGGGCAGACGATGAGGGGCCATTTACTTTGTATTGTCGCCCTTTAACATGCTACGACCTTAACGAGCTACAGAAGCGTCACCCCCAGGTAATGCAAAACCCAACCATCGCTGCGATGGTCGATTTGATCGTTATGAAAGCAGAGAGTAAAGACGGTGAGAAACTATTTACATCTGCCGAAGACAAAATAGATTTGATGGGGGAGGAAACAACGATTGTGTCGAATATTGCCAATGAAATGTTCAGCACTATCGACCCGTTTGAGGACATAGCAAAAAACTAAGGGCCGATCAGACTCGATTTAATATGTATGCCTTGGCTGATCGGCTGCACAAAACCATAGAAGAAATAGAGCACATTTCTGTGAATGAATTTTTAGAATGGCTCGCATATTTCAAAATTTTGAGCGAATCAGACGATGGCAAATGAACAAGTCAGCATAATCATCAAAGCCTTCGATGCAACGCAAAGGGCGTTTAGAACAATTCAAGCAGGCTTTTCTAAGCTGTCTAAAATCTTTTTTAACTTTAAAACCGCCTTGATTAGCGTTGCGGGTGCAGGTGGCTTTGGCTTACTCATACGTCAATCGCTAATTACTACAGACGTACTTGCAAAAACAGCAGGCAGAATAGGAACGACGACAGAAGCCCTATCGAAACTTCAATTTGTAGGATCGCTGGCGGGTATTGAAACCAATACGCTAAACATGGCGTTGCAACGCTTTGTGCGTCGTACAGCAGAGGCGGCTGAGGGTACAGGCGAGGCGGTAAGAGCATTACGAGAGCTAGGCATTGACGCCAGAGAAATACAACAGTTACCGCTCGATCAACGTATGCAACGGCTTGCGGACGCATTTGGCAATGTTACAAATGAAAATGACAAATTGCGCTTGGCGTTTAAGTTGTTCGACAGTGAAGGTACTGCGGTACTCAACATGCTGGAGTCTAACTCTCAAGAGATGGGCAACCTGTTTAAAGAGGCAGAGCAGCTCGGCCTTGTCATGTCTACCAGCGCGGCAACGGGCGTTGAGGACGCGAACGATGCACTAACCCGGTTAGGCTCGCTGTTTACAGGCGTAACACGACAGACCACCGCTGGTTTAGCGCCAGCTATTGAAATACTGGCAGAGCAGTTTAAAAACTTTGTATTGCGACTTACCGAGGCTAATGGGGGCATTACGGGACTCGGCTCTTACCTTGCTGGCACTTTTATAGACTCGATTATCGGTACGATTGCTTTTATTGAAAAACTTATAAATGGCGGAATTGGTATCGCCAATGCTTTCAAGCAAGCAGCTTTTGCAGTTCAAGACTTTTTTACATTTGGAGACTTAGAGCCGCCAGAATTATTTAAAGAAGTCGATATCACCTCAAAAGTTATAAAACCCTTACAAGAGGCAAAAGAGGCAGCACTTAATGCAACTCAAGAAGTTGCAAAAGCAATTGACACGGTTGCTGTTACAGCGCAAGAGCCTTTTTTCATGCCATTGATTAATGGCTTAAAACATTTCAGTAATGGCATTGAAAACGTAATTGAAAAAATGCCCGGAATCGATCAAGCAGTCGAGGGTTTCGCACAAGGGTCGATGAAAACATTTACAGATCAATTTACTGCTGCAGTAACGGGTGCAAAAAACTTTGGTGATGCGATGAAGGGATTGGCTAAGTCTGTTGTTGATTCATTAATTCAAATGCTTGTTCAGTACTACATTACAAAGCCACTTTTTGAAGCTCTCGGCGTAAAAGTAGCAGATGCATTTCCTTCTGCAGCGCCTGTTTCCGTAAGGGCAATGGGAGGGCCAGTGGCAGGCGGCAGACCCTACATGGTAGGCGAGCGCGGTCCAGAGCTGATGGTGCCAACAGGTAACGGTCGGATAGTACCGAATAACAAACTAGGCGGTAGCGGTTTTACGATTGTTCAAAATATCAATGTCACTACAGGCGTCGAGCAAACGGTAAGAGCAGAAATAGCCAACTTATTACCACAGATATCGAATGCTACTAAAGCCGCTGTTGCTGATAGTCGGATGAGGGGCGGCAATTATGGTGCCGCTTTGGTTGGTGCGTAATGGCAGCATTTCCATCAATCGGTTTTACCTCAATGACGATGAGGTTGCGATCGGCTACATCGATTAGTCAATCGCCTTTCACTTACGACCAGCAAGTTTTTCAACATCAAGGCGTCATTTGGGAGGCAGAAATAAGTTTGCCGCCGCTTAAAAGAACGCAAGCGAAACAAGTTGAGGCGTTTTTTGCCTCATTGCGAGGCCAAGCGGATACGTTTACGTTGGGTAATCCTTTACATAACACGACGGCTACAGGTGCGATTACTAGCGGCACACAGGGTGCAACAACGGTGACAGGGACAACAACGGGTGCGGTTGCTGGTGATTATTTTGAAATCAGTAATCAGCTTTACATTTTGACCGAGACGGGCGGCGGTTCTTTAAAAATCATGCCGCCCTTGAGAACGGCAATAGGCTCAAGTACCTCTTTAGACTTTACGCTGCCTAAAGGCACATGGCGATTAGCGTCAAACGAAATTGGGTGGAGCATTGATTCTGCAAGCATCTATGGTTTTACATTTGCCTGTATTGAGGCGATATGACACGTAGCCTTGAATCAGCAATGCAGTCGGCAGTTGTTGCCGATTTGGTGCGTCCTATCGTTTTGGTGCGATGCGCGTTCGATTCTGGTGCGCTTAATTTGTGGACGGGTATCGGCAATCTGACTGTAGGCGGTGTGACTTATGTAGGGGCAGGAGGCTTGCTGAGTGTTGGCGAAATGAAAGAAAGCAGCGATCTTGCCGCCAACGGCATAACGATTACTTTAGAGGGCGTCACCTCGCCGCTCATAACTAAAGCCAGAGACGAAAACTATCAAGGCAGAGAGCTAAAGGTTTTGTTGGGTGCTACAGATGCGAGCAACGGCGTTATTGCTGACCCTGTTGTTATCTTTAGTGGTTTTATGGATACCATGACCATTAACGAAACAGGTGAAACGGCATCTATTGCGGTAACGGTAGAAAATAGGTTGATTGAATTCGAAAAAACAAGGGTGCGACGATATACGGCAGAAGATCAAAGAATTGATTTTCCAGATGACCGGGGGCTTGAGTTTGTTGCGGAGCTTGCGGAAAGGGAGATCATGTGGGGTAACGGCCCGGTAACAAGCAGCGTTCCCGGCATTGACGAACGAGACCCTGCTAACCCTGGCAATTTACCTTGATACACAAACATTTTAGAGGTGTCTATGCAATTTGCGTTAGAAAATTTGGTGAGCGTCAGGCGAGAGATTGAACCGCTATTAAAACAGCATTATGACGAAATCGCCCTTGATAAAGATAAGATCAAATTAAACC
>NTLX01000148.1_pt1 | contig 12301 bp, 10 predicted proteins | sample 1251771 | NCBI WGS metagenome assembly NTLX01 (sample SAMN07250028, study PRJNA358725) | marine metagenome | isolation source: viruses from ocean water | place: Pacific Ocean: North Pacific Subtropical Gyre | collected 2015
TTGATCTTAACGAGCTTGCTGGTGCTGCAATTGCTGATGGTGACTTCTTAGCCTTTGTTGATGCTACTGACAACACTACCAAGAAAGAAGCTGTTGCTGACCTTGCAACTCTCTTCGCTGGTAACGGTCTTGTCGCTGCTTCTTCAGTTCTAGCTGTTAACACCGGTAAGGGTCTTGAAATTGAATCTGATGTAGTCAAGGTTAAGGTTGCTGGCAATGGTGGTATTACCAGACAAGCTGGTGGTAGTAGTGATTCACTAGGTTTGAACGCAAATGGTCTTACTGAGGCTGTTGTTAACGTTGCTGCTGACAGCTTTGCTTTTGTTGATGCTGACGACACCTTTACCAAGAAAGATACAATTGCTGACCTTGCTGCTGGAATGGCTGGCACTGGTCTCACTGCTACTTCTGGTCAACTTAACGCTAGACTTGATACTGCTTCTAAGGCTGACGGCGATACTCTTGCAGTTGGTATGAACTTCATGGCTGATATGGGCTCTGATGGTGAAGATACTCTTAACCTTCCAGCCTCTGCTGGTCTTAGTGCTGGCGACGTTATTCACGTTAAGGCTCCTTCTGATTGTTCATCTGCTCGTAGTGTTAAAATTCTTAAGAATGGTTCACAGACTATCGATGGTCTCACCCAGGTAATCATTGAGTCCCCATTTGGTGCTGTCTCAATGGTTTACATTGGTTCTGACCAGTTCAGACTAATCTGATATATAATCTGTTTATACAGATTTCTTCTGGGTGCCCTCCTATATGGGGGGCATCCTTTTTTGTACCTACTATTTATTGAGAATACTAAAATAAAGGATTTTTTATATGGCCTACAATATATTGAAAGGTAAGGTACAGTTTGTAAATTCTACTTCTGGCTCTATTGAGAGCATGGTTGATATGCACAGCAATCAAACGATAGCAGGGGTTAAAACTTTCTCTAGTGCTATAACTGCATCAGCAGGAATTAAATCAAATACAAATGTACAATCAGCTTCTGGCTCTTTTGGTACTTTAACAGTTTCTAGCTCAGTTCATCATACACCGCTTTTAATTTTAGATAAAGCAGAGACATCTTCTTCTTTTATTGAGTTTAGAAAAGAGGGTGTTAAATATGCAGAAATTAATACAAATGAATTTGAAACTCTTTTCATAAAGACTAACGCCGTTTCTTATCCGATATTTTTTAGACAAGCTGGTAATACGCCATTAAAGTTTCAAAACAGTGAAGTTACTTTTCAATCATTCCCTGTTAACATATCACAATCATTGGCTGTAACGGGCGCTACTTTTGTTTCAACACTTACAGCAACAGCAAATGTTTCTGCTTCTGCTTTCTATGGTGCTGGAACTGGACTAACTGGAATCGCTGCTAATAGCTTGACCCTTGGTCAGTCAATGCAAAATAGTGGCGGCAGCTTGGTCGCTAAACTTTCTAGCTCCAGCGGTTTAGAGAGCACAGCGGCTGGATTGAGAGTTAATCCATCATTAAGTAATAATAAAACACCTCCAGCAGATGCCGACACTTTTTTGATTTCTGATAGCGCTGCCGGTAACATACCTAAGAAACTTACATTTCAAAATCTATCGAACGCTGTCACAAGCACATTAACCTTATTAACTACCAACGGTAATGCTGGTGCAGTTCAAATTAGAAACGGGGCAGCATTAGAAGGCCCTAATGAATTAAATTTTAATACCTCAACCAACACCTTAACAGTTACAGGAAATATTACAGGCTCAACGAAGATCGTATCACCAAGTATTCATGGTACTAACTTTTTTGGTAATGGCAGTAATATGACCGGAGTGTCCATACTTAACTACACTTCTTCTTTGACAAACTTTAACGTTCTAGCAGGTCATTCACTGATAGGCATTAATACAAGTGGCTCTGCTGTCACAGCATCTTTTTCTGTAGCAAATAGCTATCAACCTGGACAAACATTTACATTTAAAGATATTGAAGGTTCAGGCTCTACCAACCATATTGTGATTGCAACATCTGGTGGTCAGAAAATTGATGGCGCTAATCTTCTAAAGATAAAAGCAAACTACGGTGCTGTCTCAATCGCCACCGATGGTTTAAATAATTTCTTTGTAGTGAGCACAAGCTAATGCCTGATATTATTAATGAAAATGGAACTTGGGTTATCACAGAAGATAACAATTTAAGTAAATTAAATATGGATGTTGTGGATCTTACTGATGGGAGTTGGACTTTTATCGATCCTCTAAATCAGTTTAAGTCTAGTACATTCTCCGATAATGTTAATACAGTTACTCTAAATGCTATAAGTGCGGGTAATGCCAATCAAAATACAAATAATGATTATCAAGGTGCTCGCTGGTTTAAGTTTTTAAAATATGATGATGGTACTCAGGTTAATTCTACTGATAATTTTACTTTAATTCTTAGAGTACAAGCTTTCTCATCATCAAGTCCTTCTGCTTTTGGGCTCGGTTTGGGAACAGCAAGAAACCCATATGAAACTGGTTCTACCGATGTTTCTAGACAAACTTGGCAGCATCTCGGATTGGTTAATACGAATACTTCCACAACTTCAGGAAATCCTACAGCATTTGATAGGCTAATCAAATTTGGAGGTGGTGCATCAAATGGTGGATGGACCACCAATGATGTTTGTGAGGCTACTCACAAGTTTAGCGCTGGAAAAAGCTATGGCATACGTTCTACACCAACAAAGGACCAACAAGGGCAATTAAACGGAACTCACTATTCTGCCAGTGTCCCACTTTATATGCAAGTTGGTGTAATAACAAGATACAATACCATGGAGGCCCTTGATGGTGCCGAGCACAAACTTACATTAAAATATCAAGTAATTAGGATTAATGAGTCATGAAAAAAGTAGACTTAGTTATAGATGAAACAAGAGCGTATGCAGGATATGAAATTGATGGTAAAGTTCTTGAAATAATTATTTCTAGAGATGAAGTTGTATCTCTTTTACAAAGTTATGATCCAAATGATTTTAACTCTCCTGATATAGTTACATGCAGAGCGCTAGCAAGACTAATTTTAGACGCTCTCAACTCCTAAAACAAAGTATTTTGCTTTTAGTTTCTTAACATACTAATTAAATTGAAATAGTACTATTAGGAGTATATTTGATGTCATCACTATTAGAGCAAGCCATTGTTGATGCTAAGGCTTTAAAAGAAGCAGCACTCAAGAATGCAGAGGCTTCCATTATCGAAAAGTATTCTGCAGAAGTTAAGTCAACCTTGGACGAGCTTCTTGAGCAAGACGAAGAACCGCCAGGAATGGAAGGTGATTTTGCTAATCTTGGAGGACTTGGTGTTCCACCAGAACAAGGTGCTGAAGAGCCTGCTATGGCTGAAGCCGCAGAAGAAGATGAGGCACTTTTTGAAGATGAATCAGAAGTTACTCTTTCTGCCACTGATGATCTTGATAAATCTGATGCTCGTCTAAACATGGAAGATGAAACTGTTCCTGTAACTGTTAACCTTGATGCGCTTCGCGAAGCAATCGAAGAACTTGAAAGCCAGCTTGACGAAGACGAAGAAATTGATCTTAACGAGGAAGACCTTGCTTCTCTATTTGAAGAAGAGTCTGAAGAGCTTGACGAAGAAATTCAGTTAGCAGAAGAAGAGGTTGATCCTCTTGATGCCATGGCAGATGCCATAATGGAAAAACTTAGAGTTGATACTGGTGCCGATCTCCCAGGATGGGCTGGTTCAAGATCAGAAGAAAAGAAGTATCAAATGGAAAGAGGACTGGCCGCAAGAAAGTCAACTGGTGTTGACGAAGAGATTGAGGCTATGAAGAAAGCTCAAGAAGAGCTTGTCTTTGAAAACAAGAATTTAAAAACAAAGATTACACAATTGGCCGAGTTGCTTGGACAGGCAAAAGACAACCTTCAGGAAGTCAATGTCTCCAACGCTCGTCTACTATACACGAACCGTGTGCTTAGAAATACCTCCTTGAATGAGCGACAAAAAACTAAGATTGTCGAAGCTATTTCCAAAGCTGGTTCGGTTAAAGAGGCAAAGACCATATTTGAGTCACTTGAAAGCACAGTGGCGTCTACACCTAGTCGTAGACCACAATCACTTAGCGAAGCGATCTCACGTCCTAGCCAATTAATCCGCGCTTCTCGTCATCAAGAAGAGAAGCCTGTCGATCCATTTACAGATCGATGGAAAAAACTAGCAGGTATTTAACATTATATAAGGAGGTATAAATGTCTGGACTATTAGAAAGATTGACTGAAGGCGTAGTCAATCGTGATATGAGAGCAGAATCTCATGCCCTACTCAAGAAGTGGGAACGCACCGGCCTTCTCGAAGGTCTTGACTCAGAAAGAAACCGTAACTCAATGGCTCGTCTCCTAGAGAACCAAGCCAAGGAACTTCTTCGTGAGTCTAGCTCAATGAGCGGTAACCAAGTTGAAGGTTTTGCAACCGTGGCTTTCCCTATCGTTCGTCGTGTTTTCGCTGGCCTTATCGCTAACGATCTTGTCAGCGTTCAGCCAATGAGCCTACCATCTGGTCTCATCTTCTTCCTTGACTTTGCATTTTCACCAAGTCTTGGTGAGAGTGGCAGCCAGTCAAGCCGTTTCGGCAACACTGCCGATAGAACTAAGTCTATCTACGGTACCGATCGTCTAGCTTCACAGGTCACTGGTGGTGTCAACCTTGTAGGCGGTACCTACAAGCAGGATCAGTCTGGTCCTCGCACCTCGGCTCGTGGTTACGCTTACGCTTCACCAACCGGCTCTAACGCTGCATCCATTGATGCTCACGGCGGCGGGTCACACTTTGCTGTTAAGGCTGCGTTCCTTCTCGATGGTGCTGTGACTGAAGCAAACGCTAAGACAATTGAGTATGATGTTGACCTTATGGCCAGCACCGACTCATCACTTGGTGTCGTTGTTGTTGACATTCTTAAGAGTGCTATTACTGCTGATGTAGGTGAGATCGATTATGATAACCTCTCCGCATTCGCTCTCAAGAACGTTGCTCTTGACGCACTTCAGATCAGTATTGATGCCCTCGCTGGCAGAACCTCTGGCACTGACCTTTTCCAGGTTAGAAGACTTACTCGCGTTGTAGAATCTACTGAAGCCGCTACTTCAGGTGAAGCTCTTCGTGTTGTCCTAAGTGCTGCTGCTGCTGGTGTTACTGCTGGCGATACCTCACTAACTGACCCATCTGATGCGACTGGCGACATTCTTGCTGGTGAGTTTGAGTTCCCAGTTGCTGATAGTCTTAGCGTAAGTGGCGCTTCTCTTGGTGCAATCGGTGGTTACGATTTCCCACTAGAGGGAAGAGCCGAGATTCCTGAGATTGATATCAAAGTTGATTCAATCGCAGTTACCGCTCAGACCAAGAAGCTCAAGGCCAAGTGGACCCCAGAGCTTGGTCAGGATCTTAACGCTTATCACAACCTCGATGCCGAAGTTGAGCTTACCCAGATCCTTTCTGAGCAGATTGCTCTTGAGATTGACCGCGAGATCCTTGCTGACCTTGTAAACGGTGCTACTGCAGCTACCTACTACTGGTCACGTTCCCCAGGTCTCTTTGTCAACCGTGAAACTGGTGAGGAGCTTGGCGCTACTTCCGCTGCTCCTGACTTCACCGGTACCGTTTCTGAGTGGTACGAGACCCTTGTTGAAACTATCAACGATGTCTCCGCTCAGATTCACCGTAAGACTCTTCGTGGCGGTGCTAACTTTGTGGTCCTTGGCCCAGAGATGGCAAATGTCCTTGAGTTTACCAGTGGCTTCCGTGCTGCTGTAACTCACGATGATGAGTCTGGTTCAATCGGTGCAATTCGCGCTGGTTCTCTCAGCAAGAAGTTTGATGTCATTGTTGACCCATACTTCCTACGCAACGTCATTCTAGTCGGTCGTCGCGGTAGCAGCTTCCTTGAAAGCGGCTATGTTTACGCGCCATATGTCCCACTACAGACTACTCCAACAATCTTCGGACCAGAAGACTTCGTACCACGTAAGGGCGTCATGACCCGTTACGCGAAGAAGATGGTTCGTCCAGATATGTACGGTCTCGTAATTTGTCGTGGTATGCTTGGTGAGTCTGGCTCCTGATAGCTAGTCATTACTGACTTTTAAGCCCCCGGCCTTGTGCCGGGGGTTTTTTGTTCACAAAAAGCGTTTAACAGAATATACTACTATTTATTACTGAATTACGATGATGAACATCGAAAATTAATCATATTCACAAGGAGATAGAAATATGGCTAAAGTAGGAAGAGCGGCTAGAGTTGCTAGTCGTCAAAGAGTGGAAACATTAAGCGGCGCAAAAACAATTGCATCTGCTGAGACCGGCGAGCTTTATTTGGTAGGCGCGGCTTCATCTGTAACTTTACCGGCTGCTCAAGATGGTGCTTATTTCAAGTTTATTTTCAGCGCTGATGTGACAAGTGCAAGTGCTTTGGTTATCACTGCCGCCGACACATCAACTGCTTTAATTGGCCACGTTATCACTATCAACGAAGCCGCTAACACAAATGTTGGTGGTCTTTTGCTACAGGCTGCTGACCATCACCGTGCTGTTGCCGCTAACGCACACGAAGTTCTAACAATTGGCGATGGTTCAAACGCTATTGCTGCTGGTTCTTACGTTGAGTGTTTTTCTGATGGTTCTAACTGGGTGGTTACTGGGCAAATTTTGAGCATTGGCTCATCAACTGCTACATTTAGTGGATAACAATAGGTTAACCAATGGGTCGTAAAGCAAAACGTGCTAGAGTACTAGCTAGAAAAGCCAGATTAGAAATGAAGGCTACTGGTGTTGTCGAAGAGGCTCCTGTGGTCTCTGAGACAGTTGTTGAAGAGGTCGCGGCTCCCGAGCCTGCTGTAGTAGAAGAACCTTCTACTTTAGCTCCTCAAGTAGAGCTTGAGGCAGTCGCAGAAGAACCTGTCGTTGAAGAGGCACCTAAGCCTAAGAGACGGAGAAGACGTAGAACAACCAAGGCAAAAGCCACTGAGTAAACTTCCCCCCGCTTCGGCGGGGGTTTTGTTTAGGCCTCCACTATTTAGTTAGTAAACAGGAGGCTTTTATATATGCCCACTAACCTTTCTCCATCTTCTACAGTAAGCGCTGTTATACTGCCTGTGACAGGCTCCCCTGCCGATGTTGCCGCAACTCTCCCTTTTGGAGTTTATACAGGCTCAACACAGTTTCTAAGCGGCGCATCAGACCAAGTTGCCTATACTTACAAAAAGCTTGGTGGCGACGTAATTGATATTGAGCTTACTGTTGGTAACGTCTACTCTGCTTATGAAGAAGCAGTCTTAGAATATTCAAATATTATAAACTCTCATCAGGCAGCCAACGTTCTTTCAGATGCCCTTGGGAATGACACAGGATCGTTTACAAGTAAAGGTGAATTGTCAGCCGGAACAAATGCGGCACTGAAATATCCTAAGTTTCAAATTGCTCAGGCAAGAAGAGTAGGTGATGCAATAGCAACAGAGGCTGGTTTTGGTGGGATCACCAGAATGTACTCTGCCTCCTTCACAGCTAAAAAGAACACACAGACATACGATTTACAAAACATTGTTCAGTCTGCATCACTATCAGGTGTAGATGACACAGGCGTATCTATAGATTTTTCTGGTTCTGTTAATAACAAAAGAATTATTGTTAATAAAGTTTACTACAAGTCACCAAGAGCAATGTGGAGATTCTACGGCTACTATGGTGGGCTTGGTGTTGTTGGTAATGCATCTACTTATGGCCAGTATGCAGATGATTCTTCTTTCGAAATTATCCCATCTTGGCACAACAAGCTACAGGCAATTATGTATGAGGATTCAATTTACACAAGAACTTCTCATTATTCATATGAAATAATGAACAACAGAATTACTCTATATCCAACACCATCAAACGATAACTTATCAGGTGTCGATATGCCAAGAATTTGGTTTAGGTTTTATGTTCAAGAAAATGCATGGGATGATACTGATGGATTTGACTCTGGTGTCAATGGAGTCAACAACTACAACACACTACCATTTGCTAACATTACCTTTGAGAAGATAAACTCCATGGGACAGCAGTGGATTAGAAAATATGCTCTCGCCCTTTCAAAGGAAATGCTTGGACAAATTAGAGGTAAGTTTGGGAATAGCGTTCCAATCCCAGGCCAAAATGTCAATCTAAATGCTAACGAACTTCTTTCCCAGGCGAAAGAAGAACAAAATAGTTTACGTGATAAGTTAATAGAAATGCTTAAAACAATGGAATATAAAGAACTTGCTAAGGCAGATAAGGAGCGTATTGATGCTTCTGTCGATGTGCTAGCTAAGATTCCTAATCCAATATTTGTGGGATAATAAATGTCAGATAACGAATGGTCAAGACCCAGTAGCCCTCCACCCCCATTGTTTCTCGGGGAGAAAGAACGCAATCTAGTAAAGCAAGTCAATGATGAACTAATAGAAAACATTATTGGTCAGCAGATTCTTTATTACCCTATTGATCTAAACACAACCGACTATCATCCAATTTATGGTGAAGCTCCAATTAAAAATTATCTTGCACCAATTAGAATATATGCTCTAGTTGAGTGGACTTCCTTTACTTCTACCTATCTTGAAGGTATGGGAATCGATAAAGAAAACTCAATCACTGTAAGTTTTCATAGAAGAAGGTTGATTGACGATCAGAACCTTTTCGTTAGAGTTGGCGATTTTGTCCTTTATGGCGATATTTACTATGAGATAATGAAACTTGAAGAGCCTCAAAAGCTTTTTGGTCAAGTTGACCATGACTTTGAGATTAAGGCTCTATGTAAGAAAGCTAGAAAGGGATTGTTCGATGGATGAGCCGGTGATGTACAAGTCAGACCTTGAAGACGTTGATACAGCAATTTATGAATATATTCAAGAAGAGTTCAATCTTCACTATAAAGAAGATGGAATTAGCATGAAGAAAGTGCCTGTCATCTATCTTACTAACGAGAGAAGCTATCAAATGAAAAACGATGTCTCTATCAGAGACGCAGATGAAAAACTAATTCTTCCCCTTATATCTATTGATAGGACAGCTGTGGTTAAAGATCCTAATAGAAAGGGCGGATACCAAGCTCACTTATATGACCAAGATCAAGATGGAAGTATAGGAAGAAGAGTAGTTTATAGAAGAATAAAACACTTAAAAACATCTGATATTGCTAACTCTCTTTCACAAAATCGTGTTTCAACAAGTGGAAAAACTGGTAGCGATCCTTTCAACAAAAGAGCAACACAAGAAATTATCTATGAAACTTTTACAGCCCCAATACCTGTATACGTCAATATTGATTACAAAATTACTATAATGACAGAATATATACAAGAAATGAACAGTCTCGTTCAGCCCTTTATGGCAAGAACAGGCCAGATTAATTCATTTGTTATTAGAAGAAACGGGCATATCTATGAAGCCTTCATAGATCAAAACTTTGCCCAATCAAATAATGTGGCAAATCTAGCTGAAGAAGAGCGCAGATTTAAAACAGAAGTGTCAATTAAAGTTATTGCACCTTTGGTTGGTGAGGGCTTAAATGATAAAGAAAATCTGATTCAGAAAACAGAAAACTTAGCTAGGTATTACTTCCCCTCTGAAAGCACTATCTACGAGCAATAGTTTTATTGCTTTTCATTTTCTATAATACTACTTACTTTTGAAATCTTTCATATGGAGTTATAAACAATGGCAGAAAGAACATTTAAATTTGTCTCCCCAGGCGTGTTCATTAATGAGATTGATCAGTCTGAAATCCCTAGAGCAGCAGCGACAATCGGACCAACCGTTATTGGCCGTTCTAGAAAAGGCCCAGCCTACATACCAACAAGAATCGAATCATTTGAGCAGTTTGTTAACCTTTACGGCGAACCAGAGCCTGGAGCTAGTGAGAGCGATGTTGCAAGAGGGTACAAAAACACTGGACCAACTTATGGTGCTTACGCAGTTAAGGCACACTTAAGAGCAGCAGGAACCTCTGGTATCCCTGTTAACTTCGTCAGAGTTCTTGGTAAAGAAAACCCATCTGCTACTACTGCTGGTAAAGCTGGTTGGAACGTTACAGATGGTGACTCTACCGGCACAGGTGGAGCTTTTGGTCTATTCTTGTTCAAGTCTGCTTCTGCTCGCGATGAAGTTGTGAGTGGTGTTCATGCTGCCACAATTTACTGTGAAGGCGCTTATCCTGTTCTTGAAGGACACAAGGTTGCAACTGGTTCTTTAGGTCTTGCTGCCGGAGCCACAGTAACTTCTTCAGCCGGACTACTCCTACAGCCTGCACAGGCTGGTGGAAAGTTCAATACTAAGATTAAAATCTATAGACAAGGTAGAGGCAGAGTTAACCACGATACCCTGCTTGCTGAAGCTACAGTTAACTTTGACCCAACTTCCCCCAACTACATTAGAAAGAAGCTTAACACAAATCCAGAACTTTCTAATGGTGACCTATACTCTTCTACTGACAGAGAATACTACTGGCTAGGTGAGACCTTTGAAGATGCTGTCTCTACAGTAATCAGTACAACCGCAAAGACAGGCGATGTGGCCACCCATGGTGTTATAGTAAGATTGAAGAGTGGTTCTGTTGGTTATCATGATTTTAGAAAAGAGCATGTTGATGCTGAAACTGGTTGGTTTATCGGCCAAGACCTTGGCTCAAGGGCTTCATATGCTCCACAGGATAAGCAAAAACTATTCAAGCTTGTTGGACTAAGAAACGGTGAATCACTACAAAAAGAAATTATGGTTTCTATTGAAAGAATCAAGAAGTCTACTTCTGATGTAAGTCCTTTTGGTTCATTCTCTGTTGTTATTAGAGATGCAAACATTCCACCAAGAGCTACTAGTAATGTTGGTGTTCTAGAGAGATATGACAACGTTGATCTCAACCCTGCTTCACCCAACTTCATTGCCAAGAAGATCGGTGATACACAATACAGCTATGATTATTCAAAGAAAACTTGGACTGCTACTGGCGAATACAGAAACCAGTCACAATTTGTAAGAGTAGAGCTAAACGATGCTGTTCGTCAAGGCACACTATCATCCAAAGAGCTTCTGCCCTTCGGTGTGTTCGGACCACCTGTGCAGAGAGATTCTGCACAATTTGTTATCACTGGCTCTAACATCAAGCCTTCACCAGCCTCAGCTAAGACTGCTGTTGCCGATCTAGTTGTATCTGGTGGCGTAACCCTTCCAGGGCACCCAGCAGACTTTACTCTACAAGTTAGAACTAGCGCTCTTTTTGTCACTGAGTGCCCTCTAACAGCATCAATCAAGTTTGGTACTATACCTCTAAGAGTCAGCGCTTCTGATGGTGCTGGTCGCTACAAGCCAAGAGTTGCTACTGATGCTTTCTTCGGTGCCGTACAGTATGGTGCAGATGGAAAGAGACTTAGAGGATTTGCTGATTACCTCAGTGTCCTTCCGGTCGGCCTAGGCACTGATGATCAGACAATGCATCCATCTTGGGTATTCTCTCTTGATGACATTCAGATGGATTCTGATGGTGAGGGCGCTTACGTCTCTGGCTCAAGAAGAGCAGGGGACTCAATGACTGCACGCTCTGCTTCTTACGAAGAGGTTCTTGACCAAGGTTACGACAAGTTCATGACTTACCTACATGGTGGTTTTGATGGATTTGATATTACTGAAACTGAGCCACTTAGAAACAGCACTATGCCAAATGGTTCTGCAACCGCTAAGAATAGTGCGGCCTTTAACTCACTCGATGTTGCAATCGATACAATCTCTGACCCAGAGCAGCACGACACTAACCTAATCGTTATGCCAGGGGTTACCCAAAGAGCACTTACTGAAAAGCTAATTGAAGCTTGTGAGACTAGAGGCGATGCTTTGGCCATGATTGACCTTGATAGTGTCTACTTCCCTGCTTCTGAAGGCTCTACATATATCAACCCTTCTAACAGAAACGGAACTGTCAAGAACGCTAGACAGAACATGATTGATAGAGAAATCGACAGCAGCTACGGTTGTGCATACTACCCATGGGTCAAGATTCTTGACTCTGCTACCTCAAGAGAGGTTTGGGTTCCACCATCTGTCGCAATGCTCGGCGTCTTTGCCAACTCTGAAGTTGAGGGCGGTGCCGTATGGTTCGCTCCAGCAGGATTTAACAGAGCAGGTCTAAGTGATGGTGCAGCTGGTGTTCCAGTTCTTTCAACCTCACAGCACCTACTTTCTAAGGATAGAGACACTCTATACGAGAACCGAATCAACCCAATCGCTCGCTTTACTGGAGATACCATTGTGGCCTTCG
>NTLX01000150.1_pt1 | contig 11974 bp, 12 predicted proteins | sample 1251771 | NCBI WGS metagenome assembly NTLX01 (sample SAMN07250028, study PRJNA358725) | marine metagenome | isolation source: viruses from ocean water | place: Pacific Ocean: North Pacific Subtropical Gyre | collected 2015
TCAGAGAGGTTGACTTAACTAATGTTGTTCCTGCCGTATCGACTTCAATCGGTGCGATTGCTGGTGCCTTTGAAAAAGGCCCAGTAGGAGAAATTACAGCGGTTTCTTCTGAGGAAGATTTAGTCAGACTGTTTGGTAAACCCAACGGAAGTAACTTTGAAACATTCTTTACTGCATCTAACTTTCTTCAATACGGTAACGCATTGAGGGTAGTCAGAGCACAAAGTGGTGTTACAAATGCAATGAGTGGTGGTTCTGGTCTTTTAATCAAGTCCGACACTCATTATCAAGACAATTTTTCTGGTGGTGAAGCCTCCTCTGGAGAGTGGGGTGCAAGAACTGCTGGAACTCACGGAAATAGTTTAGGTGTGTCCATGTGTTTAGGGCCACTTGCTTATGAAGAAAACTTAGGTTCATCAAACCAGACAGTTGGTGAAGATGCTGTAGGTGCAACTGTAATTAAAGTTGACGCTGGTACTGCATTTAATGTTGGAGATTTAATCTCTTTTTCAACTGCTGACGCATCTTCTGATGCGACTGCGTTTGCTCACATATCTGGTGATGAGGGTAATGAATATGAAATTACTGCAATCAATACACATGACCTAACAGTAAGATTAAAAGATGACCCAAATGGTGCTGGTGTAAAAGCAGTTATTCCAGACAATACATTTATTCGTAGACGTTGGGCGTTCTATGATTTATTTGATACACCGCCTGGCACATCTGAATATGCAAAGGGTAAGGGATTTACAGATGACGAAATGCACATTGTTGTATTTGACAGAACTGGTCTTATTAACGGTTTTAGAAAAGATACTGCTGGTGAAAGAACAAACTCTGTTCTTGAAACATACCCATTTGTATCTAAAGCTTTTGGTGCAAAAACACCACAAGGTGGAACTAACTACTATCCAGATGTATTCTTTAAACAATCATCTTTTGTATACTGGTTAGACCATAGTGGAGTACTTGGTGCTGGTGGTGGTAAAATTGCTGCTGGTACTGCTGGTTCATCTGGAGATGCTTATGCAGTCGGAACTGGTACTACTGGTGAAATTACTTTCTCACTAAGTGGTGGTACAGACGATTATGCAGTATCAGTTGGTGAACTAGATGTTGCATATGAAGAGTTTGCAGATGCTGAAACTGTAGATGTAAATCTCATTATGGCAGGAACTGCTCCTGCTGGTGCAGACGGTACAACTCATGCAACTAATCTTATTGACCTTGCAGAAAAGAGAAAAGACGTTGTTGTCTTTATTTCACCTAGAAGAGCAGATGTTGTAAATATCGCAAATTCTACAACACAAACTGCAAATGTGAAGAAATTCTTTGATGGTCTTGCAAGTTCATCATATGCAGTATTCGATAGTGGATACAAGTATATGTTTGACAAGTTCAATGACGTATTTAGATTTGTTCCATTGAATGGTGATATTGCTGGTCTTTGTGCAAACACAGACCAAGTTGCAGACCCATTCTTCTCGCCTGGTGGTTTCAATAGAGGTCAAATAAGAAGTGCAGTTAAACTTGCATTTAATCCAAATAAAGCGCAAAGAGATATCCTTTATCCTGCTAGAATTAACCCAGTTGTTACATTCCCAGGCCAAGGTACAGTTCTCTTCGGTGATAAAACTGCTCTTGCAAAACCAAGTGCATTTGATAGGATTAATGTTAGAAGATTGTTTATTTTACTTGAAAAAGCAATCGCAACTGCTGCTAAATTCCAACTCTTTGAGTTCAATGATGAATTTACAAGAGCGCAATTTAGAAACTTAGTTGAACCTTTCTTGAGAGATATTCAAGGTAGAAGAGGTATTACAGACTTTAGTGTTGTTGCAGACGGAACAAACAATACTGGGGAAGTAATTGATAGAAATGAGTTTGTTGCAGATATCTTTATCAAACCTGCTCGTTCAATCAACTTTATTCAACTTAACTTTATCGCAGTTAGAACTGGGGTAGCATTTTCTGAGATAGGGGGTTAATCATGGCAACAATAGATGAATTTAAAGCAAACCTTGTCGGTGGTGGTGCAAGAGCAAACCAGTTTCGTATAACTTTCAATACGCCAGGCGCAATTGCAACTGGTCTAGATGTTAGAAGAACATCTTTCTTAACCAGAACTGGACAACTGCCAGGGGCAACCATTGGTGAAGTTGCAGTTACTTTCAGAGGAAGAAGTTTATTCCTTGCTGGTGATAGAGAGTTTGAACAATGGACAACTACAGTATTAAATGATACAGATTTCATGATTAGAAATGCTATGGAAAGATGGCAAAATGCTATGAATGATTTCCAAACTAATACTGGATTGACCAATGTTGCAGATTATACTGCTGATTTAACTGTAGAACAGTTAGATAGAGATGATACAGTTCTTAAAACTTATATTTTAAGAAACTGTTTCCCAATATCTACTAGTGCTATTGATTTAAGTTATGATGCAACAACTGAAGTTGAAACTTTTGACATCACTTGGAGATACACACACTTTGAAGCATCAGCAGTTAACTTCTAATAGTTCTACTAAATAGTCCTATAAGGAGTTTATGATGGCGGAATTGTTTGGTTTTCGTATCACTAGAAAAAAAGATGACGCAGAGAGTTTTTCTCTGCCGTCATCTGATGATGGTGCAGAAGATATTGCAACTGGTGGTTTCTTTTCTTCAGTATATGATATTGAGGGAAAGGATAAAACCCAGTACGACCTAATCAAAAGATATAGACACATTGCACAACAACCAGAGTGTGATAGTGCGATTGAAGATATTGTAAGTGAGGGTATCGCCTCTAATGAGGGTGATGCTCCCATTTCACTTACTTTAGATGGTCTTAATCAGTCTTCCACAGTCAAGAAAAGAATACGTCAAGAATTTGATAGAGTTTTACAACTCTTACAATTTCAAGAAAAAGGACACGATATCTTTCGTAGGTGGTATGTTGATGGTAGAATTTACTACCATAAAGTGATTGAAAAGAAAAATCCAAGAAAAGGTATTACAGAGTTAAGATATATTGACCCTCAAAAAATTAAAAAGGTGAGGGAAAAAATATCTGGCAAACCTAATCCTATTACTGGTGTAGAAGAAAAACAAAAAGTAGAAGAGTTTTTTATCTATAATGAATACGGAATTACTACTGGTGGTTCTGTTAATAACGGTTTAAGAATCACAAAAGATTCTATTGCGTATTGTCCATCTGGATTAATCGACCAGAATAGAGGAACAGTACTTTCCTACTTACATAAAGCAATCAAACCAGTAAATCAACTTAGAATGATTGAAGATAGTTTGGTTATCTATCGTATCTCAAGAGCACCAGAACGTAGAATTTTCTACATTGATGTAGGTAACTTACCTAAGATTAAAGCAGAACAATATCTAAAAGATGTTATGAATCGTTATCGTAACAAACTAGTATATGATGCATCTACTGGTGAAATTCGTGATGATAGAAATCATATGTCTATGTTAGAAGATTTCTGGTTGCCAAGAAGAGAGGGTGGTAGAGGTACAGAAATTACTACTTTGCCTGGTGGTTCTAATCTTGGTGAGATTGATGATATTCTATACTTCCAAAGAAAACTGTATAGGTCATTGAATGTACCTATTTCAAGAATGGAAGCAGAACAGAACTTTTCATTAGGTAGGTCTACAGAAATTACAAGAGATGAACTTAAATTTACAAAGTTCGTACAAAGACTAAGAAAGAAATTTACTGTCTTATTACATGACATTCTAAGAACACAACTAGTTCTTACTGGTGTTATTGCAGAAGAAGAATGGGATAGTATGAAAGAACATATCACTTATGACTTTCTACAAGATGGACATTTCGCAGAATTGCGTGATGCTGAAATCTTGAGAGAAAGAATTGATATGTTAGGAACTTTAGAACCTTATGTTGGTAACTTCTTTTCCAAGAGATGGGTTCAAAAGAATGTTCTTCGTCAGACTGATGAGGAAATAGAAACAATGTCTAAAGAAATAGAAGATGAGGGTGGCGGTGAAGAAGACGATAACATGATGATGTCAAACGACCCAACAATTAGTGAGGATAAAAAATGACTAGAGAAATAATTGATGCAATTGCATCTGGTGATAACCTTGATGCAGAAAACGAATTTAAAAGTGCTATATCACAAAAGGTAGGTGATGCACTTGAAATAAGAAGAAGAGAAGTTGCGAATACAATGGTAACGCAACACATTCCAGAAGTAGAGGAAGATGAAGAAGTTCAATCAAATTGACTTGCCTGAAAAGGACGAGCATAAGAAAACTAAAGAATATCGGAAACTATCGCCTAAGATGAAACAGGCAGTAGACGATATTTTTAAGAAAATGGATGCGAAACCTTCAGATTTCCTAAATAGTTTTGAGAAAACTATAAAAGATGTCGCTCAGAAGTATAAAGTGCGTGAAAAAGAACTGCATAAATACTTTGAGAGAGAAATGTTAGGAGAGTATGGATATGGCAGTTAGTGCAGTAATCCTATCGGATAAAGATTTTGAAACAACCGTAAAGGTAACAACAACTAGTACTAATACAAATGCGTTAATTGTTGACGCATCTGAATTAGAAGGTGCTGCTTCAAATCCTAGACTTGCAATTGTTGCTTGTCAATGGACTACTGGTAATCAAACTAATATCTTGTTTGATGCAACCTCAAATGATGTTGCACTATCACTTAACGGAAATGGTGCATATAACGCTGGTGCAGTAGGTTTTCCATCTATTCCAAATCCAGGCAGTTCTGGTGTAACTGGTGATATTCTTTTGACAAATGGAAGTGCATCTGTAGGTACAATCTGGTTAAAACTTAGAAAAGTTTCTGGATACAATAACCTCGCATAAAGGATAGAACCATGAGATTAATATCAGAAAATTTTGTAGATAATGTAGAATATATCACAGAGCAAGACGATAAAACTGGTAAGAAAAATTACAAGTTAAAAGGCGTTTTTATGCAATCTGAGATTAAAAATCGTAATGGTAGGGTGTATCCTTTTGAAGTATTAGATAAAGAAGTAAAAAGGTATAATAAAGAATTTATTGATGAGAATCGTGCATATGGGGAATTAGGACACCCAGAAGGCCCGACAGTAAATTTAGACAAAGTATCCCATATGGTAACAAGTTTAAAACCAGATGGTAAAAACTTTATTGGTGAAGCAAAAGTAATGTCAACACCTATGGGTAACATTGTTAAAAATATTATGGATGATGGTGGTAAACTCGCAGTATCCTCAAGGGGTATGGGTAGTTTGGAACAAAAAAATGGTGCAAACTATGTAAAAGATGATTTCTATCTTGCAACTGCTGCTGACATTGTTGCAGACCCTTCTGCACCTAATGCTTTCGTAGACGGAATTATGGAAGGTAAAGAGTGGGTATGGAACAATGGATTGTTACAAGAACAAGAAGTAGCGGAAATCAAGAACGAAATGGAACGAAATATTCGTTCTAGAAAAGCGAATTACCAAGCATTGGCTTTCGCAAAATTCCTTAAAAAGTTATAATTACTAAATATAATGTAATAAGGATTAATATTAACTTAGGAGACTTCAAATGTCAGAACTTGATAAGACAATTGAGGAATTAGAAGCTGAAGTTCAAAACGAACTTAGTGAAGCAGAGATGAAAAAAGATACATCTGCTAGTGGAAAGGGCGCAGTCGCTGCTGAACCAATGAAAAAAATGGATTCAGAAGATGATGGTGCTGAAGATACTGGTGCTGCTGTAACTAAATCGTCTGACGCAAAGAAAGACTATGCTAAGAAAGTTAAGAAAAACACTTCTATTCCAGTAAAAACTAAAGGTGATGAAGCACCTCAAAAACTCGCAGCTGATGCCCATGCAAAAATGGAAGGGTATACAGATGATGAGATTAGAGAACTTTGTCATTCTAAAGACCATGACTGTGCAACAGTTGTGGAGCACCCAGTATGGGGTTTAGGTAAACCTATCGAAAAGTCACACGCAATTCCAGACGATAACGGATTTGTAGAGTGGTATGACGTTCAATTCAAACATGGTGTTGAGGAGAAAGTCATGGCAGAAGATATGAAAATCTTGAAAAATTCAGAGCATAATAAAGAGGATGCACACAAAAATATGACCAAAGGTGATATGCTCAATGCAATGAATATGGCAATGAAAAAGATGAAGAAAGACGAACTTCAAGCAACTTATGACAAAATGATGAACCAAGCAGAACCTACTGAAGAAGAAGTAGAATTAGAAGGTTTATCAAAAGCAAAAGCTGCTATTGAGAAAAGACTTGCATCAATTAATGTTAAAGAAGATGTTGACGCTCTTGTACAAGGTGAAGACCTTTCAGAAGAGTTTCAAGCAAAAGCTGCAACAATTTTTGAGGCCGCAGTCAAGTCTAAAATTCGTCCAGAAGTAGAGAGAATTGAAGAAGAAAAATCTCAAGAGATTGCAGAAGAGATGGAAACATTCAAAACTGAACTCGCAGAAAAGGTAGATGGTTATCTTGACTACGTTGTAACAGAATGGATGAAAGAAAACGAACTTGCAATTGAAAGAGGACTTAAAGGTGAAATCGCAGAAGATTTCATTGGTGGTCTTAAAGCATTGTTTGAAGAACATTACATTGATGTTCCAGACGAAAAGTATGATATCTTAGAATCTCAAGCACAAAAGATTGATGAACTTGAAGAAAAGTTAAACGATACAATCGGTAAACTTACTGAAAAGAAACAATCTGAAGATTCACTTGTGCGTGAGTCAGTTATCAAAGAAGTTTCATCTGACCTTGCAGAAACTCAATCTGAGAAGTTTGCAAGTTTGGTGGAAGATGTTGAGTTCACAGATAAAGAAACCTTTACTGAAAAACTTAACACACTAAAGGAAAATTATTTTCCAAAATCTGTTCCTTCAGAAACATCTATAACAGAAGAAAATGAAGAAACAAAAGAAATTGATGTTAGCGGTGCTATGGCTGCATATATGTCCGCTATTAAAAGACAGGCTCCTTACGCAATAAGTGAGAGTCAACCTTTTAAGAAAGATGTCAAAAATTAAATAATGATAAATATATGCAATAAACTTAGTTTAAGGGGATACTAAATGTATAATTCAGAAAACTTACAAGAGAAGTGGCAGCCAGTCCTCAATCATCCAGATTTGCCTGAGATTAAGGATAACTACAGAAAAGCCGTTACTTCAATCATCTTGGAAAACCAAGAAAAAGCAATGAAAGAAGATGCAGCTTTCTTATCAGAAGCCGCACCTACTAATAACACTGGTGGTACTATCAACAACTACGACCCAATTTTGATTTCGCTAGTAAGACGTGCTATGCCTAACTTGATTGCGTATGATGTTGCATCTGTGCAACCAATGACTGGCCCAACTGGTCTTATCTTCGCAATGAAGTCAAGATTTACTAGTTCAAGTGGTACAGAAGCATTGTTCAACGAACCAGATGTCGGATTCTCAAATGATGACGCTGCTGGTGATTTGAATTCAACTACAATGACTGGTACTAACCCTGCTGTCTTAAATGACTCATCTGCTGGTACATATGTTACTGGTGGTGCAGACTACGGTTCAACTACTGGTGGTGGTATGACCACTGCTGAAGGTGAGGCATTAGGTGATGCAGCTGCTAACTCTTTCGCAGAAATGGCGTTCTCAATCGAGAAGTCAACTGTGACTGCAAAGTCAAGAGCATTAAAAGCAGAATACACTATGGAACTTGCACAAGACCTAAAGGCAATTCACGGTCTTGATGCAGAAACAGAATTGTCAAATATTCTGTCTTCTGAAATCCTTGCTGAAATTAACAGAGAAGTAATTAGAACAATCTATGTCTCTGCTAAGAAAGGTGCTTCAATCAACACAACTACTGCTGGTATCTTCGACTTAGATACAGACTCAAACGGTAGATGGTCAGTTGAGAAGTTCAAAGGACTTATGTTCCAAATCGAAAGAGATGCTAACGTAATTGCACAAGAAACAAGAAGAGGAAAAGGTAACATGATTATCACTTCTTCAGATGTTGCTTCTGCATTGCAAATGGCTGGTGTATTAGATTACGCTCCTGCTCTTAACAACAACTTACAAGTTGACGATACTGGAAACACTTTTGCTGGTGTTCTTAACGGTAGATACAGAGTGTATATTGACCCATATGCTGCTAACAACGCTGCTAAACAGTACTATGTTGTTGGTTATAAGGGAACTTCACCATATGACGCTGGTATCTTCTACTGCCCATACGTTCCACTACAGATGGTTCGTGCAGTTGGTGAGAATACTTTCCAACCGAAAATCGGTTTCAAAACTCGTTACGGTGTTGCACAAAACCCATTCGCTACTTCATCTGCTACAGATGTTGTGCCTGGTGCAAACGACAATACATACTACAGACGAGTACAAGTCGCAAACCTTATGTAATAATAAGAAACGACTAAATCGGAAACTAGGGGGAGTTTTACTCCCCCTTTTTTTATGTGCATACTAAATAATAGTAGGAGATAAACATGGCTACTACTATCAATGCACTTGCAAGACAACCTACTGAACTAGACTATGCAGACCCAACTAAGTTTAAGTTCAGTATTAATAAACTACCCAAAGTTGAGTATTTTACTACAGCCGCAAATCTGCCTGGCATTAATCTTGGTGAATCTATTCTTCCAACTCCCTTCAAACAAATTCCAGTTATGGGTGATGACCTCACATTTGATAATCTAGAAATTACTTTTCTTGTAGATGAAAAGTTAGAAAACTATAGAGAACTTCATCAATGGTTAGTAGGTATAGGTTTTCCAAAAGCAAGAACACAGTTTGAGTCATTTAGAAAAGATGAGGCAGCTTCATTTCCAACTGATAGTTCAGTAAAGGGTGAAGCCACAAACCCAGGCACTGCAACTGGTAATCAAGCTATGTTTGGTGATGCAACACTTACGATTATGACTAGTAAAAATAATCCAGTGGTTGAGGTAAGATTTTCTGATTTATATCCAGTTGCACTAAGTGGACTTGCGTTCAATCAACAAGAAGGTGACGTAACTTATTTAACTGCAACTGCAACTTTTACATACAAGTTGTATGAAATGTTTACTATATAATACAAGGTGGTGGATATATCTTGAACAACAGTTTTTTATATTGAAACGAGTTTTCATTAAATATAGAAAAAGCTAGACAATCCACCACCGTTTTGAATTGAGGATAATATAATATGGATTTGGAACAATTACAAAAAGAGGCGGAAAAAGACCTCAAGATAGATAAAGAACAACTGGATATTGAATCACTTAAAACTCCAGAACTTTATGGTAAATATCTAAAAATCTTTACTCGTTGGAACTTGTTATCAAAACAAGCAGACGCAGAATATAAAAAACTTCTAAGACATAAATGGGAATACTACTCTGGTAAATCAGACCCAAAGGTTTACCAAGAAAAACCATTTGACCTAAAAGTTCTCAAACAAGATATTCCCACTTATCTTGAAAGTGATGAGGACTTAATACAAGCTAAACATAAAGTAGACTATCACAATGCAATGTGTGACTATGCAGAAAGTGTCTGCAAGATGATGAACAATCGTGGTTTTCAAATTAAAAATGCGATTGATTGGAAAAGGTTTATGGAAGGTTCACTTTGATAATATCAAAGAAAAATGATGTATATGTAAAGGTTGACACAGAACCAAATATTGCAAGAGAACTGGTAGACTTTTTTACCTTTGAAGTGCCAGGCGCAAGGTTTATGCCTACATACAAAAATCGTGTATGGGATGGAAAGATTCGTTTGTACAATCAAATGACAGGCGAAATTTATTTTGGTCTTGTACCGTATGTAGAGGAGTTTGCAAAACGTAATGATATAAGTATTGAGTATAAAGAAGGAGTTAAAGATGAAGGAGAACATAGAGCTACAGTCTTGGGTGGATTTGTTAGAAGAGTGTCACCTAAGTCCAAAGGAAAGAGTTTACAGATTCGTGATTACCAGATGGCCGCATTTACTCATGCAGTCAGAAACAATCGGAGCCTTTCTCTTAGTCCTACTGCTTCAGGCAAGTCACTTATAATTTACTTACTGAGTAGGTGGTATGAGTCTAACAGAGTCCTTATACTTGTTCCTACAACATCTCTTGTGGAACAGATGTACTCCGATTTTATTGATTATGGTTATGTTGAAAGCAAAATGCAAAAAATATATCAAGGTCACTCTAGAGAGATTACAAAAGAAGTAACGATATCTACATGGCAGTCTTTATATAAAATGCCCAGGAAATACTTTGAACAATTTGGATGTATTCTTGGAGATGAGGTACATTTATTCAAAGCTAAATCACTTACAAACATTATGAACAAAATGCACCAAACCCAGTATCGACATGGATTTACTGGTACACTTGATGGTATGCAAACACATAGATTAGTATTAGAGGGATTGTTTGGTTCTGTAAATAAAGTAACATCAACAAAAGAGTTGATGGATAAAAAAACGCTTGCAAAATTAAATATTAAATGTATAGTATTACAATATCCAGATAAAGATAAAAAATTTATGAAAGACCAAAACTACCAAGATGAGGTAGATTTACTTGTTCGTGATAATAGAAGAAATAAATTTATTGTGGACTTGACAAAACATCTAAAAGGTAATACATTAGTTTTATTTCAATTTGTAGAAAAACATGGAGCTGTTCTACACGATATGATGAAAGACTTAGATAGGAAAGTATTTTATGTATGGGGTGGAACAGACACACAAACAAGGGAGAATGTTCGTGAAATCACAGAGAAGGAAAAGAGCGCAATCATTGTTGCGTCATACGGCACTTTTTCTACTGGTATTAATATTCGTAACCTTCATAATGTTGTCTTCAGTAGCCCAAGTAAATCACGAATTAGGGTGTTACAATCAATTGGTAGGGGATTGCGACAAGGTACAGATAAATCCACCGCCACTCTTTACGATATAGCTGATGACTTATCTTGGAAATCAAGACAAAACTTTACACTTCGTCATTTCATGGAACGAATAAATATCTATAATGAAGAAGAGTTTGATTATCAAATCAAAAATCTACCAATAGAAAGTTAGATATGGATACTAAAATTTTAAAACTTACAAATGGAGATGAAATTATAACTACGTTGAGTGGAAAGAATGATACTTCAGTTGTCACTGCACACAATCCATTAAAAATTAATAGTTACCCCAGAGTTACAAAAACTGGAATAGAAGAGTCTATGGCTTTATCTCGTTGGGTAAGTTATGGTGAAAATGATAGTTGTGAAATTATCAAAAATAATATTGTTGCAGTAACAACTGCATCAGTAGGTATTTCTAAGTTTTATGAGTTTTGTATTTTACGAATGAAAAAGGGAAAAGATGCCCTTCTTGCAGAACAAGAACCCACTCCTCAACAACTAAAGAAACTAGAAGAGGAAATGGATGAAGAGATGATGGATGAATATTTTGACGATTATGATACTAAGAAAACAATACATTAAAACATTACTTTTAAACCCAGCATAGAGAATATAACAGTTTGTCAAGTCAGAGTCAAGTCAAAAATGAAAAAATATTGACTTGACTTTCATTTAGGATTCTGGTATTGTATGTATAACTTTAACAAGGAAAAGGTGAAGTGACTGAAAAAAAGAAAAAACCACATTATGTAAATAACAAAGAGTTTTTACAAGCGATGGTAGAATGGAATGACCGTTGTAAACAGGCGAAAAAAGAGGGTAAACCTCAGCCTCCGATTACAAATTATATCGGAGAGTGTTTTCTAAAGATTGCAAATCACCTATCCTATCGTCCAAATTTTATAAACTATACTTATCGTGAAGAGATGATTAGTGATGGTATTGAGAACTGTCTACAGTATGTACACAATTTTAATCCAGACAAATCAGATAATCCTTTTGCATATTTTACAGAAATTATATACTATGCATTTCTTAGACGTATT
>NTLX01000152.1_pt1 | contig 11960 bp, 26 predicted proteins | sample 1251771 | NCBI WGS metagenome assembly NTLX01 (sample SAMN07250028, study PRJNA358725) | marine metagenome | isolation source: viruses from ocean water | place: Pacific Ocean: North Pacific Subtropical Gyre | collected 2015
GGTTCTATGATGAACCAGGTTGCGAAATTGCGGGGTATCTATAAATGGATAGAGAATTACTACTCGAACTCAAGGCATTTCTAGCAGAGAGAATGGTGGACAATATGTCCACCGAACAACTCGCTGAATACGTCCAAGATGACCTATTCCAATATTTCGACAAACAAGGTGAGCATGACTTCTTAGAGGAAGCAGAAAACTATTGGGGTGATATGTTTGGTGAAGTTATTGATGAAGTCCAAGACTACATGAAATGTGACTTTAAGAAGTCCCATGTGTAGACAATTTACAAACTGTCCAAAAGACCCTAGAAATCGTAAATCTAGGGTCTATAATATAAAAGTAAACAAACCAGAGATTAAATCTTATGGCAACTCGTTCAAGAATTGGTTATGTATTATCCGATGATTCCATTGTTAGCGTTTATCATCATTGGGATGGGTACCCCGAATGGTTGGGTGTGATCCTAAACAAACATTACAACACGGATGAAGCGGTTCGTGAACTCATAGACGGTGGCGATATGTCATCATGTTATTCTGACAACGAATTTGACTATGAGAAACAAGAGTTTATTAAAAGGGATCCAGCTCCCACATATTATTCAGAGCGTGGTGAAGACTGTCCACCGATCCATCACCAAACCTTAACAGAGGTAGCGGATCATGATTGCGGTGAAGAGTTTCTTTACCTATGGTTTATGAATACTTGGAATTGCTATGCATACAAAAAGACATACGACGATGAGTATAACTGCACGTCAACGACACTTTCGCCAGTCATTATTCCAGATGTAGAGACAGCAGATGCCAGTTGACAAACTGGCACAAGAGGGGTTTAAATTCCCCTCTCTATCGTTTACAATTAAGGAGTAACAAACAAACATTCAAATGTCAGTCTTACATCACGAATCTATACTCGAAGATTGTTTCGAGCAAGCGGTAGCAGAATTCTGCGAAGCAAACAAACTTACACCTGATATGTTCGCTCTTATCGAAGATCATCTCGGTGTTCAAATAGCACTTGATAGAAAAGCAAATCAAATCTTTGAGGGGAGGTGCCAATAATGGACGACTACACACCTAACGAACTAGCGTACCTAGATCTCATTAATGATATCAGTAAAACATTTTGTTTTATTGGCGAACCAGATGAACCCGCTGTATGCGATGGGGACATTAAAAGACTTAACGAAGCGGTTAAACGTTTTAAACTTAGAGTATGGGAGAACCAACTGTGAAAACTCAAAAGAAATTAAACCTAGGAATAATCCTAGACAAACTCACAGATCTAGGTTGGGAGTATACTTGCGGGACTATGACTCGCTCAGGTATGCAAACCTATGACGAGTTGATGCAATATATCGGAGTTCTAGAACCTACGGAACACTGGAACGAAGATTGCTACACTGATAAAAATGGGGATTGGTAATGAAAGAATATAGTTTTACTGTTCAAAAAACAGGTTGGATTCATGTGGAAGCAGACTCACTTGAAGATGCTGAAGCAAGACTACAGGAAAGTTTCGGTCACTACTATGTAATTACTGAAACTGGCGAAGAATTGTCAAACGGTTGGGAAACCACAGGCGAAGTAGAGGAGGATCCAGAGTAATGGCATATTGTGACGTGTGTGGGAATTTTGACGATTCCCACTATGACGACCTGTTAGAAACCTATCAGGACCTAGACAGAGATTCACATCAACCCGACCTCTATTATTACTGGGACGCACCCATAGAGGAGAATTACAGTTGGCGAGATGCATTTCCTAAAGTTGATTGTATGTGCGAGATCTGTTTTGATATCGCCAACTCAGAGAAAAAGATCGACTGGCAAGTTGTATGCTCCTAGGACTCTAGTTCCATGTAAGCGTCCCACGCTCCAACATCATATAAACAACCCTCTAGCATCAAATAGGTGCAGAGGGTTTCATATTGGGGAAGTACCTGATCCGTATCTAATAGGAACTGACACAATGCAACAGCTGACTCTAATGTCTTATGTGTCTCATATGAGTCTATGTAATCATTAATCATGATACGTTTCTACTTCTTTTGAGAATAATCTCTGTCTATTAGATAACATGTCTAATAGTCCACTTTCTTCTAATTCTTCAATTTCTGCCAGTTTCTTCTTTTTTTGTGAAAAGCTGCCACTTTTGCGAGAACTGTAAGATTTAGCCATTTTTGATACCTTTTGTAGTAAGTGTGTACTATACTGAAATCTGGATCAAATCACCATTTTTGAGTGAATCATTATAAAAACGTCCAAGTGAAAAACTTTCAGGGTTTCTAATAAAACCTTCGAGAGCTGACAGAAGTTTCTTGTTTGCAGGTTTCCATTCATACTCATAGGTTTTCTCATTTCCTGAGAAATTTATGAAAACCTTGGAACCCTGCACGTTTATTTGATCTATAGCAGAACTGAGTTCTTTTATAGCAAATGTATGTTTCTTTGCGGGCATGTTAAATTGGTTTCTTACACTTAATTATAAGGGATCCTGAGAGAAAATACAAGAACCTTTGTGACACTTATAATACTGTCACATATCTCCTTGACATCTCGTAGTCCGTCCGCTAAGACCCACTGACTCCAACTAGATTGACCGCCCACTTATATTTTTTTAAACATTTCCAAAATACTATGAAAATGCCTATGAATTTCTCCACGTTCTCTGAGTCTGTACGGAGATGTAGGAAATTTGTGAGTAAATGGTATACTGTGATACTGAAATACCTATGATTTGACTGCGGAATTATCTGAATCCACTCCGCGTCCATTGAGTTTAGATTCTGGGTAGAGTCCTTGGAGATTCAGTAAAAAATTTGCCGTCGCGTCTGCGAGATCTTCTGAGGAACTAGAAAAGACCTCACAAAACTCGTAAACCTCTCTATCTATCCTCTTCAAATCATGGGAGATTGCCAAAAGACAAGATCTTCTACGTTCTAGTTGTCTATCTTCCACGACTACCTACCTTTAGAAATACTTTGTTGGTTGTACCATAGGTGCTATAGAGTTTAGCATCCTCGATTGCCTGTCGTTCGTTCTTGAAAGGACCGTATCGTTGTGGTACTTCATCAAATGACCAATACGCTCCTCTTCGTTTCGTATTGACGTCGATTATGATGTCCTTGTTGTGTACACTGAACTGTACTCTTTTTTGAGACTTGGTAGTCATTTGTCTAAGGGGGTGATAGTGTGCCAATAATCAGGTGTTACAACTATATTAACTTGTCTCATCGGGTTTCGTGCACCTTCCTGTTCCTCTTTGGATCTCTCCCACTCTCTTACACATATAGTGACATATGATGTAGAGATAAAGTTGATCCAACCTTCCATACCATCATAGATGACTGGTTGGCGGTGAGTAAAAGGAACCTTCATTAATTACCGAACCCATATCCCTTATTTAACGATCTTTTCTCCTCACGTAATTCGGTAAGAGAACGTTTTAGATAACGTATCTCTTCGTCGGTATACAGTTCTGGTTGTTTAAGTGCTTTTTTGATGTGATTGATCTGTGTTGAGATCTGTGTGCTGCTTAAACCGACGTTTACGCTTGGTGTGATCATTGAATTTGAGTTAGGATTGATCTTCACGATGGTTATAGGGTGCGAGAAAACAAACCTAGAAAAATGTTCTGGTTGTTTTCCCTCTATTATTATAACGCATCCATATCTCTTTGTCTACCCCCTTGTGACGGTTTCTTGACTGTACCTTCATCTATTGCTGCGTGCCACGGATGCTTATATTCTCCTTTGACTGGATGTATTGATATATGTGCTCCCTTAAAACTGTTCATACGTTTGATACCACCAAATGACATATCGAGATCCTTATCTGTCCATCCAAGTTCATCTACTAGCTCTTTACGAATGTATACGTGTAGTTCTCCCTCAACGTACTTAAAGTCAAAGTATTCTTGTATGTCTGGATTTAGTCCCATGGTTGTCTGTTGTCGTATTCACCCTCGTTATTTAGTGACATATTACCTGACACTGTAATTCTGTTATGATTACACGATTGGGGTGGTACATAGTGTATATCATGTGCATCAAAGACTACAAGATTGCCCTTCTTTGGTTTATGCACTTCCAAAGGAGGCATCCAAGGATGCTCAGGATCAGGAAAAACTAACGGAGAGCAATGAGAACAGGTATCCACAAACCAAACAAAAGAGAAATCAAACCCACTATGATTATGAGTCTGAGCAAATTCTCCCTGCCGATATGTACATCCCCAGAGTTCTTGGACTTGATGTTTCGGGTAGAGGACATTTAAGTAATTTTCTAGTTGAGGTATTTCTAAATTCCAATCAGTGACGGTTGCCTTAACTGACGTAGCATATCCCTGCTCGTCACCTACTGATTCTATCATACTTACTATTTTATCACAAGGACGTAGATAAAACGTCTCTGTCTTAATGTAACGTTGCATTATACTGTTCTAGAAACACACTTTCCATTGTATGTGCATCTACCTCCCAAGGTTCGTGCTCATATGGTGTATCTATATTGACTTCAGTTCCCATCCAACTGTTAATCACTCTTGATGTATATCTTTGTTTATGCATACCACGAAGTCTCTGCTCCACGTGACGTAGTTCGTGAAACAGAGTCGTTAAATAATGTTCGTGATTCATACGTTGATCTAATTCTATCTCAAAATATCTTGGACGTGACAGTGTATCAATTGAGTTACAAAATCCATCTGCCTTCTCGTGCCACGTTCTCCTGTCTATAATATGGATAAACGTGTTGAAGCGATTGAGTTTACGATGTTCCATGAACCATTCGACAGCGTGACGAGCGATCCGTTTGCGATTGCGATACCCACCAAACGTAATGTGACAAGACATAGTTCTGTTCCCCAGTGTAGAAAGTAGATGAAAGATGATATGAAAATAAGCTTTTCACGTGCTGTGAGTTGTTTAGCGTCCATGTTGTGATAATAATATTTCAAGTTTAGCATAGGTTGCACCTTTGCCTTCTGCTGTGTCATTCTGCATCAAGCTCATTAAATAACGTAGTTCGTTCTTTGATAGTGGTGATTCGTATCTCTTTGACATAGTTAAATGATCTGGTGTGATGATTACTTCCATATTATAGCAGGTAATGGGGTTGGTATGCTATCTATTCGGTCAGTTTGTAAACTGGCATAGTCCTCATTCAATTCGCAACCAATATAGTTACGATTGTTTTTCTTAGCAACCATCCCTGTAGTTCCTGATCCCATAAATGGATCGAGAACTATATCTCCCTCCTCGCTTCCTGCTAGTATACAAGGTTCGATAAGATCAGGAGGGAAACAGGCAAAGTGTGCTCCCTTATATGGTTTATTACTTATACTCCAGACAGATCGTTTATTCTTTGTTGTATATGATTTTGTAAGTCCTGTATGCGGTTGGAGTCCTGTTCCTTCGTTGTGGTACTTACCTTGATCTCTGTTTCTTGTTCCCCAGTCTTGCTTGACTGGTTCTTTGATTGCTTCGTTGTCATAATAGTATCTCCTGTTCTTTGACAATAGAAATAAGTATTCGTGTGCTTTTGTACATCTATCTTTTACAGACTCAGGCATAGGATTAGGTTTATGCCATATAATATCCTGACGTAGATACCATCCGTCTGCTCTCAATGCAAATGCTAACATCCAAGGTATACCTATCAAGTCCTTCTCTTTGAGACCATCTAGTTTGTTACCACGTCTCGCACAATTATCAGGTAAGTCTTGCTTGGTGCTTGAGACAGTTTGTTTTGGTAATCCTTGTCCTTTACCAGGTCTATAGTTATAGTAACTATCTCCTATATTTACCCATAATGTACCATCATCAGTTAATACATCACGTACTGATCTGAATACATCAACTAGATTTTCAATATACTCTTCTGGTGTCTCTTCCAATCCAATTTGACTATCAACTCTCACTGCACCACACTTGGGACATACCTTTTTGTATATGTAATCTCCAACTCCACCCATTATATCATGATTTTTATGTCCAGTAATACAATTTGAACCTTGTTTACCTTTTCTTTTATGATCACAATTGGGATCTCCACCTACCCACGTTGCAGTTCCATAATCCCTCAGACCGTAGTATGGTGGACTTGTGATACAAGTGCGTGCTTTCACGTCAATAGTGGGGAGTGTATCTCTACAATCCCCAAATAATACTTTATTCATCTGTGTATACTGGCATTAGATGTATTTGCTAGGTAAATGTGATCTATCGTATAGATATCCTCCTGCCCAACAGCAATTGATTGGGTTGAGAACATACTCACGATCTTTGATGATTCTTAAGTCCCATCTTACTGGATATTTACCTGTAAGAGTTGGTTTTTTATACCCTGCTGGCATATAAACCTGACCTGTTTTTTTATCTATGAAAGCGTGAATGGAACTATCATAGTATCCTGCTTCCCTTGGATCTATTCTACCATACTTTGAATCATCTTGCCACTCTTGCATAACAATTCTGATATACTTACGTCCTGTATATGTTACAAACTTGTTTAACTTTGCTGTTCCTGCAGCAATCTCTGCAAGTTGATCAACATGATATGGAGAGTAGTGCATTTCGTCACGTAATGAACTCTCGTGTAGTCTGATTGAATCTTTTTTATAATTCTCTGTTACTGCAGATGCCAACTCTTCTGCCCATTGTGCTACTCTTTCTTCTAGTGTTGAAGTGTTGTTCTTTTCGATAGTAAGCATTGGTCTCCTTTGTTTATATACTCTATTATAGAGACAAAACTGCCTGACTAGGGGAGCGTTGTGTAGCTTTCTTTACTGGCACATCTAACTCTTCCATTATAATCTGCTTTGGTAACAGATCATAGCAATAGTAACTACTACTGAATGTTATCTTATCGTTCGCTCTACCATCAGGACTAACAAACTTCATTCTCTTGTCAAACATCAGTAACTGTAGATCTTTATCTTTAAACAGTTGTTTAGGTGCTGAGTCATTTAACCAAGTGTTAGTCATTATCAATGCGAATGGTTTATTGAATGATAATGCTCTCTCAAAATACTTTCTCTTGTTAGTGAATGGAGGATTAGATACTATTATATCCCACTCGTCAGGTTCATAGTCAAAGAAGTCTTGACCTGTCCATTTGTGTGATGCTACTACCTTATTAGTTTTTGATATCTCTTTGACAAAGTGACTCTCAAATGTATCAAAAGGACACCATACAATAGCACCTTCTGGAATATACTTGAGTATTGGTGTTACTCCATACAAAGGTGTGTAGCACTCGTCATTGTTACCTGACGAGTACATTAGTTTACCACTATCTAATTCTTGTGCCATACTTCTTGATTTGTTTGTGTCCGATTGTTACTCCTATTCTAGGATCTTTCTTGTGTGATGTTCCCTCTTCAAATTGTTTTTTAACTCTAGGTAATATTAATTGTAACACATCTTCTCCAGAAAGAACATATGCTTCAACAATTTCTCCATTTCTAAATCTTGCGAAGTAATGTTTCTCATACTTACAGATTTTATAGTCTTTGAGATATTGTAACTGTGTTTCCCAAGTGTTATGAACACTTATACCATTGTAAGTACCTTGTATCTTATCTGCAATAGTTGATTTATACTCAACTGGTTTACCGTTTTCATCAATAGCATCCTCTCCTGAGTAATCATCAGCAACTGTGTGTCCAAACTCTCCCGCCATATAAATTTCTCTAGCTCTTGCATAAGAGAATGGATCGAGTCCACCACAAATAGAATACATTTCTTTGAAGAGTTCTCTAAACCTTAAGGTTTGTTCGGGTGTCATTGTAGTTGTGTAATATACTATTATTATACTACGAATCTATACAATATGCTAGTGTACGGTCAACAAACTGTCACCAATCATCATCGAATTCTATCTCTTCTTCATCTCCAAACCACTCATCATAAAACTCATCGTCCTCTTCATCCCATATGTTAAGATGATGATTCAATGTCTGTGTTCCACTCAAAGATTTGAATGCAATGGTGGAGTCACCATCATTCATACAAAATCCACGTTTCATCCACTCTGTTAGTTCGTGGTCTGGATGTGATTCCATCATCAAATCTAATAACTCTTCAAACTTATCACGTTGTAATAGTTTGTATTGATGCCATGGGTGACCTATATTTCTCTGCCATACACCCTTACCATCTTCGAGTTCCATCATCTGTCGAACACCTCAATTCTCTTGGTTGCCCATTGTTGTCCTAAGTTTAGCACACTTTCTTCCATAGTGAAAGGTTCTTGTGTAAATTCTATTAATTGTCCCTTTTCTTTAAATATGAATGTATATCCTGCAGGATTGCATCCACCTCTTGATTTAATTATTGTGCCTTCCTTGACCTCTGTATTACCATACATACAATCTCTTGTTGGTATTAAATATGAGTCAGTATACATTGGTTGGAATACTGTATTAACGTCTATGTTGTGTACTATACGTCTATAACATGGTATCTCTCCATCATTAGGATTGATACCAACACAGAGAGCACTTGCACCTTCGGTCAATGATGTGAATCTAGTCAGTCCTGATACTCTAAAATTACAGTATGAGCCAGGTTTATATCGTAGATACTGTGGATGTCTTGCTGTCTCACTCATCCACATACCATCAGGAAATACCAGACACCTACTGTGTGCATAAAATTTAGTTATGAATTCATATGGGAACTCACTGTAGTTTGTATATACTTCTTTTAATATCTCTACGTGCTCATCAGTAATATATTCTTTCTTCTCTTCTGGGTCGTCCCCAAAGAATTTAAAACCTTGTTTGCATCCTCTATGATATAGTACGGTCAAGTGATCAAGTTTATCACTGACTGTGTATTCACTCTTCATCTACTAACGATTTCAATAAGTCCTTCTTCTATTTGATTCATCCATGATGTAGTAAATTCTTCTACATTTGGTTCTTCTTTGGTAAATTCTACAATAACTGTAGGTTTATCAATTGTTATCTGTACGCTGTCTGGTTCAGACACTACGAATGGTAAATGTTGTACCAATTTAGTATTATGATACCATATATCATGCATTGGTACAAGTGTGTTACCTACTGCCTGTGGAGTAAATATATCATTCTCCTTATAGAAGTGTACCTTTCTATTTGTAGTTGACAGGTCATCATATCCTGAGCAAGCGATCAAACCATTTGGTTCTAGTGATGTCAGTCTAGCAATGCCTGGCATACGCATATGTGTATGTGCACCATTGTGATATATTATGGAAAGGTGTGCTGGTTTCAGTGAGTCACTCTTCCAAGTGCTTCCGAATGTAACCGTTCGATAATGTATCTGGTTGTATATACCAATCTCTTCAATGACATCTTTCATAGCAGCAACTTTACCATCAGGATTTGCTTCTATATGTGCCTTGACTAAATCAGTCTGACTGTCCAATACATATTCCCTCTCAGGATCAGGGTCATTGCCAAATATCTTTTTACCCTCTCTTGCCTTGTTACAACTAAAAACAGTCATACCAAACTGTGATATACTCTTACCAAAAGTATATTGTGCTATTCTATGATCAGGTGTATTTGCAAGTTGATACATTAGCTCTCTGAATTCATTGCAGCAGACATAGCCTCGAAGTCAGCATCGAAGTCATCTTCACTGTATATACTTGTTATAGTTGTTGCTGATAGTATTGGATCTGTGTGTACCACGTTCTTCTTAGCCATAGTTTCTCTATGCTTCATCAAGTCCTCCATGGGAACTGACTGTTCGATACCTAGCATACCACTCAATACTAATTGAGTAGATGTCATATCACATTCTGCCAATCTGCTTCTTGTGACTGCGTTGTATACTTGCTCTGCAATTTGAAACATAAGTGGTTCTTCTGTCTCTGGTTTCAATGAATCTAGATCCATTGCTATAGGACCATACCACTCATCATCATTTAATGTGCCATCATTATAAAAGACACTAAACTCTCCTGTCTCCACATTATAGTTTTTAACTATAAATGTAGGAGCAACATCTGCATCCAATCTAAATTGTGGATCTATATCTTGAATAGACATAATTTTTGTTAGTTAATTTTTGCTCCACGGATGTCTCCGTCGTTGTTGCCTGACTGAGCGATTCTATATGACCACCCATCAATGCCTACGCCAGCTGACCCACCTGTGCCACCCGCGTTTTGTCCTGCCTGACCGAGGTTTCCACCTCCACCACCAGAGTTGGATCCGCAACCACCGTTGCCACCGCCTCCACCGCCATCCCATTGTTGACCGTTTTGGGCACCATCACCACCACCGTTACCAGCTGGGTATCCTGCACCGCCACCGCCACCGCCACCTTTGGCTTCAGAATACTGTGTATCTGTGCCAGGACATTGTTGACCTTTCATACAACCATAATAATATGTATTAGTGTATGTGCATTGAGCATTGTTGCCACCAGCACCTCCACCTCCACCACCAGCGATGGTTCCTGCGTTGTCTAAAATAAATTTAGTTCTGGTGTACATTGCTCGTTGACCATTTCCACCGTTGTTACCACCACGAGATCCTCCATTACCACCGTTACCAGTGATTCTATTGTTCATGTTAATTCTAAGATATACTTTAGAATCAGATGAAAAGTTTCCTAAGTTTAGTTGATTACGTACGACATTTGTGACGTTAGCATTGGTTGCACTACCAATAGTTACCAAACCTTTTATTTTATTACCACCATATCCTTGACTAGAGATCCAGTTAGGTAAACTAAACTCTCCGTTAACTGTGTTTGTTATTTCAACGCTGAATAAAAAATGTTCACCCTCGTGTACTAATCTCCAAGAACCTGAGTGCTTAACCCATACCTCTTTTGTATCACGCCAAGATCCACTATGTTTTACCTGTACATCCTCAGCATGTTGCCAAGTCCCACCTTGTTTAATTCGCAAATGCCCACCAAGAGCGTCACGAATGCTAGTGCCTGTTACCGTAGTATTATATGGTACTGCCATAATTTATTATATCCTATTAGTACTTATACCAGATGTCTCCATCGGATCCACCGCTAGGGTTACCAGTTGATACTGTCCTTGTTCCATATGCATTTTGGTTTGAGTTACCAAATGTGCTTGCTGTTATGGTACTACCAGATATATTTAATCCAGATAGTGTAGCAGTGCCAGGATTATATACTAAATGTGAATCATCAGTATCAATATACTGTCTATTGTATCCTGCATTGTTCAGTGCTGAGAATGTTACCTGATAGTTAGTGTTACCGTTTGCTTCATCAATATTAATGTTATCTGCCTGTGTTGCAGTTCCAGATGTATTCTGATTACCAGCTTGGTTGACGCCAGGTAGATTGATGTCTGCAGTACCATTGAACGACACACCACCAATATTTCTAGCATTTTGTAGTGCAGTTGCAGTAGCAGAGTTACCAGTACAACTTCCAGATGAACCAGTGATGTTACCAGTTACGTTACCACTAAATGCACCACTGAATGATGTTGCAGATACCGAAGCAGCATACACTGTACCAGATAAGTAAAGATCTTTCCACTTAAGGTTAGTCTGTCCTAAATCATATGCTCCATTAAGTGCAGGATCAACGTCAGCATCTATTTGTGCTGTTATTGTTAATCTGTCCGTTGTTTGATTACCTAACTGTGTGTTGCTGTTGACAGTCAGACTACCTGCTGTAACGATATTACCAGATGATGCAGTTATAGTAACCTTATCAACATTTGATGTATTTCTAACTTTGAAATCGTTATCAACAGTCAGTGTTCCTTCATTCTGTGTGTTACCTGAGACTGTTAGATTTCCTCCAAGAGTAGTAGCACCACTGTTAACATTAAGTGTACCAGTAGACTGTATATCTAATCCTAGTCCGTTCTTAAGTTGTAAGTCACCAGTTCCGTCAACCCATGTTGATCCACTCGCACTTCCTCCTGTAATTTGTAAATTACCAGTGTCAGCTAAACCA
>NTLX01000153.1_pt1 | contig 11910 bp, 21 predicted proteins | sample 1251771 | NCBI WGS metagenome assembly NTLX01 (sample SAMN07250028, study PRJNA358725) | marine metagenome | isolation source: viruses from ocean water | place: Pacific Ocean: North Pacific Subtropical Gyre | collected 2015
TGTCTGCTGTCTTCTCATAACCATGATGTATGAGCATGGTGCCTATTGATATTCTCAATATCAGTAGACCTACATTCCTTGCCAAAAAGTATCTCCTACAGGTGCTTGCATGTTTCTTGATAAGAAGTATAAACCTAGGTTACATACGAACCAGTTTATATTGACTATCCATGTCTGTCTCCATAGATACTTCCTATTAGTTTGAACAATGAAAGAGTTTCTTTCATTCATTGTTGAGTCAACAGATAGTGGTCTAACTTTAATATACTGTTCTAGACCTAATGCAACTACGAAACCGATTGCATAGATGTAGAAACAAAAGTTAAGAAAACTTGATGCTGTTAGTAATAGTGGGATCATCCTACGTCCTGTAATTTTTGTACTACTGTTTGTTTTTGTATAGGTGCTACATCATGTAGTCCTTCTACACTATACCATGGTGCGTTCTCCCAGTCAAACCCTTCACCAAAGGTATTGTCTGCATTGGCAACATACCAATGACATGCTGCGTCTGGTACATCCACTGCACACTTCTCCCAGTCATCAGACCATTGAGGAACTTGAACCCAGATAGTAGGTTCTGTCTCATAGGCATGTGCTAGTACAGGGAATGCTAGTGATAATGATATCACAGAAATGAATGCCCAGAATATTGTTGGAATATACTTGACCGTCATGGGTCTCTTGTATACTTCCATAACGTCGTGGTACGACATTACACCCAACCTGCGTTACCTGCAGCAATTCCTATTGCTACGAAAAATGCGAACTCTGCGAGACCCATCCATGCAGGTGGGATTTTTAAAAATTTGTTGGTCATTTGTGCTTGTGCCTTCAGCGTTATAGTTTAAGAAAATACGAACGGTAGTCCGTTGATTGCAGTGTAACCTAATACACATGCGAAAGTGATTTGATAGATCATCATGCTCCTTGATAGACTCCTACAGGTGACATTACACCGCCACCTTCATCATCATCGTCATCATCATCTGCTGCCCTTAGAAATAATTCCATTCCCACCAAGACACCGAAGGGATACAAGCACCATAGTAATGCTTGACCATATGAAATGTCATTGGTGAGTGGAATAATATCAGACATTAAAAGAAACCTGGTATAATCCAACCAGTGAATCCATAGTTCACTACTGCAGCGAATAGACCCATCATTGCGAGACGTCCATTCATCTGTTCTGCGGTCTTCCAGTAGTTCATTAGACGAAACCTGGAATGAGTTGACCTGTTGTTAGGTATGCTCCGATACCTGCAATGATGCCGAGCATGGCAAGTCTGCCATTTAGTTTCTCAGCAACTGCTTTTGATTCTTTATCCGACATTAGAATATGCCTGGAATGATATTTCCTGTTGTTGCGTAAGCACCTACTGCTGCTACGAAACCGAGCATTGCTGCCCATCCATTAAATCTTTCTGCTTCTGGTGTCATGATTGTGTCCTGTGAGTTTGGGTAAAGGGTTGTCTTTAGAATCCTGCGAGTCCAAAGAAAAAGAAGTTTCCTGTAAAAACATATGAGGTTACACCTGCAACCAATCCGAGCATTGCCCATCTTCCATTGATTTTTTCAGCATTCTTTGCCCATGAGTCATAGGAAATGCTCTCATCAATATAAGGACGAGTCTCGTTTGGGAAGGCATTTTGTCTTCCACCTGATTCAGTTGTAACAGTCATTGTAGTTTTGTTAAGAAACGTAACAATATTATATAGGAAAGATTAAGTTTTGTCAACATCTAAAATTACATTCCCTGATACTGATATCCTGACATCTTCTGTTTGCTTAGGGTACACAGTATGGATGAGTGTACCAGGAAAAATCAAGGCATGGCCTTGAGAGTCCTCATTTATCCAGACCGCTTGACCTTGATTATTGTCAATAAAATAGAACGGAGCATCATCATTAGTAGATCTTATATAACAACTAAAAGAATATAATGAATACTGGTGCATGTGAGGTTGATGCTGATCTCCTTTATACATTTCATTTGCCCACATCTTAATGATACGAAGACGTTTGCCATTATTGTTACCTACGATACCACATTGAGGTTTGTGTAGATCAAAATGTGTGTCAATAGTGTTACACAACCACTTCTCAAACTCAGGTGGCACATCCATTGAGTATTCTTTTTGGATGGAGACTAACTTATCATCTCCTACAGGTTCTTTTCTTTCTATTGCTTTGAATGCATACTCCTCTAGTTGTGCAAAGGGTTCGATGTATGCTACTAATAATTTGTGTTGTACTAACCATTCCATATAATAAAAAAGGGACACGAAGTCCCTAAGTAAGTGTCCAGACAACAAAATCACCCTATATGTGATTTCTGTCGCGCCTAAAATGCCATCGGGATTTGATTCTATTGGCGGAAGAATAGTCCAGACCAGAGTATTTATACTCTAGGAGTGGGGATCATAATATTTCATGAGGAATCCTACTGCTAGGATTACCATAACGACAATAAGTAAGGCGGTCATTGTATTCTAAGTGTAACTTGTCCTGTAGAATCTCCAAGGGTTCCTTCTAAAAAATAGTTAAACGCTAGAGAAATTCTTTTTTCGTTAGACTCATTCTTAGGAACGGAATGAGTCAGGTAAGAAGGAAACAATATAAGGTCTCCTGCTTTGGTTGGTAACTCCCAGTTAGATGAGTTCCAGATGTTTCCCTCAGATGAATGAGCAAAGACTTGCTCCATGCATGAAAGATTTTTGGTAAACATAATACCTCCTGAGTTAAGAGGAGTTTGTAGATAATATACACCACTATAACATGAGTTAACATGATGATGTTTTGGTGCATGATCACCAGGATCATGTAAGTTTATCCATGACTGAACATGTACTAGGTTACCTTGACCTACTTTTAAAGTATCGAATACATAGGTATTCAAATACTTTTCTATGTCACTTTTAAGTTGAGCATAAGGTTCTAATAAAAGAACCTTCATGTTATTACTTCGCTTTCCTGTTCCATCTGGATACAAAGTATATTCCAACTCATCAATAAGATCAGGTGTAATACTATGTGTCTCTATTCTTGCTTTGAATACAGGAGTAGAGAACAGAGGAATCAGTTCTGCAGAATCACTCATATGGGGATATGACGTGATCTCCATGAGAATATGCGTAAGCAGCAACCTCTGGATCAGGGTCTAACCACTTTGTATACTCAAAGTCTTCTATGGCATAATCTAATTGAATACTATTATCCAATAGATACATGTCATTGTATTGGCGAGACCATTCATTCATCTTTTGAATGCGATAGTCTGGTTTACCATTGAGTGCAATAGTTCCTTTCCTTACATAACGATAAGGAAAGCGTTCATGAATGACTTCAGTTTTAGGCATAGTTAAGATCCTGTTCAAGTTTGGATAGTAGGAGGTCATAGTTTTCATCTACGTTACCGTAGAACTGTGCTCCTCTATCCTCATAATGTCGTATAAGTTTATTATACATCACTGGGTTCTCTGTGTCAAGCATTATCTGACGATCTATCGCATCTGAAATAGTCTTTTCGCATGTAGCGACCAAGGATGTTACTGTTGTAGAAAAGTGGTGTGCCATCGTCGAGTGCCTCCGTGAGAACATTGTTGTGGAAAAGTTGTCTAGTCTCCTCAAAGTTGACTAGTCCCTTTGCCTTATGTATGCTCATGATCTCACGTTGGAACTGTTCCTTTCCATACCGTTTTATATCTTCTTTTAACTCTGGGCAAGACCCATAATATTTTTTCCAATCAGACTCTTGTTTTACTTTTCGCTTCTTCCCCTTAGGGGTTCTGTAAGCATAAAAATACTTTCTTCCGATGTAGATTCTCCCATTGATCTTATTTGTAATACGGTAGACGTAACCGAAGAAATCATTAATATCGTTAGAAGTGAAAGTTGTACCTTGATATAACCAGGGATTTTCATAGTCAATCGCAGAGTCCGTCTTCGTCGTTGATGTCAAGATAGGATGTTGTTTTATCGCTATCATTACTTATACGATATGCAGAAGGGTCTGAATATACCTCTGCTTTTAGTTCAGCGATTGCAACCTCAAGGTCATTGATTAGTGTTTTTAAGTTTTTCTTTTTCATTAGTCAGCAAATTCTTGGCATAGTTCTAAACATTTGTTGAGCATATAGTGTGCTCCTTCTTCCCACTCCTCTGATGCTCCCTTGTATCTGCCATTGAACAGTTCGCATTTATGCTTATAGATCCTTGCGAGTATGTCTCTTTTACGCATAATTCCCCTCCCTGATTGTGGTAAACGTCGAAAGTCATCATCTGCTGTCATGTGGTACCCAGTTCTTCTTGCAGTTTCTTCCAATCTTTATCAAAGATTTCTAGTCCCTTATCTGTTAAGATATGTGAGAACATTCCTTGGAAAATTTTAGAAGGTATGGTACAAATATCAGCACCGACTTTAAATGCCTGTGCTACTTGATATACCTCTCTTACTGAGGCAGCAAGTACTTGTGTCTTAGCACCATGTGTTGCAAATATATCTGAGATCTCCTCTATGAGACCAATACCATCGAATGATTGATCAAAGACTCTGCCTACAAATGGTGATACAAATGTGGCACCTGCCTTAGATGCTAGTATTGCTTGAGCAGCACTGAATATTAAAGTAACATTTACACTAACCTCATCATCTGTAAGATCTTTACATGCTTTAAGACCTTGTGGTGTACATGGTACTTTGATCGTAATGTTAGGACCTATGTCAATAAGTTCCTCTGCCTGATCAAGCATCTCTTCTGCTGTGTTACCTACTACCTCTGCTGAAATAGATGAATGGAAAGGAAATATATCAGATATTTTCTTGTATACATCCTTAGGATTTTCTCCTGCCTTTAGCATGAGAGACGGGTTGGTGGTAACTCCATCAACAAGACCAGTCTCATAGTAAGTCTTGATTAACTCAGCGTCAGAACAGTCTAGAAATAATTTCATTGACTTTCTTTTTATTATTGATATTTATTATCGCATCTAATTTCTAAGATGTCAAGTGTGTCAGCACTTTTTGACATAAAAAAAGAGCATCACTCGGATGCTCTTGGATTTTTTAGTAACCATTCTTCTGATATGAACGGATTTATTAACACCCATTTGGCATAATGAATCCCACGGTAACACAACATAGCAAAAACCTCTGTCGGTTCTTCTACGTCAGGTGTTTCTTCGCGATGACCCTTCCAATTTAAGTGTAACATTTCTATTCATATACCTTTACCCTGTTACAAATATTTATACTAATATTTGTATAGAAGTTTAGTTTCTAAGTAGATTAAACTCAGAAACATTACACTTGCGAGTATGATTTCTGATACTACTAGCATTTACTTCTTCGCTCCTACAACATACTTCTGACCTCTGTAGGTAAGTTCAGCATTCTGTTGTGATTGTTTGCGAGATCTGTCAGTATCATAAACGATACCGCGATAAGTGACTTGTGCCATAATTTGCTCCTAAAGTTGGTTGATAATTTCTCCTTTAACTCTTGCGAGTGATCCGAGTCTCCGTTCCTTTAGTCGTTTGCGTCCTTACAATACAACCCTTGCGTCTCACCAAAGTCGTAGTAAAGATCAATTATTTCTTGTCTATCTTTATCGCTAAGGTCTGGATAGACTTTAGCACGATTTACAAGTTCATTAATGTCTCCACATGAGACTGTGACAATTTGAGTAGTTGATACTAATAAAGCAAGCATATGTATCATAGGATGAACGCTCCGTTCCGCGACTTACTTGCGTCCGATGATGAAAGCATCACAATCACCTTCTACTTTAGTACGAAGGTAATCTATTAGGTACTCGTGTGCATCAGAGTTAAGATTCTTATCACTAAGTATCTCTATTCTGTTACGGTTCCACTCTGAACATGACATTTCCCAGTGAGAAGCGTTGTGTTCAGAGAGAAGTGTTGCGAGTAGTGCGACTTCTATCATTGGATGAACGAGTAATGTAGCATACGCTACATCTATATTTATATCATAGTTTCCTGACAAATGTTGTTCGCTGTGTTACAGTTTACCGATCTTTATCTGAATCTTCAACATTTCTTAACGCTTCTTTTTTCGCTGCTGTCCAAAGCATGTCAGTAACATCTGGACTATAGTCATTACCAGACTCTACTAGATTATTGTAGGTTTTATCTAACCACTCAGAGTTCTCAGCGTACGCAAGTTGTGCTGCTATCTCTTCCTCTGGTCTAGGATTAGAGAGAGAATCCTGCGAAGGTATCTCCTTTGAGGTCTTGTTTGATTCCTCCAACGACATAACTTTCTATCTCCGTTTCTTGTGGTGCATTTTGTTGACCTCTAGAACTCAACCAGTGCTGAGTCCAAGGTAAAGGATTACTTCTAGCAGGTACATCATATACTGGTGTCAAACCTATTGCTTTCATTCTTTTATTAGCAATCCACTCAACATATTTATGTAAAAGTTTCTCATTGAGTCCAATCATACTACCCTCTTTGAACAAGTAGTTTGCCCATGCCTTCTCTTCATCAACTGTCTTCTTAAACATGTGTTGTACATTATCTTTCTCTTCTATAGAGATCTCTTTCATTTCTGGGTCGTCTCCGTCTGCCCATTTTTTGAGGATATTTTGCGTGATAACCAAGTGTTGACTTTCATCTCTAGCAATAAGAGAGAGTATCTTCGCTGAACCTTCCATAAGTTTGTTCTCGCCAAAAGCAAACGAACACGCAAACGAAACGTAGAAACGAATACCTTCAAGGATGTTAACATTTGCTATTGCCCTATAAAGTTTACGTTTTAGTTCTCTTCTATCAAGAGTTCCTGCAGGATGTCCTTCTACTGCAAACTTCCATGCGTTACCACTATCATATTCATGTGCTTCATTTATAAAATTATCATATGATTCTGTGACAGATGACGCACGTTGCATAACATTCTCATCTTCTAGTATAGTATCGAATACCTCTGATGGATCTGGATAGACATTCTTAATAATGTATGTGTATGATCTAGAGTGTATCATTTCCATGAACTCCCATACTGTCATGCATGCCTCTAGTTCTGGTAGAGAACAATAAGGTATGAATGCCATGCCAGGACCACGACCTTGCACTGAATCAAGCATGATCTGATACTTCAAGTTAGAAGTAAAGATGTGCTTTTGCTCTGGTGTAAGTGTTTGATAATCAGATCTGTCTTTCTGTAGAGACACCTCTTCTGGTCTCCAGAAATATCCCAGTTGCTGTTGTGTTAGTTTGTCAAATACAGGATACTTATATGAGTCGTATCTTTGAACACCTAATGGTTGTCCAAAAAACATAGGTTGTTTTTTAGTTTCTACTTTATTCTTGTTGAATACTGTCATTCCTTTCTTAGATTCTAATTGAGTGTTATACTTTGCAACTGTCACAGTCGTCTTCCTCCGAGTTTAATAGGTTGTTAATCAACTGATCTACATTATTAGAGGGTTCGTCGTCTCCATCTTTCTTGGAGTCGTATGTGTTTTGGTAGTATGATGTCTTCCAACCATACTTATAGGTATTAAGAAGGTCTTGTGCCATTACGGTCACAGGTACTTCATTGTCAGCATAGTTCTCTGGATTGTAACTCCAGTTACCACTGATTGCTTGGTCAAAGAATTTTTGCATCACAGACACAATCTTGATGTAACCATCATTATTGTGCATATCCCATAACAAAGTATAGTTATTCTTCAGTGTCCCATAAGACGGAACAATCTGCTTAAGAGGTCCTTTCTTTGATTTTTTAACGGACAGGTAGTCTCTAGGTGGTTCGATTCCATTGGTTGCATTTGACACAACGGAACTGCTCTCCGAAGGCATCTGTGCGGACAAAGTGCTGTGCCTGAGTCCATACTGTTTGATCCTCTCCCGTAGAGATTCCCAGTCACAAAGTAACTCATTTGGTACTATCTCATCAACTTCCTTCTTATATGTATCGATAGGTAAGATTCCATCAGCGTATTTTGTTTTACCAAAATAACCGCAAGGACCCTTTTCCATGGCAAGACGATTAGAAGTTGTTAGAAGGGCATACTGGAACCTCTCAGTGAGTTTATGAACCAAGTCATGTGCCTTCTGTGAATCATACTTTGCACCATTTTTTGCAAGGTAATGTGCTAGTCCAATGTATCCGATTCCTAACGATCTTCGATTAAGTGTACTTGCTTTTGCAGCATTGACAGGATAGTTTTGATAATCAATCAGAGCATCCAATCCTCTTACTGCTAGTTCACATAACTCATCAAGTTCATCTAACCTATTGATCTTACCTACATTGATAGCAGATAGAATACACAAAGCAATCTCACCTGATCCATCTATATGTTGAATAGGATCTGTTGGTAAAGTAATCTCCTGACAGAGGTTACTCATGTTTACTTTATCTTTAAATGAACTGTGACTATTACAATGATCAATATTCATGATATACAAACGACCAGTCTCTGCTCGTTCTTTTAATATATCCATGATTAGTTTTTGTGCACCTACAGTCTTCTTAGGTATGCTTTCATCTAACTCATACTTAACGTATAGACTATCAAAATCTTCTGTACCAAAACTATCATACAACCTTGGCACATCATGAGGAGAAAATAAAGTAATCTCCCCATTTTGTATGAACCTCTCATAGAATAGTTTTGAGATTTGTATACTGTAGTCAAGTTTTCTTACCCTGTTGTCTTCTGTACCTTTGTTATTTTTAAGAACAATAATGTCCTCTATTTCTTGGTGCCAGATGGGGAAGTGGACAGTCGCTGATCCACCTCTAATGCCATTCTGAGTGCAGCATCTGACAGTACTTTCAAACTTTTTGAGGAAAGGTACAACGCCTGTGTGTTGTACTTCTCCGCTACGGATTTTGCTGTTGATACCCCTGATGCGACCCGCGTTGATACCGATTCCCGCCCTTTGTGCAACATACTTGCCGATAGCCATGTCACTGCTAAAAATGCTATCGAGGGTGTCATCAACATCAACAAGAACACACGATGCAAACTGTCTGATGGGTGTTCTAACACCTCCCATAATAGGTGTTGGTATATTGAGTTTGTGTTTTGAGATTGCGTCGTAGTATTTTTTGACATACTCTAACCTGTAAAATTTATCATCATCTTGAAATAATGTAAGAGCAACCATCATATACATGAACTGAGGTGTTTCATATGTTGCACCAGTAGTCCTACATTGTACAAGATATTTATCTGCTACTTGTCTTATACCTGCATAGGTAAACAAATAGTCTCTATCATGATCTATATAACCATCTATTATACCCCATTCTTCATCAGTAAACTTACCGATGATTGTAGGGTCATATACCCCTCCCTCAGCACACTTTTTGACATGGGTCAATAGTGTAGGATGATTGTCTGGGTGACCACCATAAACAGATTTTCTTAAGGAAAATAAAAGAAGTCTAGCAGCAACATACTGATAGTTTGGTGACTCAAGATCAATCAAATCATTTGCTGATCTGATAAGAATCTCTTGGATGTCTGAACTCTTGATGCCATCAAAGAACTGTAAGTTTGCATTCACTTCTATGTGTGATTCTGATACACCTGCAAGTCCTTCACATGCAAGTTCTACCATCTTGTGTATTTTATTAATATCAAGAGGTTCTGATTCTCCATCTCTCTTGACAACATTGATTTTAGTTGCTTCTGCTACTGGTGTCATACCTTTTTCCATTCGCTAAGTTTAACGTGTGCTTCTAATCCGTCGTAGGTGTTAAATTCTACCAGAGATTGTACATTATGTCCAGAGATTGTCATATCATTAAGATCTTTTTCAATCAAATGTGTTGGCCAGATGACAACTTCGTAACCTTTGTCAATGACTTGTGCCATACGTTTGATTATCTCTGGGTTTCGTCTTTCATTATCGAAAACGAAGACAGCATCTTTATTGTCTATCAACTTCCAATCTATATCTGCACCTGCCATAGCGATTGCATTGTCAATAAAGAGACTATCAAACGGTCCTTCCGTAATGTAAACAGTTTTCTTGAAATCAACTCTATCTAATCCAAAGACTTTTGTTCTAGAGTCGTCAAGCATTATAGTAATGTAACGAAGTTTATCCTTTACATTAAGTGACCTCCCTTGGAAACCAAACCATTCTCCGTTTTCATCAATGAATGGAATAATAACTCTGGGGTGATCTTTATTGACATTTTTAAATGTTGGTTTTTGTGTATTTACCCATGTGCAAAAGTTCTCAGCGTAGTATAGATCAGAGAAATATTTCTCTGGAATCTTTCTATCGATGATATATTTTTTTGCAGGGTGCGATATATTTAGTGATTGGATATTGTCTAGATCTCCCTTCTTTTTGAATGTTGTTTTTTCAAAATCAAAGGTTGGGTTTGCCACATTCCTACCCTTGCCAGTAAGTCCTGCTTTGTATCTCTCCATGACATATTCATCATAGAGATCACTTGCTTGATCCTTCAAAAAATTGCCAAAAGACCTACCTACACCACAGTTGTGGCACTTGTAGATAAGTCCTGAGTTTTTCTGAAAGAGATAACCTCTTGCTTTGTTTAAGTATTTTTGTGAGTCACCACAATAAGGGCACCTAAAATTATAGGTTCCCTCTTTGATCTTTTTAAATTTGTCCAGTCTTGCTGATACTAGATTAGTATACAGTATGTCAATCACTAAGAGTAGTTACTTAACTAACCTTTCTATTGTAGTATTTCCTGAGTCATTTGTCAAGTTTCTCATAATCACTTGACCTGGAAGGGATATGATAAAACTTATTACTACGAGTCCACCTGCTATAGTCCACATCTTCTTCTCCATCAATCTTAATCTGTCATCCACCTTACGAATATCACGTTCACATCCTTTCTTTATTGAATCTGTTTCTCTAGTTAAATCTTTATGAAGACTGTCTATCTTTTCAAATAGCACTGCGTCAATCCTATCTTGTTTGTCTAACTTTTCATTATGAACCGCTAAAAGTTGACCCATCTTTACAGAATTATCCTGTAGAGATTGAACGACTTTTTCTAGTCTTTCTATTATAGCGGTATTAATGTCAGACATTACCTTGTTGCGTCTTGTTCTGCTCCTGCCCTTGCTTGTTTCTTCAGTTGTTGAGTTTTCATTTGAAGTTGTTTTGCTAACTCCTGTTTTTTCATCTGTACTTTCTTCTTCTCGATAGCGATCTTCATCATTGCTTGCTTCTGCTTCATCTGTGTATCGCCACCTGCTTCTTCCTGTACATTTCTCATATGTTTCATCCTCTTATCCATGAAGAACTTACCTGCATTAGCGGGAAGTATTCTTTCTATGCTTATATCACCTCTATACTTCGGCATAATAGACATGCGAAGTTTCATTTTTAGTTCAGCAGGACTATTAGCATAGATGATAGTTTCTCCTACTGTAGGAATGTTTACTTTGTATTGGTATAGTTTGGATGGTTCTGTTGGATTTTCTCTGGATTCTTTTTGTAGTTTTTTTCTTTTCTGAACTTTCTTTCTGAACTTCATGACAGGATCAAATCCCGCATTAGGACCTTTAGCATCAGCACTTCCACTGAAACCTCCTGTTCCTGCTGTCATCATTTCTTCGTTCATTAGATTTTGTCTAGTTCTTCTTGTAAGTCAGCATCGATGTCAAGGTCTGGCATCATACCTATAGGATATTTATTCAAATAAAGTAATAGAGTCTTAAGCAATGACCAATATTCTCTTTCAAATTTGAAATACAATAAAGGTGTTGCTGCCTCGCCAAAGACATTATAAAGTATGATGAGGTGATTTAAGATTAAAGGGATCCTCAAAGGACCCCCTCTTAAGTATCTTTTCAATAGACGCTTCAAGTATTTGAAACGCTTCACATCTTCATCAAAATCCTCTCGTGTAACACAATGAGGATTTTCATAATGTT
>NTLX01000156.1_pt1 | contig 11856 bp, 20 predicted proteins | sample 1251771 | NCBI WGS metagenome assembly NTLX01 (sample SAMN07250028, study PRJNA358725) | marine metagenome | isolation source: viruses from ocean water | place: Pacific Ocean: North Pacific Subtropical Gyre | collected 2015
AAGTTATTTATTACCTGCATGGTTGATGGGACGTAAACCTACGTTAAAGATTATGCAGACTACTCACACAGCAGAGTTGGCTTTTAGATTTGGTCGTAAGACACGTAATTTGATGAATAGTGATGAGTATCGTAAAGTTTTTGATGTAGAGTTACGTGCTGATAGTCAGGCAGCAGGTCGATGGGAGACAAGTAAGGGAGGTGAATATTTTGCTGCAGGAGTTGGAGGTGCAGTGACAGGACGTGGTGCTGATTTGTTAATTATTGATGACCCCCATAGTGAGCAAGATGCTTTATCCCCAACGGCAATGGAACATGCTTATGAGTGGTATACTTCGGGTCCCCGACAACGATTACAACCAGGAGGGTCAATAGTAATTATTATGACCCGATGGGCAGAGAATGATTTAACAGGGAAGTTGTTGCGTCAACAGGCTAGAGATATTTTGGCTGATAAATGGGAGGTGGTTGAGTTTCCTGCGTTGATGCCTGATAGTGATGAACCTTTGTGGGGTGAGTTTTGGAAAAAGGAAGATTTACTTTCTGTTAAGGGTAGTTTGTCTTTGGGTAAGTGGGAAGCTCAGTGGCAACAGAACCCTACGAGTGAATTATCGGCTATTTTAAAACGTGAGTGGTGGCAAACGTGGGAGAAAAAAGAATTACCCCCATTGGAATATGTTATGCAGAGTTATGATACTGCGTATAGTAAACGAACAAATGCTGATTTTAGTGCGATAACAACGTGGGGTGTTTTTTACCCTGTGGAGGGAGGACCACCAAACATTATTCTTGTTGATGCCCAACGAGGTCGATGGGATTTTCCTGATTTGCGACGTAGAGCGTTAGAAGAATTTAAGTATTGGGATCCAGAATGTGTGTTGATTGAGGCAAAAGCGAGTGGTATGCCATTGACTCAAGAGTTAAGAAATATGGGTATTCCAGTGCAAAATTATAGTCCGAGCCGAGGGAATGATAAATTTACGAGAGTAAATTCTATTGCACCATTACTCGAATCTGGGTTAGTATGGTGTCCAGATACCAGATGGGCAGAAGAAGTTGTTGAGGAATGTGCAGCTTTTCCTGCAGGAGAGCATGATGATTATGTGGATACAGTTACACAAGCATTGCGTCGATTTAGAGAGGGAGGTTTTATACAGCACCCCGAAGATTATGAACAAGAAGATGCCCAACCTAGAAAAAGGAGTTATTACTAATGGCTGAGAAGAAGATAGTAAAAAAAGGAACTAAAGGAACAAGTCCTGCTGAAATTTCTAAAAGGCTGATGGCTGTAAAAGAGGGCAGATTAGGACCAAGAGCTTTTATTAATTTTTTAAAAATAAAAGGATTAAAAATAGGTAAGGATTAGTAATGGCAATAAATTCTAAACCAACGAATGTTGATCGTTCGTTAATCGCACCACCAGAAACATTGAGTATTGAAGAAGATGATTTACAGAATCAGCAAGATGATTTTTTAAATGTCGATATCGTAGAAAATGAGGAAGGTGCTGAAGTAACTTTTGGTGAAGAGGAAGAAGTTTTTGGTGAGGAGCCAGATAACTTTTTTGATAATTTAGCAGGGTTAGTATCTGATGCAACATTGACAGGTGTTTCTACTTTTGTGTTGGATAGTGTTGAAGAAGATAAAACAAGCCGAGATGATTGGGAAGATACTTATACAAAAGGATTAGATTTGCTTGGTATGAGGTACGAAACACGTACTGAACCTTTTGATGGTGCTACTGGAGTAATCCATCCTTTGTTAAATGAGGCTGTTACACAGTTTCAAGCCCAAGCTTATAAGGAAATGTTGCCAAGTTCTGGTCCTGTGCGAGCTAATATTGTGGGTTTACCTAATCCAGAAGTAGAAATGCAAGCTCAGAGAGTCCAAGAATACATGAATTATGAGATTATGTACCGAATGGAGGAGTATGAACCTGAGTTTGACCAGATGTTATACTATTTGGGATTGGCAGGTAGTGCTTTTAAAAAGGTTTATCGCGATGAAGGGTTGGGACGTGCTGTGAGTAAGTTTGTTCCTGCCGAAGATGTGATTGTACCTTATGTTGCAACCGATTTAAAAACGGCTGAAAGAGTCACTCATGTGATAAAAATCAGTAAAAATGAGTTAAGAAAGCTCCAAGTAAGTGGTTTTTACCTAGATATGAAGTCTATTGGTGAACCAACCGAGGTTTCTGATGAGATACAAGATGCTTATGATGATATTGAGGGTCGTTCACCTACAGGTACGGACGATCAATTTACATTATATGAGTGCCATTGTAGTTTAGATTTGGAAGAATACCCCGATAAAGACTCAAAAGGCGAAGAAACAGGGATAAAACTGCCTTACATTGTAACAGTTTGTTATGATACAAGCGAAGTTTTGTCTATAAGACGTAATTTTCGCCCAAATGACCCCCAAAAAGAGAAAATACCACATTTTGTGCAGTATAAATTCACTCCAGGACTAGGTTTTTATGGTTTTGGATTAATACATTTGCTTGGCAACCTATCTAGAACAGCTACAGCTAATCTAAGACAGTTAATCGACGCAGGAACATTGAGTAATATGCCTGCAGGATTTAAAGCGAGAGGTTTACGTATTGCAGATGAGGCAAATCCATTAAATCCTGGTGAATTTAGGGATGTTGATGTTCCAGGAGGTGATTTAAAAGCTTCTTTGATGCCTTTACCATATAAAGAGCCTAGTGGAACATTGTTTCAATTGATGGGTTTTGTTATTGATTCTGCCCAAAGGTTTATTGGTACAACTGATATGGGTGTTGGTGATGGTAGACAAGAAATGCCTGTTGGTACGACGATTGCTCTTTTAGAACGTGGTTCTAGGATTGTGAGTGCTGTGCATAAAAGATTGCATGGCTCTATGAAACTAGAGTTAAAGATGTTAGCACGAATATTTAGTGAAGACCCTACTCCTTATCCTTATATGGTGGGTGTTGATGCACAGATAAAACGCAGTGATTTTGATGAACGAGTAGATATTTTACCTGTAAGTGATCCAAATATTTTTAGTATGTCGCAAAGAGTTGTTTTGGCTCAGGAACAATTAAAATTGGCTCAAGCTGCACCAGACTTGCACAATTTGCGAGAAGCTTATAAAAGAGTTTATGAGGCTTTAGGTGTAGATAATATCGAGCAGATACTTACACCAGAGCCTCAAGTTATTCCTAGAGACCCATCAACAGAAAATGCTGAGGCAAGTAAGGCAGCAGCAGGACAAGGTGAGTTGAAAGCTTTTCCTGAACAAGATCATGATGCACATATTGCAGTACATTCTGCTTATATGAATAGTAAGATTGCACAAATGCAACAGCCTGTATTATTGACGTTAGAAAAACATATTTATGAACATATTGGTTTAAAAGCTCAGCAAATGGCACAACAGGAGATGGGACAAAACCCACAGGCACAGCAACAGCCACAAATGATGGCTCAGCGTGTGGCACAAATCCAAGCACAATTAATTGCTGAGTTCCAGAAAACACAGCCACCGATGGATCAGGGCGACCCATTAGTTAAAATCAAAGAGCAAGAGTTACAGTTAAGACAACAAGAGCTTGCTGCTGAACAACAAAATGATCAACAGCGTTTAGCTTTAGATAAACAAAAAGCTCAGCAAAATTTTTCATTAGGGCAACAGCGTATTGATACTACAGAAGATATTGCTCAAATGAGAGCAAGAATCGCTATGCAAAAACAACAAGGAAGAGGATAATGCTATGGCAAAAAATAAGAAGAAAGGTACACTACATGTTGCTATCCTTATTGGCATGGATAAAAAGCGTAAACCTAAAAAGCTATCTCAAGGTGGATCGCTTACCCACATGGGTAATGCCTTTCCTGATGCCACTACTAATAGGATTAGTCGTGGTATTGGTGATGCAGTTTCAGGCGTAAAATTTAGAGGAGTACGATAATGTCTAGTAGATTAGCACAATTACTTACTTTGATGGAAGAGGGAGATGAAAACGCAGCAGCTGATATTATGCGTGAGTTTCCTGGATTTTTTAAAAGTAGAAAAATGATTGAAGATTTTAATAAAAAGAAAGCAACAAAAAGAAAAGTTAAAAAAGCGATGGGTGGCATTGTTAATAAACGTGGTGTTGGTAAAGCTATTAAAGGTTTTGGCAGAGCGTAATGGCACAGAAAAAACTTGAAAAAGGTTCAGCTTGGGAAAAGTTAGATACTAATGATGATGGTATTATAACTGATGATGAACTTAAAATGAAAGAACGCTTGATGCGTTTAGAAAACAATGATAAAAAAGAAGACCAACAAAGATATATGGTTTGGTTTTCTGCTGTATCAGTAACAGTATTTATTATTATTTTAATGTTACCGATAGTACCATTAGATAGAGTGGATCATTTAAGTAATATTGCTCAAACATGGGTGATATCGAACATGGGTATTATTGGTGCATTTATTGCTAGTAATGCTTTTAAACAAAACGGAAAATGAGGTAAAAGAAAAAATTATGGCTAATATATACACCCCCAAAGATGAGGAAGAAATCTTTGCACCTTTTAGTCCTATTATAGGATATAAAAAAATGTCACCTAGTTTTGTAGAAAAATTAAATAATTCTATGGATGAAAAAATGGAGGATTGGTCTCCTAATTTAGTAGGTAAAGTGACACAAGAATTAAAATTTACAAAAGAACTTGATAAAATTTGGGCAACCGAGATGGGTTCTTTTTTGATGAAATATCAAAGCCATGCTGAATTATATACTTCTTTAGGTAAAAGAAATATTCAGCCTGATATATTTGACTATCGTATTGATGTTACTAGTGGATGGTTTGTAAGACAATTTGAAAATGAATATAATCCTATACATGTACACTTAGGGTCAATGCTGTCCTGTGTAGGATACCTGAAGTTGCCTGATGGTATTGAGGAAGAGTGGGAAGAGGATTATAAAGATCATCATCCAGCGAATGGACACATACAATTTGTTTATGGTCATGCTGCTAATCATACAGGGTCTAATTGTTTGATGAAACCACAGGTGGGTGACTTTTATGTTTTTCCTGCTCATTTGCACCACTTAGTGTATCCTTTTAAAACTAAGGGTGAAAGACGAAGTTTTAGTGTAAATTTTACAATATCGGCTACTTATAAGGATCAAACCCAAGAAGCAAAATCTTATGCTGAGCAGGAGAAAGAAATGGAAGTAGCAAAATGAGTTTGTTAAATACGTTAATAGGACCTGCTACTCAATTATTAGATAAATTCATAGAGGATAAAGATCAAAAAGCTAAGTTAGCACACGAATTAGCTACGATGGCTGATAAATTAGCTCATGAGCAACAACTCGCACAAATGGCAATTAATAAGGAAGAAGCTTCTTCTGGAAGCCTTTTTAAAGGTGGTTGGCGTCCTTTCGTTGGTTGGATCTGTGGGATTGCTTTTTTCTATCACTTTGTTTGTCAGCCTGTTATTATTTTTATTGTAGCTATGTCTGGTGTTGATATACCTAACCTCCCTAAATTTGAGATGAATACTTTATTAACTGTTTTGGGAGGATTGTTAGGTATTGGTGGATTGAGAACATATGAGAAACAAAAGGGATTAACAAAATGAGTTTATATGAAAATATTCATAAAAGACGCAAAAGTGGTAAGCCAATGCGTAAAAAAGGACAAAAAGGAGCTCCTAGTGAGGCAGATTTTGCAGCAGCAGCGAGAACTGTTAAGAAAAAAAGAGGTGGCACAGTCAAAAGAGGTAGAAAATGAAACAAAATTTTGATAAATGTTTAAAAATGTTACTAAAACATGAGGGAGGATTTGTTAATCACCCTCGCGATCCAGGAGGTATGACTAATTTAGGTGTTACAAAAGCAGTTTATGATAAATGGGTAGGTAAAAACTCAACAGAAGCCGAGATGCGAGCGTTAACTCCTGATGATGTTGCTCCCATTTATAAGAAAAATTATTGGGATAAGTGTAAATGTGATGATTTACCAAGTGGTGCTGATTGGTCAGTTTTTGATTGGGCAGTCAATTCTGGTACAGGACGAGCAGCAAAAGCTATGCAGAAGATTGTAGGTGCTACACCTGATGGTGCGATTGGTCCTAAAACTCTTGAAGCTATTGCAGGTAAAGATCCAAAAGAGTTAGTTGAAAAAATGTACGATCAGCGACAAGCTTTTTATGAGCGTTTAAAAACTTTTGACACTTTTGGACGTGGTTGGACACGTAGAAATAAAGAAACAAAAGAGACTGCGTTAGAGATGCTACATGAATGACCTTTACATTTACGAAAAAATACTTAAAATTATTCGAGAACGGCAAAATACCATCAGAGAATCACTTTGTGTTGGTCCTGTTGGGGATTTTGTTGCTTTCAAGGAGCTCCGAGCATGTCTTGGAGAGCTTGCAACACTAGAACAGGAAATAAAAGACCTGCTAAATAAGGTAAATGACGATGAATAAAACATTATTTGTACCCGATCATGTAAAGAAAAATATAGAAAAAGATAAAAAGGGTAAAATAGAACAAGCTTATGTAAAAGCAAATGAGAGATTTTTAGAACCAAGTAAGTTAGAATCAAGTGTTCTAGATAAATTACCAACTCCGACAGGTTGGAGAATATTAATACTTCCCTATCAAGGTCAAAAACAAACAACAGGTGGAATTATGTTACCTGATGAGGTGCGTGAGCGTGAAGCTTTAGCAACTGTTTGTGGGTATGTATTAAAGATTGGTCCTCTAGCATTTAAAGATGAGAGTAAATTTGGGGATACAGGAGCTTGGTGTAAAGAAAAAGATTGGGTTTTATTTGGGAGATATGCAGGAAGTCGTTTTAAAATCGAAGGTGGAGAAGTACGAATATTAAATGACGATGAAATTATCGCACGTATTTCAAATCCTGAAGATATATTACACGTTTAACTAATCATGGAGTGATTCATGCCAGAGGCAGTAAAAGAAAAAGAAGACCAAGAAAGCAACGAATTAGAAGTTGAAGTTCTTGATAATGAAGAAAAAGAGCAACCTGTAGAGGTACAAACCGAACAGGAAGTTAAAGAAGAACCTAAACAAGCACCAGAAGATGAGCTTGAAAATTATAGCGAAAGTGTTAAAAAACGAATCAGTAAGCTTACAGCTAAAATGCGAGAAGCTGAACGTCGTGAACAAGCAGCTCTTCAATATGCACAATCTGCTAAACACGAGTTAGAGGAAAGTAAAAAACAAACACAATCCTTAGACCAAAGTTTTGTGCAGGAGTTTGAGAATAGGGTTAAATATCAAGATGAGTTTTACAAAAAACAACTTAAAGATGCTCTAGATCGTGGTGATTTGGATGCACAGGTTGAAGCTCAGGCAAAATTGACTGAGACAGCAACTCATGCTGAAAGACTCAAACAAGTAAAACAACAACAAGAAGCTCAAGCTCAATTAGCTCAGCAACAGCCTGTTCAACAGCCTGTTCAACAACCACAAAGACAAGTACCAGATGTAAAAGCCCAAAATTGGGCAGCGAATAATCCTTGGTTTGGTGAAGATGAGCCAATGACATTGACTGCTTTTAGTATACATAAGCAATTAACAGAGCAAGAAGGTTATAGTGCTCAAAGTGATGACTACTACAGCGAGATAGATCGCCGTATGAGGGATTCTTTTCCTCATAAGTTTGGTAATACCTCTGTTCAAACAGGTCCTGTTGTAGCGTCTGCAAATCGGGCAGGAGCGAAAAAAGGTCGACAAAAAATACAATTAACGAAATCAGAGGTTGCAATTGCTGACAAACTTGGTGTATCAAGAGAACAGTATGCGAGACAAAAAGCTCGCATGATGAATACGTGAGGAGATAAAAAATGAATGACAGAACCCCACGCAATTCCCAAACAAGGGAAAAAAGTGTCCGTCCGACGCCTTGGAAACCTCCATCTCAGTTGGATGCTCCACCACCACCTAAAGGATTTGTTCATCGGTGGGTCCGTGAATCAGTCATGGGATTTGATGACAAAAAGAACCTTTCTGCTCGGCTACGCGAAGGCTTTGAATTAGTTCGTGCTGATGAGTACCCCGATTTTGAAGCTCCAACCATCCAAGATGGTAAACATGCAGGTGTTATAGGAGTTGGTGGTTTAGTACTCGCAAGGATTCCTGAAGAAACTGTTAGTCAACGTAAAAGTTATTTCCAAGGTCAAACAAGAGACCAGATGACTGCTGTTGATAACGATTTAATGAGGGAACAACATCCGTCTATGCCTATTAGTAAACCTGATAGGCAATCTCGTGTAACCTTCGGAGGAGATAGATCCTCTGAATAAGATCTATAAAGGAGAAAAATTAAATGGCAAATACTGATTCGCCTTTTGGTTTGCGTCCCCATAATAAATTAGGATCTGCACCGAACGGAAATGGTTTGACTCCTTACAAAATCCAGATTCCTGGAGTTGCAGGATCATCAAGTGCTATATATCAAGGCGACATGGTGATTCCGCTAACAAATGGATTGGTTGATGTAAGTGCAGCAGATGGTGGTTCGGTTGCAATCTTAGGTGTTATGGCAGGATGTCAATATACAAACTTGGATGGTAAACCTGTTTTTGATAACAACTATCCAGGAACTGCGTCACTTAAATCTGGCACAGAAGCAACTGTTTTTGTATACGACGACCCAATGCAAGTATACGAATGTCAGGGCGACGCTAGTGTGACAAATTTAGCAACAGCGACAGCTTTAATCCATTCTAATGCTGAAGGAACAGGATTTGGTTCACAAACTGGATCCACAGGCATATCTGCAGGTGAGATATCAATCGCATCAGCAGGTGCAACCACAGCAACAGATAACTTCCGAATCGTTGGTATAAAAGATGTTGAGGGAATAGATTATGCTTCTGCAGGAGTAGTATTTCTTGTAAAGCTAAACTTACCTTTCCATCTCGATTCCACAGGCTTATAAGGAGAATAAGATATGGCTATAGCAAGATCCCAACTCCTTAAAGAACTTGAACCAGGATTAAATGCCTTGTTCGGTTTGGAGTACGATAGGTATGATAATGAACATGCCGAAATTTTTGAAACCGAATCTTCAGATCGTGCATTTGAAGAAGAAGTAATGTTGTCAGGCTTCGGAGCTGCTCCTGTAAAAGGGGAAGGTCAAGCAGTATCATTTGATATTTCTAATGAAGCTTACACAGCACGTTATACACACGAAACAATAGCATTAGCGTTTGCGATTACAGAAGAGGCTGTAGAGGATAATCTTTACGACCGATTAAGTTCTCGTTACACTCGTGCTCTTGCTCGTTCTATGGCGAATACAAAACAAGTCAAAGCAGCAGCAATACTCAATAATGCTTTTGATAGTACAGTTACCTATGGTGATGGAAAAGAGCTTTGTGCTACAGACCACCCAACTGTAGGTGGAGGTAATTTCAGAAACGAGTTGACAACAGCAGCTGATTTGAATGAAACTTCATTAGAGCAGTCATTAATTGATATCGCAGCTTTTATTGATGAGCGTGGTCTCAAAATTGCATTGCAAGGTAGAAAATTAATTATTCCATCAGCCTTACAGTTTGTAGCTGAAAGATTGATGGCAAGTAATTTAAGACCTGCTACAGCAGATAATGACATAAATGCAATCCGCAGTATGGGAATGCTTCCAGAAGGTTATGTAGTAAATCACTTCTTAACTGATACAGATGCGTTCTTTATTAAAACGGATGCTCCAAATGGCTTTAAACATTTTGAGCGTAGCCCAATCAAAACATCTATGGAAGGTGATTTTGATACAGGTAACGTAAGATACAAAGCCAGAGAAAGATACAGTTTTGGTGTCTCTGACCCAAGATGTGTATTTGGTTCTCCAGGAGCTTAATATAAACTTGAGGAGGGGATTAGTCCCCTCCTTTTAATTGTAATCTTTCTGACAGCGAAAGCTGACACTAGCCACGACAGGAGATTTTAAATGGCTGTACATTTTACTGGACCAATCCTCTTTGCAGGTAAAGATGGACAAAGACAATGGTTTGAAAACCTGCCTATAGATAGAAACCCTGATTATCTTGTTTACATGGATGATTTTACAGGGGTAACACTTGATGCAACAAATGACTGGACAGTTGTGAAAGATAGTTCAGCCTCAGCTGCAATTGCAGCAGACGTTGTCAATGGTGCTGTGACTCTAAGCTCACAAGCTACAACTGATAATGATGGAGCATCAATACAAGGAAACGAAATATTTGCCGTAAGTTCAGGTAGAGATATTTGGTTTGAAACAAAACTTACACCAACAGATGCTGAAGGCGATGCAATGGACATTTGTATTGGTTTGACTGTAAACTTTGCAACTAATCCAGAGGCAATGTTAACAGCAGCTGACAGAATAGTTTTTCAAGTAGATGATGGTGATAGTAATATTGATTGTGTAACCGAAAAAGATGGAACTGCTACAACAACAGATTCTGGCGTTGATATTGCAAGTGGTACAGCAGTCACACTTGGTTTCCATGTTAAAGGTACTGGATCAGTTGAATTTTTTGTTAACAGGAATAAAGTAGCTACTCACACAGCAAATATACCTGATGATGAAAATTTAGCTTTAGGTGCTATGGAACTATCAGGTTCTGCTACAGGTACAAAGTCAATGAATATTGATTACATATTTGCAGCTCAAAATAGATAGGGGGTAAACAATGGCTAAAAAAGTAAGAGCCAGAACGGAGAAAGGCGAGTTTATTGCTGATAATCCAGATACCCCACAAAATGAAGCATGGAGAGTAGTAGAGGAAATAAGCTCTACTACTCTTCCTCCTAAAGGGAGTGCTGAATATAAAGCTATGCTTTTACGTGGAGAAATAAAGGAGTAATCAATGGCAGATGCTGTAACCTCACAAACGATTATAGATGGTCCAAAAACTGCCGTTTTGAAATTTACTAATATTTCTGACGGAACAGGTGAAGACGCTGTAAAAAAAGTTGATGTCAGTGCATTATCTAAAAATGGCGATGGTGATAGTTGTACTAAAGCTACTATTGAAAAAATTTGGTGGCAATGTAATGGCATGAAAGTCAAAATTTTGTTTGATGCTGACACAGATGTTTTTTGTATTGAACTTGGAGAAAACCAAAGTGGTCATCATGACTATACTAGCTTTGGTGGACTTACTAATAATGCAGGAACAGGAGTAACAGGAGATATTATGTTTACAACTGTGGGACATAGTTCTGCTGATACATATACTGTTATGCTTCAGGTTAGGAAGGAATTTGGTTAGTGGCTACAAAAGCTGATGTAAAAAGAACTCCCTCTGGTAAATTAAGTTATCGGGGGGAAATTTTTCCTGGATATAATAAACCTAAAAAAACTCCAGGAGCTAAGAAAAAATCAGCAGTTTTAGCTGCGAAAGGTAATCTCATAAAAGTTATTAGGTTCGGCGATCCTAATATGACAATTAAGAAAAACATTCCTGGACGTAGAAAATCTTTTAGAGCTCGTCATAATTGTGATACAGCTAAAGATAAGTTTACAGCTCGGTATTGGTCATGTAAGGCTTGGTAATATGGCGATGACACGTGGTAATATGAGGAAACAAATAAGTAAGCCTCCTGCCAAAAAGAAAAAGCCAAAGATGTTAAAAAAGGGTGGAGACCCTAAAATACCTGCAAAGTATTTAGCAGGATTAAGTTCTACAGAAAAAGCTAAACGTAAAAAAGAGATAAATCGTAACAGAAAAAAAGCTGATGACGATCCTTCTGCTTATGTATTTGCTACTGATTTTAAGTCAGGTAAACGTAGAAAGACAAAACCTTCTGTGTATACAAAAAAATTCAAAAAACAATTTGGGTGATATTATGAAAAAAAGTAATAA
>NTLX01000157.1_pt1 | contig 11806 bp, 13 predicted proteins | sample 1251771 | NCBI WGS metagenome assembly NTLX01 (sample SAMN07250028, study PRJNA358725) | marine metagenome | isolation source: viruses from ocean water | place: Pacific Ocean: North Pacific Subtropical Gyre | collected 2015
AGAAATTACCATTAGGCAGATTACCATAACCTGCTGCAGTTTTAAATGCCATTTTCATCTCCATTTTTGAAAATAAAACAAATGCACGAATGTGCTATATTTACTCGTCATCGGCTAATTGTATCTGAGGTGTACATTTAATAGCTAGTTAAATGTAGGCTCATACTATTAGGTAGGCTTCCAAGTTTGATTGTATGTGAGTTGTCCACGTGGAGAGGTCACACTTTTAGTTGATATTAGTTATACTTATAAATAACTGTTTGTCAACTACTTTATCTAGCTGAACCAGATAAATCATATATAAAGTTACCTGAACGTATAGCTTCCATGATTGTGTCTGCATTCTTTTCGTATTGGTCAGCAGACATTTTCTGTACGTCAGACTCTAATATCTTTGTAGAATCGTTACTAGTGCTTGGTGTAGTTTTCTCACCTTTAGTTTCTACTGCCCTAGCAACACTTTTATCTACACCATTCTTTTTAGACTTAGTGATGTTTCTGTCAACTTTGTACAAGTCTATTGCTCTAGCAGCAGACCTTGCATCATTGTCATTCTCATAAAGAGCATCTTGCACCCACTTAGGTTGTTCATCTGCCCACTCATGGAAGTCATCACTATTTCTAATCTCTGCAAAATCAGGATGAAGTTTCATTAACTCTGCTTCGGCTTTGTCTTTTTGTGCCTCTGCAGACATTTCATCTATCTTTTTAATTCTTTCTTCTAGTGCAGAGGATTGTTCTTTTGCCTTTTTAATAGCTATAGTCTCTATTATCTGAGCCACATCAGGATAATCTTTTGCCCAAGTTTCTAACTCTTCTTCCGACTTTGGTAGTTTTATCTCTTGCTTTGTAGCTTTTTCTAGTTGAGACTTTAAATCATCTAACTGTTTTTGAAACTGTTTTTCTTTTTCTTGGGAGTGTCTTCGTAAATCTCCATAACGCTTTTTAAAAGTTTTTTCTTCAGCGTTCTTCGGTTCTTCCTCACTCTCTGCTTTCTCTTCTGTAACAGGTTCTTCAGTTTCACCTAATGCTTGTTTCTTTAACTGCTCAAGCTCTTCCTCATCTTTTTTAATTCTTTCTTCGTGAGTAGAACGCTTGTTCATAAATGCCTTTTTCTTTGGTGTGGCATCTACCACCATTTCTTCTGTCTTAGCTTCTTCTGCCATTTTCTTCTCCTTGGGGTTATCGTAGCCAAATATTGTTGGGGGATAAGTAGCCAACTATTGTGGGTTATTAACGTGAAGCTAACCCACCTCGCTTCATCTTCTTAACTTTTGTTTTAGGTTTTTTAATGAAGCCACCTACTGCAGTAGATATATCGCTTCCAAATCCTGTTCCTGAATCAAAACCTTCTCCTGTATCAAAGCCACCACCAGAGTCACCACCGAATGAGCCACTATCACCACCACTATCAGAATCTTGGGGAGTAACAGTGCCAAATCTAGCTTTATCCTCGGCTGCTCTTCTTCTATTAGTTTCTTCTATCTCTTGTCTTCTAGCCTCTGCCTCTGCAGCTTTTCGAGCTTCACCTGCTTTTCGTTGAGCCTCTGCTATTCTATCTTGTCTAATTTTTTCTGCTATTCTATCTTGTTTAAGTTTGTCTTCTGCTTTTTTAGCTTCTTTATCTTTTTGTATTTTATCGTCAATAGCAGCCTGTCTTCTAGTTATAGGTGTTTCTACTTTAAACTTATCTAAATATGCTTGAGCCTTTTTATTATTAGGGTTTTCTCGTAAAGCCTGTTGTGCTGTAGCCTTGCTTCCATAAAATCCTGTATCAAGAGATGCTGACATGGCTTTCTGAAAGTCAGCAAAAGATGCATAAGACGGAACTTCGTAAGCACCACCTGCCTGTCCATCACTATCATAAGTATTGCCTGTCTCTACATCAATGTCACCCGGCTTTTTGCCTCTTCTAAAGGTAGGTGCTACTCCTAAGTCTCTACTTGCGTCAGCGTAACTTTTACCATACACTGCTTGAGACAAAGCATTTAGATAATTTTGTTGTGTTCCTTCAGGGTCTGTGTCATCATCCCCCATATAACCATACGAGCCTAATATGTTATTCAAAGTGCTAGGGTCAGGAGCACCAACTTTTTCTAGTACATCTAGGGGATTAAAAGTTCCTTCTTCATACATCTTCATAGCAAGAACACCGGGAACAGCTATTGTTCCTAGTTGTTCAAGCCTCCTACTTAAACCTGCAGAACCCCTAGCTTTTTCTAAAGCAGATAACACAGATAAACCTCTATCACCTTGGCTCATCTCTCCTAAGTTCTTTTTTATTTGTTCAGGTGTCTGCCTGTCAAAATTTACATCTATTATTCTTCCTGCACCAACACCTCTCTGTGTAGTGCTTCTGACACTAGTGTCCTCTCTAGAATCATCTCCTGTTACTGTTGTTGTTTGTGTTGTAACAGCAGGTTTTTTATCTTTTTCAGGTGTTGCTTCTTTTTCTTCTACATATTCTGTATAGCCTTCAGGTATAGGATATATAGGTTTATTGTTTATAAATGGTATAAACAATTTTTGACCTGCAGCGTTTCTATATTCTTTTGTAACAGGTCTTTGTCCTTCACTTGGTATCAAAGTTTGAAACGTAGGTCCTGTTGTTTTAGGTGGTGTTATAGGTGCAATAGGTGGTATTGCTGTTTGTTTTGGTGGAACAAAAGGTGTAAAAGGTGCAGTTGTTTGTGCATAGTTTTGAAAGTAAGATGGTGTTGTAGCTATATTACTAGGAACTTGATATGTTCCTGTTGGATTAACAAACCCACCTTCTTGCATCTCTATATCGTTTACATCAAAAGGTAAGTCATCAGGCATTGTTGCTTCTTCTGCGTTGCCTAACTGACCCATCTTATCCATAGTGTTGATGCCTTGTTTGGCTTCTTGTCGTAAGTTCATCAACTTTTCTAAACCATGATATCTTACAACATCTGCAGGTAATACAAACTCACCCTCACTTAATCTAGCAGGTATGTCATCTCTAACTTCTTCAGCAGTAGATGCTTTAGGTATTTCATTTCCTGATACAGGGTCTTTCTTAGCAGGAGACTTTGCCATGCCTATGTCACCAAACATTTCTAGTTGTTGTGCCTCTAGGTTCTTTTTAGGAGCACCTCCTACATTCATGTCCATAGTTTCAGATTCTGTTTTAGCTACGACATAATCGTCTATACCCTGTTGCATATCATCTCCTTCTACTAATCCACCCTCGGCAAATTTTCTACCAAGAATATTCTCTACTTCTTCTTTATATGGTAAATCTTTAACACCCATACCCTCTTTGGCACTTTGTTGTATATTTTTGACTTCTTCACGTGATAACACTCTATTTACTTTCATGTTACCACCAACAACCCAATTATCACTATCAGCTTGTCCGTCTACGTATTTATAACTACCACCTACAGGCACTCTATCATTTATATCTGTTTTTCCCTCTTTCAATAACATAGATTGATAGTCTACGTCATCTGCCATGTCTACTTCTGCATATACATGGTCTTCTGCTCTACGTTTCACATAAAACTTTTTTGTCTGTTTTAATTTACTTAGCTCATCTGCAGATAATTTTTTTCTTGCTCTCTTGCTAACTTGTTTGCCATCCTTGTCATAAAAGAATGTTTTAAATTTAATGGCTTCAGGTGTTATCCCTGATTTAAGTAAAAGGTCTCTTTCTTTTTTGCTGATTACTAAATCTTCAGGACCTATGTGTGTTGCTACAGGAAACTGACTAGCATGATATCCGGGTCTCGCAGCCACTGCTAACACTTTACCATGCTTTGCTCCTTTTGCAGGAGAGGATACAGAATAACCTGCATCAATTAATTTTTTTCTAGTATCAGCATCAGGAACTATAATCTGCTCTCCTGTTCCTTTTGCTTTTTCTCCTTTTGCTCTTTTAGCACCCTTACTCGGAACATATAGTTTACCATTAGGTGCTTCAAACGCTGTCTTAGGAAAGTTAGCTTCTGTAAAAACATTCTCAGGTATTCTTGTGTCTGCGTCTACAAATAAAGGATATAATCCACCATCTTCTCTTTGCACAAATAGTTTATATGCTTTTCTTGTTTGTGTAAACTCTTGTTGTCCTGTACCTTGAGGAGTTTTTTCAATACCATAAAAACCCCCTTCGTCTAAGTCAATTAATCTAACATCTGCTGTTTTATCTTTATCTTTTACCTTTTTAGCTATTCTATGATGACCATCTCTTATGTAAAATTTACCATCTTTTTTTACTATTAAAGGTAACTCACCATTTGTTTTTCCAATTTTTTCAGTAATAACTTTTGACTGCGTGGCTATTAAATCAGATAATTTTAAATTTTTAACTTCTGTGGGGGGTGTCATATATTGTATAGCTGTTTCCCCACTCGGTAATTTTATAACTCTTGCTTTTGCTCTTTCTTGCTTATATTTGTCTGTTTCTTTTTTTAATTTATCAAATCTTTTTTTAGAGCTTTCAATATCTTTAGTATTTATTTTTTCTGTTTTAACCCTACCTAATCCTGCAATTTCCTCTATTGGTGCTGAAGATGAGGCTACCAAACTCTCCTCCTCTTTAGAAAGTTTAGGAAATTTTTTAATGGAAGAAAATGGATTGCTTGTCTTTTCTTTTTTATTTAATATGTTATCTGTTTGCTTTCGCAAGTCTTTAGCTTCTTTGGCTGCCTTTCTAGCTGCTTTTAAAAGTGAACTAACCATTATTTATCTTTACCTGTAACCTCTTCTCGCAACAACTTTAGTCTTTGTAAAGTTATAATACTACCCTGTGCTCTATGAACAGTTGCCATGTCACTAGCCTGTTCTAATACTTTATGTTGTCCACTTATAAGATTATCTAAATACTTATTGAAGTGGTGCTGATGGCTGACCATCGGCTTGAGGTTGCCCAGTATCTGCTTGTCCACCTTGGTTCTCTCCTGTAAAACCTTGCTCTCCCGGAACAGGAACTTGTCCTGTGCCTATGTTTCCACCCCCTGCTCCTGTTGGGTCTAACGGATTAGCACCTGCAGGTGGTTGTTGCTGTGGTTGTTCTTGGGGTTGTTGTCCTCTAAACTCTTTTAGTAACTCTGCTTGTATAGCAGCTTCTCTCATATCATTAGTAACTTTTTCAGGGTCTAAGTCCATAGCCTTTGCTATCTCTCTAATTATATAATCAAACTTAGCAAAAGGTGCTAACGCAGGATTAGATGCTACTTGTAAAAATCCCATCAATCTTTGTGACCTAACTTCGTTAGCCATTAGACTTTCTGTGCCTCTAGCCTTCACTTCTAAGTCACCCTTTATTTCAGGGTCAAAGTTAAATTGCATATTAAATCTAAATAATCCTTCACCCAATGGTTTGAGTAAATAGTCATCTACGTTTTTGATTACAGTTTTAATACTTCCTGCTGCTGCGTTCATCAGCATGGATATACCAGATGCAGTTCTACCCACACCTGTCACACCTGTTTGTCCATGAGCAAACGATGGCATACCTGTGCTTTCATCTGCTAACTGTCTTGCTTTATCAAACAGTTGTAAGTTTTCATTAGATACGTTTGGAAACTTTGTACCAAATATAGCTTGACCCGGTGCTCCACCTTGTCTTCTAAATACTTTACCCGGATACACAGATAGGTCTTGTCCGGGAACTAGGTTTGTTTCATCTACCTCTATCAACAAGTTTCCTGATAGCACTGCATTATCCACAGCCATTCTCATAAAACCATTCATCAATGTCTGTGTATCATCCATGTTTTCTGCTAGACCCACACCAAAGAAAGAGTATGGATTTAGTTCATAGGGTGCAGCCATATAAGGTATCTTCGCAGGTTTAAATGGATTTAGCACAACTCTAAGTAACTTACCATTACAAACCCAAATGTTTGCTTGTAATTCTTCAAAGTCTTTTAGTTCTCTTGGTATGTCTACCTCTTGGTCGATTAACATATCGACATCTATCATACCCCAATACTCAAGAACTTCAAATCTTTCTACATAGTTTTCTTGATTATAATCTGTTAAATCATCTTCCCAATATTTCTTAACATAGTTCTCGCCATCACCTATGACTTCCTCAATAACTTGTTTACGAAAGAAAGGTCTCTTCTTGAGAGAACGCAACTCTGTTCTTGACATCTTGTGTCGTTCAATAACAAACTGTGCTTGGTCTATGTTTGTGGAATCAGGGTCAGGATAAAAGTTCCAAACAGAAACATTTGTTACTTGTGGAACAGTTTTAAATACAGGACTGTATACTCCTTCGTCATCCCAATTAGGATATTCTTTGTCAACAGCGAAAGGTCCTTTCATAACACCTGTGCCAAACAATGCCATCTCAAAAGCTGTGCTTCTTAAATGCTTGTTAGCGTTTGACTCCTGCAGTTGGTCCATGATTTGTTTTTCCATAGACTTTGCAGCAATCATTGCAGGACTAAATGTTATCGCTGTCGGTGTTTTTCCTGCCTCTGCTTTAAGATTTTCAATGCCTTCCAAATCTTGTTGGATAGGACCAAGACCATCCTGCAAACTCTTCGCAGTCGCACCTTTCGGAAAATCCGTGCCATCTCCCATAAAACCATAAGGCGATGAAAACTCATCCAATCTATCACGTATTTCTTCAGGTTCTTTAGGGTCGAAACTAACATCTTTCAATACTCCTTCAGGTAACTCTGTTGGTTCTATACTTATAGGAAACTTATTCCCTGCAAATAGAACGTCTACTATCTGACCATACGCAGCTAGAGTTTTAGTTTTAGTTATCTTGATAAATACTCTTGACTTTTCTGCTTCAGTAAATTGTACATCCGGACCATATAAACCTCTGTAGTTTCTGTAGGCTCTAACCCATCTCAGTTCATCTTCGTATCGGTAATCTTCAGACTTTTTAAATTTACCCATAACATAATCTACTATGTTACTAACTTGATAATCTGTTGCTTCTGTTCTGTCAGAATCCTCTAAAGCTATCGCTTCATCTTCTAACATCATTTCTTCTTCTGCCATATTAATATCCAAAGGTTGCGTCTGCTACAGGCATACTACTAGTCGGTCTGCCCACAGGGTCATAGTCAAATATACTAAATCTAGGTCTTGACATAATGCCATATCGTAATGCATCATAGATATGGTCTTCTGCTTTTGTATCCACGTCTTCTGGATTTCTTTTATCTAAAGGTATTGCAGGTAACTGTGATATAGTTTCGGTGCAAGTGTTAAAAAATATCATTCTTGGTTGTTCCGTAAACTCGTCTACCTGCAATCTTCTATGTATCTCGTTTTTCCCTGCCACTCGACTGCCTTTACTTCTATCAGAAGGTCTAAACCTACAGCCTTTTTGTATCATCTGTTCAGCAAGAGAAGGACCAGTATCACCCCTCCGATGCCAAAGAGAGCTATCCAAAACCCCATACTTAATATTTCCATCATCGGCTTCTAGCTCTAGTATCATATCTGCCAAATCTGTGGCAAGGACTTTGCTAACATACAACTCTCTATATATAATAATCTGCTCGTCTGGAGAAACAGCAAACCACAACACAGCACTATAAGAACCATAACCATAGTCGCAAGACCTAAACTTAACCCAATTTCTTGGAATTGCAAAAGGCTCAACAACGTGAGTATTCCTATCAAACTCAGTGAAAGCAGCACCTTCTTTAATATCCCAATCACCCTCAAGCAACTGCTTCTTTTGGTGTTCAGGGAGGGATAGAAGCATTGCTTCGTAATCTCCTTGAGATGATAGGTATGGGTTATCAGATAACCTAGCAGGGATGAATCGTCTTTTGAATAAGGCTTCTCCTGCTTTACTATGCCCATCAGGGTATTTAAGAACTTTTCCTGTTTCAATATTTGTGGCATCAAATGCTCTTCCATAAGGTGCAGGGTCAATAAACATCTTCTTAACCCACTGGTGACCCGGACCTCCGGGGTTAGTTGTTGCCCTCATATACACAGGTAAATCAGGAGCAGTAGAACGTAGTCTTGACCTCATGTAGTTCCAAGCAAATGGTGTTGCCCATTGTGTTAATTCATCAAAGCCTATCCAACTAAAGGCTAAACCCTGATATCTTAGTACGTCATCATCTCGGTCTAGGTAGGACATCCACAGTCTTGCACCTGAAGGAGCTACCCATTGCATCTTTCTTTCTGACCATTTTATCCCTTTGTATATTAAAGGATATAATTCTCTTGACTTCCAAACAAGTTCTCTTAGTTCTTCTGTCGTGTGTCGTAACAACAATCCACTAAACTGTGGATGACCCATGTATCTTAGTGGGTCTGCTAACATAGCATATGACTTACCACCACCTGCACTACCACCATACAAGACTTCTCTCTCAGGTGAAGCAAGGAACTCTGTTTGAGGTCCTTCATTTGGTTGGAATACTACATTCTGTTCTGCAACAGGTATAGCTTCTACGTCATCTACTGTCTTAGGCTTTTGCTCCGATTCTACTTTCTTCGATGGCTTTCGCTTTCTCGATTGCTTTCGTGGCATACTCGGACCATCGTTTAAGAGTTCTAGCCTTGTTCTTACGTTGTCGTTCATGTAATAATCTTTTCCTTAAACCAATATGAGATATCTGTCTGCCTGTCTTTGTTGTCAGCCAATTAGCAACTTGCCTTAGTGAATATTGTTTCACGTGTCTCCTTGCTAACTCTAGTGCCTCTAACTCATATGGTATGGGGTCAAGTAATTCTCTATCATCTTCGTTAATCTTATAACCAAACGGAACAGTTCGTGCTATACGTGGTATCTGTATCCATTCTTTTTGGTCTTCGTCTTTTAAATCTGTGGGTTGTGGTAACTTCCACTTACCTAAACTTCTATCCATTGTCCTTCTTTGGTGGTAGTATCATAACACCACCTGATGCCTCTACTTGAACTTTCTCAGTTTTAATTAAACCAACTCTGTCTAACAGTTCTTTTGATGCAGATAACTTATCTCTGATGCCTAACTGCGTTGGGTCATCAACACCACTCACCATAGCCACTGCTGCCTTTGGTGCATTTCTGCTCATGTATAATGTTGTCGCATCCATGATTTCATCTTTCATAGAAGCCACTACACTTGCTGTAGATGTTTTCTCAGAGTAACCTGCTAGTAACTTTGCTTGTACAACATCACCCCCTGCTTCTTCAAACAGGACATCTAAAAACTTCTGTTGTCTTTCTGTTAGTTCTCTGCTCAATGTGGTATACCCTGTGTTAAAACTCTGTCTATCAAACGCTGTGCTCTGTTGGTTGTTTGTTTGTACCAACGTGAGTCTTCCATCTGATTTGCCATTTCTTGGTAATCGTGATTGTTCACAGCAGCAATCATGTTCTTAAATTTACTCAAGGTTGGTTTGCCTAGTTGAAAAGACATATTCGCCAACACTCTTTGTATCTCCTCTGGCTGCCCATCAAAGTCATCAAAGACATCTTTGCAATCACCTATGGCTACTTGTATATCTCTTTCAAACCAATCATTCACTTGTTCGTGTGGTACAGGATATCCCACAGGTTTACCATAATAATCTACATCCCACTCTGTGATTAAATGCCCGATACCCCCGGTCAAATGATTTTCTGAGCATAAATACAATTCGTATTTTATTCCCTCGTCATTAGCAATCTCATCTTGCAATGCCACTAAATTCATTCTTCAATCCTATCTTGTTTGATTTTTACGTATTTCTTTTACGTGTAGATGCCAAAAATAATTACTTATTCTATTAATTATACCAAAAATCTTTAGAAATGTCAAGGCTTTTATCGTCATTTGCTAACCTTTAGATTTTTACTTCTCTCTCCTGCTTTTTTACCCATTGTCTTGTATTGAGTTTTTAAAGAAGCAGTTGGATTGCCAGTTGCTTTACTTGTTAAATTAGTTTTGCTTACACTTGTGGGTTTTATCAAACCCTCATCTAACATTGCTCTTAACTCCCCGATGTTAAATTTGTAACCTTTATGTATTGTTGGTATATTTATAACTTTATTTTTATATTTAAACGTGGTAGATTTTTCAGATACCCTTTGACCGTCTTTATCTATGTATATAAACCTTCCGGTAGGCTTACCTTTATATGTAGTTTTTAAGTTAGTTTTTTTACCTACTGGTTTTTTTCCTTTTATGTAATCTTTAAAAGCCATTATTTTTTCCTTAACATCTTAGCTGCTTGTCCTACACCTTTGATTCCAAAGGATGCAGATATGGCTATATATAATAAGTATTGATACCAATCGGGCAATGTTGCTAATACTTCAAAACCTTCTTTTACATATTCTCTCATACCGGGGATGAAGACTAGTATAGCAGGAGCTAGTAGTACAACTAACGCAAACTCGTCTTTCCAAGAATCCACTGTAGCATCTGCCATCTTACCTTCCCATGCAACTTCACCTGCTGCAACTTTTTCTGCAACAGTAGCACGAGCTTTAGCCTCTGCAACTTTAGCGAGTCCGTCTGCTTTTGTCTTTTCGACTTTGTTTTGAAACCATGTTCCTGCGAGATTTGCTATTGGTCCTATTAATGCTTGTATCATTTGCTATCTTCTCTTTTATTCTTTCTTGTTTTAGCTTTTCTTTTAGTTTAGCTGAATCTACGAAATTTTGATGTTTTCTTTGCAACCTTGCCGGGTTGTTTAGAAAATTGTTTACCTCGTCTAGTCGCTTTGCGTTTAGCAGCCGAAGAGGCTGCGTATTCACTGGCAGATAAAGCCTTAATCGCTTTTTCAGGTAAATAACGTTCACCAGTAGCTTTACTCCCCTGTGTACTAGGTTTACCTGATTTGGTTCTCCAGTTTTGTTTACCCCAAGCCTTTAAGCTCCTTTGCGATTTTTTAAGTGCCATTCATATGCTTCCTTAATCTCTTCTATAGTTCTCTTGCATCCTATGCAAATATTATCTTTTAACGTGCATATACCTATGCAAGGTGTTATATCTTTCCCATCCATTTTGCTAGTAGCCATGCTAAGATTCCTGCAAAGAATAATATAAATATAAAAGCTATTCCATATCCTACGTATTCTATTAATTCTTGCTTACGCTTCTCTGCCATCTTTTCTTGGTAGCGTCTTGACTTACGAGCCTCTGCTTGAAACCTTTGCCAGTCTTGCCAAAGTCCGGGTCTGCCTAGATAAATCATTATCTTTTTGAGTTCTTCTTCTTTCTCTCTTATTTGCTCAAGAGCCATGAACTCTTCTAGGTCTCCACCACCACCACTTGCTTTTTTCTTACTTGCTTTCTTTTCTAACTGCTCTTTTGAGAATACAAAATCTGATATCTGTTTCACACAACCTGAAAGTTCTTTTCCGTTTGACACGAAATTTTTTATTATTCCGAAAGCAGCATTCGCTGCAGCTAGTTCTGCTAACATTTTATTTCCTTACAGGTTTGCAATACGCAGTTATTCGTTGATTTCCATCCTCTGTTGGTATAGCCGGTTGGTTATGCAGACGTTCTGCAAAATATAAACATTCATTAATATCTTCAAATCTTTGTGTTTGATTTATCACTCTTGTGTCAATCATAAACACAAGAAGAAACTCTATCATACAGGTGCTCCTTGCACCTCATCTTCTTCTTCATCGTGACAGTCACAATTGCATTCATTACAGTCGCAATCGTAGCACTCACAAGTATCACACCTTTTTCTTTTTTCGTTCATGTGCTTTCTTTAAACTTTCTTTTGCTTTTTTGAATATTGCGACAACTTCAGTCTTGCCCATTACTTTAGCTCTTTGCTCACCGACTGTAAGTATTTGTATCTTTCTCGCATATGGTTTATTGATTTTTTTAACTTTTGCAACTGTGGCTCTTGCATCTGCCGG
>NTLX01000158.1_pt1 | contig 11623 bp, 16 predicted proteins | sample 1251771 | NCBI WGS metagenome assembly NTLX01 (sample SAMN07250028, study PRJNA358725) | marine metagenome | isolation source: viruses from ocean water | place: Pacific Ocean: North Pacific Subtropical Gyre | collected 2015
GAACACCACCATAAATATTTGTTTGATCGAGAGCAAAACAAGAAGCGGGTTTTATACCGCCAATTTGTGCGGCACTTTCTGAAATGTAAGTAGTACTAGCACCTTTCTGAACTATTGTTCCAGCTGGTGCGCCTTCTGTATTGCGTTTGCTTAAAGCAAAATAATCTAAATCTATTAGAGTATTAGTAGCTGTTTCGTTATCAAAAACGCCCTTTACTATTATCTCACAATTAGGCAAAATTTTAGTTCCTGAACTGTAAATAGTGCCACAATTCCATACTTCTATTTCTCCATCTATTCTAAACCCCCCATAAGGGCGCATTAAGAATTGTGACTGAATTTCCCTATGATTAAAGCCTGTATAAATATTATCAGCTTCTTCCCAAAATCGGTTTATGTAGAACTTAAAGTTTACACCTTTAATACTTTTAATATGGTGTAAGACTTCATTTTTAACATTATCAATACTGTAATTTTGCCAATTGTCGCCAAAAATAGAAGGGAAATAAAACCAGAATATTAAGCCAAATTCTCCTTTTAATGTCTGATAAGTAGTAAAATTTTCGTCTGGTATTTCTTGACTATCTGCAAGTGTAAAAAATGAAAAATTACCAATGTGCTGGTCAGGAAACAACTTTAAATAATTATCTTGATTTTGACCATAAAACCAAGCAGGATAATAAAATCTTTGTCTATCTTTTTGCTCTATAAGTTTTTGACACCTGCCAAACGCACGTAAAGACCACGCCGAAAGCTTAATTTCAAGCTGTGCGGCCATTTCTGCAAAAGCTTCATCAAAAAGCTTTGGATTAGTTAAAACTAAATCGTTTGGAGTGCTTAAACTCATTCAAATATTTGTTTTCTGAAAGCTTTTTGTAAATCTGGTTTAATGTTTTGTGCAATCTCAAACATAGCATCTTGATCTAAACCAAATATATCTTTACCGTATTTTCGTTCTATCTTTTCCGCTTTGTCATCGTTTGAAAAAATAGCAAAATACTCTTTATCAAACCTCACCTCAAAACCGTCGTAAAAATCACCTGTATCCTTTAGAGTAACTCTATTAGTAGGCTGTCCTTTTTGACGCTTTATGGTAATGGTTAACGGTCGGTAACTAGGTGTAATAGCTTGCTTGTTTGCATCTAATCCAGTAAACAACTGTTCAGTATTTAAGTCAATTATTTCAGCTTCATAACTTTTCGCTTGTTCAATAGTTGTTTGTGGCAACTTTTCGCTTGCTTTTATAAAAGTATTTAGCATGTCATCTATTGGAGTTTTCATACTGTTTTATGATGTACTGAACGCCTACGACACGTTAAGCAATCTTTATCAATGTTCGTTTGGTCAAATTGGATATTATTTATTGCACTTGTAAGCTGGTAAGCTAATCCTTGCTTTTTATTGCTTTGTGTGTCGCCTTCAATTTCAAAAAGTATCTCATTTAATGATATATTTTTCATATTCCTGTTAATGTTTGAGTTTGAATTGTAAGCTAATTCTCTCAGCATATTTGCAGCAACTTGAAATTGAATAGCTGTTTTAAATAAATCCTTTTGACTGACAATAAAATCTGTGTAATCGCATGATGTGTCTATTTCTAAATTTAACCCATAATTTGTAGAAATAGTATAAGCTTGCTTTACGAAATCCCATAACTCGTTCGCGTCGCTTTGCACATGAAACGCACGGCATAAAGTATATTTTCCAGTAGGGTAATGAATTGCTTTTTCATCCCAATTGTAATTATACACACCGTTGACACTTTGCCCTGTTAAATCGTCTTGCTCGTAAACTATGTAGTACGCGCCGTTTGGCTCCAAAGTCCAATCTACATTAAACCATTGAACGCCGCTATTTGCCGTGTAGACACAATCTTGATTTTTTAAAGCTGTATTACTTAATGAAGAAAATAGCTTTATACTTAATGTTTGATTAGTATCTAATTGCAAACCAATTTTTCTAATAACTGTCTTTATATTCCTACTCTTGCGCGGTACGATCTCGAAGCCAACTAAACGGCCAGACGTTTTTACATCTTTTAAATCATTCCTTCCAGTTGTGCGAAACAATTTATTCGATTCAATGAGGCTTTTAGCAGTTCTTTTATATACTTTTTCGTCTAACCACCTATTTATTGTTTGAACCGTCGCGGCTTTAGTCTTTTCTTCCAGCCAAGTAGAAAATAAAACACTGTCATTTTGCACGTGCAATGGCGCAACGCTCAAAAGATTGTCAATAGTTAGCAGCGGGTGTGCATCGTTAAAATACAATCCAGAAGAGCTTACAGTTTCAGCCGCTTGCAATTGTGTGCCGCTTGCATCGCTGTTTTGTCTCCATCCTACTAAACCGTATAAATCTGTTTTGAGCGTTGTCGCGTTTATCATAGCTTTAAATTATAACGTGTCGTCAGTATCAATGTTAAACTTGATAATTGGCTGTGAATAGCTGCTTAAATCACTATTGTAGTTAGTTACAAAAGCAATATCCACCGCAAAGCTGTAACCTTCAACCTTTGTTGCTGTCAAGTCTGCTGTTGCTGCACTTGTTAAAGTATTTTTGTCAGCAACTAGGTCATAATACATAACGTCCATAGGGACTGGAATACCGGGCACTTGCTGTACGCTGAATTGATAGCCATTCCCTGTCGTGTGTCTCATCATTGCATCACGGCTATGTCTAAACACCATGCCTAAACAATCATCCATAACTGCATAACCTGTTGCTTGCTTGTCGGCTGCATCTGCAATGCGAGTAGTAAAGTGAAATTCTTTATCTGCCCACTGAATTGCGCGATTTTGTTGGTTGTATAAACCTTGCTCTGCAATCTCTAAAATAATAGACTGAACACCTGCATTTCCTACAATATGGCGCGGCTCATTAAAGTCGTTAGCCATAAACATAGGGTTTAAGTCTGCAAATATGCGTAGACGTTCAGTGTCGGTAGCTGTAAGAATATTTGATGCAACTGTGTAGCCTAGTTGATTTGAAAAGACTTGTGTTTTGTTAGTGTTCAAAACAGTATCACAAGCTGTATCAAGTGTTGCCATTAATTTATTGACATGCTTTGTAAGCTTATAATTAAAGTCACGCTGGTAGTCTGTTTCGTTGTTGCTGTATTGCGCAGGAATCATCGTAAACCCAAATTGATAGGTCGTAAACGATATTGACTGCATTGCAGTTGTGTTTTCATCATCTGAGACGGTTGTAGGACGTGAAGAACCGATTGTTACAGTTGCATCTTTATCATACACCATCGTTTCGAGTGTGTTACCTTGCGCTAATTGCGCCTGTCTTTGTAAGTCCTCTGTAATGATACCAGTAGGACTATCTGTTTGTCTTGCAAAAAGATCAAGTGCGCCATATCTCGACGCTCTTTCTTCCCATTGATCTAAGCGGGATGCAGCTCTAAAATTTTGCATCCTTGATAAAATCAAACTCATTGTTTGTCGATTTTTAAATGTGAATCGACACTACCCATCGCATCGAAAAATATGTTTATTTGTTTGTGTAATCCCTTTACACCTTATTTAACTGGCATTTCAGCAACTTTGTATGCTTCGTATGCTTCATCAAACTTTTGTTGATATGCTGCTGAACCTTGCGCAAACCCTAGCTTTATAAGTTGTTCGTCTATTTGCGAAGCTGCTAAAGTTTGTGTATTTGCATTTACAGCAACACTTGTTTGTATTGAACTTCTATTTCCTGCTGTTCCTGTGCCTGTTTGTTGATGCCCTTCATCAATTACAGACTTTAAGCGATTTAAAAGCAAGTCTTTGCCGCTGACTGGTAAAAGTGTTTGTTTGTCCATCTCAACAGCACCATCTTTTTTAAAGACTAAATTTGTGCCGCCTTGATTATTTGGCATAAGATCAATTTCAAATTCGCTTTGCAGTTGCTTTTTTTGTGTCTCGATAAATACTTTTACCATTTCCTCTGGAAGATCAGAACGAAATTTAACCCCAGAAGTAAAGTCAGAAAAAGCAGAATTAATTTGATAATCTTTTATTTGCTTTTCTTTTGCAGCATATTTGTTTTGCCATTCTTGTAAAGAAGATGTTTGATTATCTTGCATCTGCTTTATAGTTGCATCCTTTTCAGATATAAACTTTTCTAGCTGTGCAATTTGACTTTTCAACCCTTCATTCCCTTGTCCTTCTTTTAGCTGCTGTTCTAGCTTTTGTTTGTCTGTTTGTAGTGTTTCAATTTGTTGCTTCAATTCTTTTGAGTCTGCAATATTGCCTAAACTTGGCAGTTGCTTAATAAACTCATAAGTTTTTAAACCTTGCGGCTTTTTAATACCAAACGTATTTTCAATATCAGCGTCTAAACCGCTGTAAATCTCACCAATACGTTTGGCAATTGTGTTGTTTTCGTCGCGCTCTGAAAGCGTTACGATTGCACTAAGTTGTTCTGTTGTTAACCCGCTTAGTGTTTCATTTGCTTTTAAAATCTGTTCTGTTAACATAAACTTACCCTTTCGTTTATTTTTGTGTAGTTATTAAGTTTATAGCGGCTTTCCTGCTTTGTTAAAACCTGTTCCGTCTGGATTTTCATAAGACAAGTTAACATTTGCAGGATATTCAATAATCTTGTCAACAAACCAGCCTAAATTTTTACCATGTGTTTTAAAAGACTCCCATTCGGATGGAAGGAAACTTTGTTCACATGGCTTACTGGTTTTTTTGCCGTGTGTTGTAAATTGCTTTCGTTCTGCAATAACTTTGATGTATTGAACTTTTGTTTTTGCTGCTGTTCTCGAACTGCTTGTTTTTAACGGTGTTTTTGTAGCCATTTTATTTCATTTTAAGCTTGCTCCACTTCTGGCACATAGCTATAAAGGGCGTCTTTAATACGCTCTATTTTTGTTTTAAAATCTATTAACTCACCAAATTTTAGTAAGCTTATATTCTCTCTTTCAAACCGTTTAATATAAGTAGAAAGATTGTATTTCATTAAAATGTCTTTGCGCTCGATTAACCCAAGTTCATAAAGCTCCTTTATTTGTTCTGCTGTCTTGTGTCTAAAAGGGTCTAAGTTTGCGATAATCTTTGCGCGTTGTAATTCTTTTCTATTGTTTTTATACTTAGTTTCAAAGTATTCATCCTCTAAACGGTCTAGTACTTCACTTGTCGCACCTTCGTTTCTAGCTTCATGATACATCTGTAAAAGATGTTCTGCACCAACTAAATTAAACTTTGTACCATACGATAAAGACAGGCTTACAAAACGATTGCCATACCGTAGTTTAGCAATTGTTTCCAATATCTGTTTTTCGGCTTTCTGTAAGTTTTTAGCAATGTTTTTAATTACCTTTTCGCCAGACTCAAACAAGCTAAACACTTGCTTTTCGTTAACAGCTTGGTTGTTTATCGCGTCACCTGTAAACCCTGTACAAGTTTTAAAAATTTGCTCTCTAAGTCTTTGAACTTCGCCACTATTATAGTCTAAAGATGCGCGGTCTATTGACACAATACCGACAGGGTCTCTTAAATTAGCACCGTCGTTTGCAGGGCTTGGCGGGTCTACTTCAATATATGACCCTGCGCCAGAAAGGTTTGATTTTGAACAGTTGTAACACCTTTTTAATGAACTCCCATCCATTAGGTGCGCACCATCTGAAATATTACACAAATACCCATCTACACACTCAATGTTATTTTTTTCATCTTGAAAGGTGCAATCTTCTGCAAACCCCCAATATATCGGCCATGAACCATATGTGTCTAATACACGCTTTGAAAGCGCATAAAACAAATACCAGTCTAATTCATTTAAAGCTTTAGTAACAGGTGATTCTTTTACAGCTTTTTGATCTGCATTTATAAAATCCGACCAGAAAAAATTTGCAGGGCAACTGCCTAAGTTATGTACAACTTCTATGTAAGGTATAGCTCCTTTTTTTATTTCCTTGCCTTCATCCTTAAATAATCGGTAATATTCAGTATCAAAAAAAGCTATTGTGTCAGCATCTGGTTTAAACTGAATAAAAGAAATGTCTCCATTTTTATCGCACTCAAAATCAATAACATTTTGAATATCTAAAAAGTAGTAGTAAGGCTCTGGGAGCTCGCCATTTTGTTGTTGCGGCACATCTACTATCCAAACACAATTAAATGCGGTTTTTAGGGCGTTAGAAGCTAATACGCGCCATTTTTCTGGCTCACCACACTTTTGTAAATAGTTTTCAAAATCTTCTTTAAACTCTTCCGATGTGAATTGAAAACTTTTTATAGGGTCGCGACCATCAAACGCTTTAGAAAAAACGTCGAAAATCTCACCTGTTAGCTCATTTGTCTTGACAGGATAAAGGAATACTGCTTTTAACAGCTTCACTTTATCCTTATGAATCAATGTGCTAGCAAATTCAAAGAACTGCGAAACAGCGCGGCCAATTTCATGGCTGTGCGTTAACGATATTTTTGTATGAAGTTTTACGCGTTGTTCATGCGCAGCCGCAGTCATTATCTGACTTTGATACTGTTTTTGTCGCTGCAACTGGTAAATTTCTGTTAACTCCATCGCCGTCTTTTAATCTAAAACCGCCGCTTTTCTTATAGCTAAGAATTTCTGCTGCTTGCATTGGTGCAAACTCTCTTTCTATTCCTGTTGCTACTTCGATTAGTGTAACGGTTGTTTTTTGTGTCTTTTTAGTTCTTTTTGCCATTTTATAAGTCTCTAAGCGGGTCAAATCCTGTGACTGGGGTAATACTATAAAGGTAATCTGACCAGTTAGGCTTAAATGACCAGTTTACCGCGTTTCGGTCTGGTTCATTTTTACCTCCTAAAAGTTTGTCACCTACAAAGAATGATTGAATTGGCACACCAGTAAAAGTAGTTCCAGAATCAGTTGATAAGCCCCAAATTCGCGAATGTTCATCTATCATAAAAATAGATAAACCTGTTGTTGTTTCTCCTTCACATTCTAGCGTTTTAATCACCTTGATAACTGATTGAGGAACGCGAATAAATTCGCCTGTAAATTGTGTAAAGTCACGACCTACTAAAAGCGGCACACCGTCAACTGTTGTGTTATCTGAACCGCCGTAATAAATCGGTTCTCCTACTGCCGTAGATGGATTGTGAATAAATGGCGAAATAACAACTTTTGTATAGTCAGATGCACTTTTCAATGTACTCCATGTTGCTAACTCATTAGGATTAGTTGAGGCAATAGTAATTGCATTAAGTGTGCCGTCTGCTTGTTTCTCTCGCTGTATGATTATTTTTTGAATTTGCCCAATATCTTCTGGACAGGTTACTTCTGGAATGGCTGTTAATGATGCCGCAATGGGGCAGGAACAAAGTAAAGACATTTCTTTTGTCATTTATCTCTAGTGCCTACCCTTCGGCAAAAGATTGTCTTATAAAAAAAAATTACAATTGCAAGTTAGCAAAAGTTTTTTACAAATTCAATATGTTCAGAAAGTTTTGAAATAATTGAAAAACCGCGTATCTTGAAAATAAAAAGTAAATGAAAACAAAGCATATCTTAACGCTTTTCACATTATTAGTGCTAATTTCATGTGAAGAAGACGTTATTGTTCAACCTTTTTGCGAAAATGTTTACAATGAACCATATTATCTAATCGAGAAAGGCGATACAACCACACTACAACCCGAAATTGAATTTGACCAAGTTTTTAACAGTATGTACAAAGTACGTTTTGGCGAGGGAACTATTCAGCAATCTTTCGGATGGAATGATCTGTGTGGCAGACAATTTGAGCAAGGTGAGTTTGTAAAAGTTCAATGGCAGGGTGATAATGATAAAATTTTAGTGCGAATTGTATCTGACAGACTACAAGGTTTACCATTTTATGAAGTAGAACAATGCGAATCAATTTTTATACACATCTATGTAAATTATTTAACAAAAATCTATGAAGTTAGGATAAAACTAGATGGTAGTAGTGCGGCATTATTCCCATTTGGTTTTGAACATGATAAACAAGATTCTAAAGAAATAGATATTAGCTTAGAAGTGCCAGCGCAAAAAACAATTCAAATTTATAAGGAAATTATTTAGTACAGCTTTCTTTTTGGTTTTCACTGGCTGCGTCTTTGGCGTAGCCTTTTTTTATTTACCTCGCTCTCACTCCTGCACGCTCTTGTGTAAGGCGACCGAATGCGTATCTAGCAGCATCAATAAGGTGATTAAATTCATCTATTGGTACAGATTGCTTTTTATCATTCCAAACGTAGTTGTTTAGTTCTCTTTTTATATTATGTGAACTTGGGTCAATGATTAATTGGTATTCTTGCATTTTACGAATGCCGTCTATAACAGAATCTTTACCCTTTACAGCTTTTACGACATTTACCTTTGCTTTTGCTAGTGCTGCTGTTAGTCTTGGTTCGTTGTGGTCTACTACAACTAAATCATTACGCCTTATAAGTGTTTCTTTTACTTTAGTTATAACTTGTCCTTCTGACAATTTAGTTGAATAAATAAATTCCTTCAAATACACTTTTTTACGCCTTTTATCTACTGATACTGCAATAAATCCTAGAGGGTCTGGATAGTAACCATAATCTAACCCAAAGGCACGCGGGATTGATAAATTAAACTCACCTTCCGACCAATTAGTAAATATTGCGCCAAATTCACGTTCTAACCAGCCGCCTATGTAATTGTAGTAATAATGTGATTCATGTTTATCTATGTATTGTGGATGATCTTTAGAAAGGTTATGTTTTTGCTCTGCACGCTCTTTGTGTGTATCTGCTTTCTTTATCCAACCTTCTGATAAAAAGCCTAATTTAGCCGCTAGATGGTAAGTGCTATGTATGTGTTCTACATCTGCATGATCTGAAACCGTTACATTATAGCCAAGCACATCTATTTGTTTTGATGTATTTTGAATCCATCGCTTATAAATAAAGTGCTCTTTGGTTGTCGGGTTCTGAATCCATATCACACGGTTTTGCAAATGTGAACTCCTTATTGAATCGTCTATGGTATCAAATGCACGTTCATCGTTAAAGTCTTCACCTTCTTCAATTACCCACGTTGTGATACCAGAAATAGATTTTAGGTTTGCGGTTTGATCTCCACTAGATGTTTTTATGCCAGAAAATAATACAAAACTGTTCGTCTTTATGTTAAGTACCTTATTGTTAGTAAACCTAAAGTAAGGTGTTAGACCTAATCTATTAACTACGTTTTTAAATTCTGGTATAATAGATTTTTCTGCACTTGTCATAGTGTAGCGCGTGAACAATACGCCATGCCCTTGCTCGAAAGTCAGCCGCGCTATAAATTCCTGAACATTTGTACTTTTTAGAGATGCACGGCCACCAGTTATAAAGAAATAACGCTTTTTGGAAGTGTAGAGCGTTGAATATATCTTTTTTACACGTTCGTCTATTTTAACCATTCGCCAATTGGAATATTAAAGCTTTGATTTCCTGTTGTATGGTCTACTGATTGTTTAGGCTTTCCGAATCTGTATTCCATGAATAATTTAATATACTGAAATTCGCCCTTCTTTACGCCTGCAACTAATTTGTCTATTGCTAAATCATCATGTGGTGATAGCTTTTCTAATATTTTTAACTCCTCATCTTTAGGTTTTCTACCCGCTTTCCCTTTCGTGCTATGTCCACCATTAAATCTTCTTCTATCCACAATTAATAAAATTAAATTAATTAATTATTTTCTCATGCTTTTTTTGCCTTTGCACCTCCATTGATAGCGCGCTAAATCATTGGCAGAAATTCTTTTGCTGGTTTTTATCCCGCTTGATCTTGCGCAATAGTTATCACCTTTCTTTGTGCCAGGTTGTATAGTTTCTCCTTTTTGCCCTGCATGTACAGGCGGAATGTTTTTATTATTTGGGGTGAATTTCCATTTCTTATTCTTCCTATTGGAGGAAGAAATTTTACCTTTCACGCCTTTAATAGTTGCTATCTTAGCCATGCTTTCACTTTTTTCTGAAAGATACGAAAATATAAAGTGCAAGGCAATAACAGACATATTGCCGATATACTATGTTAGCATTAATACTATGCTACAAGTACTAAATCCGCTAATGTTCGTAAACTTTCAGCACCATCATACTCATCAACTTCAAAGGCAGTACCAACAGGCAACCAATGAATTTGCAAATCTTCTGCACCACCGCAATAAACATTTTCTATCCCTAAGTTCTCTTCAACCCAATCTTCATCTATTTCATTGGCTCGGTTTTGCTCAACCATTTCTACTAATTTAGGGTGGTATAATAGTTCTTGGTGGTCGTTATTCCAAGAGTACCACCCAGCACCAAAACCGTGAGATATTAATACTGCTACTTCATTGTTTCTAATTACTTTTTCCATTGTATTTAAGTTTTATATTTATTAATCCGTACTAATGCTAACACCACCTATACACCATTAAAACGGTGCATAGCCAAGTCCGTTGTGCTTCATTAAAACGCCACTTCGTTAAGCACAACATGGTATATAATTAATACTCAATTTCGTGCTGTTCAACAACGTATTTCTTAAATTCATCAGCAGTTAAATAGTGTCCTAACACCTTGTCAAAGTGGCTCATATCTTTGTTTCTATTTACAACAGAATTTCTAATCCTTATCAAAGCATTTACTACAATTCTATCTTCTTCATCTCTTGGTATTTTTACCAAAATTCGCATTGAGCGTTCCATTTCCCGAACACTATTTAAAACTGCTTCGTGTGTTTGCATATCCATAATTTTAGTCTTTTAAGTCGTACTAATTATATACTCGAACGTTAGGCGACATTCTCAACCTTACAAGGTTTTTGCATTAAATGATTTTCTAACACACTTATAGCTTTATTAAGTTCAACTATTCTTTCTAAATCAGCATCCGTATCAGGCACAGTAGAATCTATACGGGACGCTTTTTTAATTAAAGAGTTTTCTATAAACCTTGCTTCTTCCTTACCTTTCATTTCTTTTAACATTTCAATTATCCTATTCATAATAAACGTTGCCTAACAATGGCTATACGTAATGCCTTGCAAGGTCTTGTTATAAGTTTAAGCGTATGATTTAATCGGCACATACGCATAGCCGTAGCCGTTAGCATTGATTTTCTATGTGGTTATATTCCAGCCTCACAACCCAAACATTTTGAAACTCATACATTCCACAAACCAAACACGCTTCCTCTTTCGTTTCGTAACACTTAATTTTGCCTTTTGCGTCTTTCATATAGTCCATGTTTCTAAAATCTATAATTACATATTTGTTTTCCATTCAATTCGTTTTACGTTTCATATACTTAATTTCACTAAAATACATTATTGCATCATCCAATGTTTCACAGTCTTTTAACTCATTTACTACCTGTCCCGCAGAAAACAATAAACTATCAATTAGGATGGTCCTAAGATAGTTGCTTAAATCCAAACTTTCTTCTAACGCGTGCTGGATTAACTGCTTTTGATTTAAATCAGCATTTGATAACGTAGTGCCGTATTTCTCGACACCTATTTTACTCCTCTCTAGTAGTTCTATGCAATTAAGTATCACTACATCGTCTTTAGTTTCCTTTAATAGTTCAATAGCCTTTTGTTTATCTGTCATTTGTGTTTTTTATGTGTGTTGTTAATCATTAAATTTAACATAGCCTTAAAAACATCATAGCCATCT
>NTLX01000159.1_pt1 | contig 11574 bp, 13 predicted proteins | sample 1251771 | NCBI WGS metagenome assembly NTLX01 (sample SAMN07250028, study PRJNA358725) | marine metagenome | isolation source: viruses from ocean water | place: Pacific Ocean: North Pacific Subtropical Gyre | collected 2015
ATATTATGCCACGATTACAAAAATGGCAAAAGCCGCAGATAAAAGAATACCAGAAAAAAAGAAAGATGGGACAAAGAGACCCAAATCAGAACACTCTGATTTATATACCGATGAAGATCCAAAAGATACAATTAAAGGTTTAGGTTTTAAAGATAAAAAAACCGCACTAGAAAGTATAAAAAAAATTGAAAGATCTGGTCGCCCACACGCTCATAAAGTCCAAGCTACAATGGCAATGGAACAACGATCTAGATTTGCCGCTAAAAATGCAAAAGACCCAGACACAAAAAAAAGATTAAAATCTGCAAATTTAGTGTACAAAAGTTATTTAGAAAAATTAAAAAAAAGAACTAAAAAAGTGTAAATTGTTTTATGGCAGCGGGAACATTCAATATAACTATAGAAAAAAGGGCTACTTTCTCGTTCGAGACCACTTTTACGCAAGCTGATGGTAGCGCATTAGACCTTACCGACAGAACTCTTATCGGAGAAATCAGAAGAAATTTTGATAATGTACTAGAGGCAACCTTTACTGTTACAAAAACAAATGCTACAAGCGGAATTGCAACCATTTCTCTTACAAAAACACAAACAGATTCTTTATCGGAAAATGAATGTACATATGATATATTTGCTGATCACACAGACGGAACGACTTTAAAACTACTTACTGGATCCGTAACTATTGTTAAAAATATAACTTCCTAATAATATGGCAGATATAAAAGTAACAATTACTGAGCAAACAAATCCCTCAGTGACAATTTCCGAGCAACAAAGTAACTCGGTAACTGTAAATACTATTCCAAGAACCACCTTATCTAGTGAAATTTCATCTAACGATGCGGAAATAGCATCAATAATTGCGGTAACAGGCTCTTTTGCTCAAACGGGTCAGCCAGCTTCATTTTCTACTTTAGATGTCAGCGGTCAATCGCAATTTGATAAAAAAGTTAAAATCACACCAAATAATGGAATTGCTTTACACGCCCATTCTAGTGGCACAAACAATGCCGCAGTTCGAATAGAATGTGAGGGGCCAGTATTAGTTGGCCACGATCTTTTTCAAAAAGGTGGTTTTACAGATGGTTTTGCAGACGGCTCTAATCATTTTCATGCGTTAATTGACATTAATAGAATTGAGCAACAGCCAGAAGGTGATGTAAAAAATATAGAAAGGGTTGAAGAAAAATATTACGCTATTCAAAATAATAATCTTCCAAATAGCAAAGCCGCATTTTGGGAGTGGCATAAAGTCGCAAGAACATTGGCCGTCTCTACAGTTGATACAAGCACTGCCACTTTAGATGTATCATTACTTCAAAATTCAACTAATAGAAGTGCAGATAGTGAAGCTTTCTTTTCGTTGAATACTACGCCAGATGGTAAATCTGAAGAAATTACTATCACTTTAAATGGGCACAGTATTTCAAATGGAGATAATGTAAGAATGACTTTTGATCAGTCTTTTGAGGGCCCAATAGTTGCTGCTTCTTTATTTGGAAAAGTCGCTAGCGTTACAACTAATACATTTAATGTTGAATTATATGGAGGAAATTATAAGACAACTAGTCAAGTTCCTAAATCTACAGATCCTAATGGAACTGATCAAACAGCACTGACATTCGATAATGTTATTTTGGAATCAATTGAAACAAGCACTATCGTACAAAATGGTAATGAAACTAACCTACAACTTTATTCAAAAACTAATTTTACTCCGAACAGGTTAAAAGATGAAACTCTAAAGGCTACATGGTCAGTGGCTCATGGATTAGTTAAAAACGAACACTGTACATTGATAACAAACGGCGACGGAGGTTTGGATATTCTGCAGTCTGCATATGTTCTTGATCCAGATCCCGATGAAGATGGACTAAGTGTTATACTTGTATATGGTCAAAGAGTTAAACAATTTGATCTTTCTTCATTTACTGCATTTGGTAGTGAAAATTGGACTCTTCATAAAGGATCGATTGACGGGATTCACAACGAAACAATTGGCGATAATCTTTTTTCTTTCAACGCTAATAATGTAGGTGAATACAACTCTTATCAAATCGGTCCTGGTTCACAAGTAGATGCTGATTGTATTTCTATTGGAAAAAATGTTTACAATAAAGACGCTTCTACAATTAAGATTGGCTATGATAATGCAATGCTTGATATTGTATCTACTGGCATCAAAGTTGATGGAAATATATCTTTAAAAGAAGGAATTGTGGCTCCATCTTCGGGAAGTGCTGCGGGTAGCCCAGTAGAAGGTCACGATATCAAAATACAGGCTGGCACGGTTGCTGGCGATGGCTCAACGGGTGGTAATTTATTTTTAAATGGAGGTAGAGCTCTTCAAGTTGCTGGTCAAACCGTTACAAATGGCAAAGTCTCAATAGGCAGTGAATATACAGAACGGTTAGAAATTACTCCAAATACATATATTCTTGGAGACCTAGATGTAACTGATGACGTAAAAGTTAGTGGGGGATTAGAAATTGGTGGAGATTTAACAATATCAGAAAAGATTGTACATATAGATGACCCTAACACGTTTATAAGATTTGGCACGAATGATGATACATTCGCTATTACGACTTCGGGTACTGAAAGATTACATATTGGGCCCGCTGGTAATGTTGGGTTAGGAGCTAATCCAGCCGCAGTCGGGACTAAAAATACATTACATATTAATGACGCCACCAACGGTGCTGCTTTAAGATTAGGTCAAATGCAATCAAACAGTGATACGACATCAAGCTCTTTTATTAGATATAAAGATAGTGAAGGTTTACAGATTGGTACATTAGGTACTACAAATTTGTCTTTTGAAACTAATGATATAACAGCCATGACCATTGATACTGGTCAAAATATTGGCATAGGTACTGAAACGCCAGACACTCAATTACATATAAAGTCTACAGGATCTATTGCACTCAAACTTGAGGCTGACACTGATAATGTCACCGAAACTGATAATCCACTAATACAACTTATTCAAGATGCTGGTGCTATTAGCACAAATATTGGACTTAATGGCAATAATGACGCCACATTTACAGACGCTCTAGAGAATGCTTTTTATATAGAAAACACTAGTTCTGCTGTTGGTTATGGAGCTATTCAATTTGCTAGTGATGATCAAGCGCACTTAACTATTACAACTGGTGGTTATGTTGGTATAGGAGATAATGATCCACAAGCAGCACTTCACATTAAAGGCGATTTACGAGTAGATGACACCGACGGATCACCAACTTTGACCTATGATTCATCTGCAAATCAGTTAAATACAGCTGGAGCTACATTTGAGATTAATAAATCAAATGGTGTTGATGTTGCTATAGGTAATGATGACTTTTACGTAGATATGAGTACATCTAGTGTTGGTATAGGAACTACATCACCTTCACAAGCATTAGATGTTGCAGGTAATATTAGATTAGCTAGTTCATTACCTAAAATAATGCTTGTTGATACAGATAGTGATTCAGATTTTCAAATATCTAATACTAATGGTAGATTTTCAATTTATGATTTAACTAATAATGAAAATAGAGTTATAATTAAATCAGATGGTAGTGTTGGTATAGGAATTGACCCAACACAAAAACTAGATGTTGCAGGAAATATTACAGCAACTGGCACTATTACATCTACATCAGATGTATCTCGCCCAATTCAAAACGACGAAGCTAATGATGGCAGTTTAGCAATTAGAAATATTAGAAGAATGACACAAGAAGCTTTTGAATTAATCACACCTGATTCGCGCACACTTTATGTAATAATGGGATAATATAATGCCAATAAAAGATATTTTAAGCGATCTTCGCGGTTATGATCTAAATCCACAAGGAGCTAAATTATATATTGGCTCAAGCCCAGTAGATAAAATTTTAGTTGGATCGGACGCTGCATATTATGGTTTAGTAACAACTAATCTTAAAATCCATATTGATGCGCAAAACAATGTTTCATATCCGCATGGTGGTGGAACTACTACCATAACTGATTTACAAGGTAATCATAATGCTACTTTAGTTGGCACATTTAATAATACAACACCTAAAAATTGGGAAATAGACAAGGACGCAGGTAATTCTACAACAAACGATGGTGAATTTATAACATTTGACGATATCGAAACATTTAATTCTCCACAAGATTTTACTTTTAGTATATGGTTTGAGTTTACTAGCTTTACTAATACTGACAGCGATCACGATATTATCACTAAAGGTAGTCATGGCCAAAATAGACCAATTTTAGTTTGGTATGATGCTGCAGTTAATGGTACTTTGCCACAGTTCGGGGGTGGAAATACACAAACAATATCATTTATGGTTACTGATACCGACGGAGTTGACCATTGGATTGCTGCTCCAAGTAGTTCAATAACCACAGGCCAAATTTATAATTTAGTTGTACAAAAAAGAGGTAGTGACGATACTCATCCAAACCATGGCCAATCAAGAATATGGATTAATGGAGTTAAAAAAGCTGATCATACTCAATCTACGACAGATGGTATAGGAAATAATACTGATCCATTAAAAATAGGAGCGCCAACTAGTACTTCACAAGATTCAGATATGAAGATATACGCCTTTCACGCGTATGATTCTTTTTTAACTGACGCTCAAATAGACCAAAACTGGAACCATTTAAAAGATAGATTTGGTTTATAGTAAATTTTATGTGTAAATAATACTTAACCCATGACCGATCAAGAAGATAGACTTTCAAGAATAGAAGAAAAAGTAGACAAGTTATCAGAGGCTATAATAGCAATAGCCAGAGCTGAGGAAAAACTTATCCAACTTAGAACTTTAACAGATGTTCTATTTAAAAAAGTAGAGGACATGAACGCCAGAATGATGGTAATGGAAAGAAGTGTTGCTGAAGCAAAAGCATTTACTTCTGGATTTAATAAGATAGCTTGGATTATTGTTAGTGGTCTGCTTACAGCATTAACAGCAATTATTGTATATAAATTTTGGGGTTAAATTTTTTTAAAAAAAGTGTAACATATAGCATGGAACTCGACTTTTCAGAGAAAATATCAGCAGGTAGACCTGGCCCCAAAAGTGGAGCGCAAACACCATCTAAGCCAGAAGAGCGCAAAAAAGGATCATCAAAGAACGAACCTGGTTCAGCAGGAACCTCGCCAGATTCAAAAGAAAAGTCTAAAAAAATCCTAGAAAAAAAGGATGACAAAAAATTAGTTAAAGAAGCTAAAGGTAAAATTACATTTAGTGAAAAGGTTACAACATCTTTAAAAAATAAAGTAAAAGAGCATAACTCAAAATCTGGTAGAAAAGTTACACTAGGTATGCTTAAAAAAGTTTACAGAAGAGGTGCTGGCGCTTTTTCTGGTTCTCATAGACCAGGCCAATCAAGAGCTTCTTGGGCTATGGCAAGAGTTAATATGTTTTTAAAAATGATGCGCGGCGGTAAAGTAAAAGATGCTTATCGCAAAGCTGATTCAGATATAGCTAGAGCTTCAGAAGAAGAAATTTTAAATCTTTTAGATATTCCCAACGAATGGAGTCCTGGAGATTTTTCAGAAACTAGAGATGTTTCTGTTGTAGAATTTGCATTAGCCAAAATAGACTTACTTTCTTCTGGTGCTACTCCAAAAGAAATTTTAGAAGCGGATGAAATCTTTATGGATGAATCCGAAGCATCAAAAAAAAAAAATTTAAATAAACCTTTCAGGCTTAGTGGCGACAAAAAAAAGTTTGGCGTTTACGTAAAAAATGATAAGGGTAACATTGTAATGGTAAAATTTGGTGATCCAAATATGCCGATACAAAGAGATAATCCCGCTCGCCGTAAATCATTTAGAGCTCGTCATCAATGCGATACAAATCCTGGCCCAAAATATAAAGCAAGATATTGGTCTTGCAAAATGTGGGAATCTGGCAAAAGTGTGACAGATGTTTTAAAGGGTAATGAAGAAATGATAAAATCAGACCCATCTTTAGCAAATGTCGAGATAGTCGAAGATTAATTTCAACTTTTATCAGTTGATAAATTAGTGCTTAATTTTACTATCTTTTATAATTATGCCTGATTCAGTTATCTTAACTTCATTTTTTTCTAAAAAAATTCATCCTAACTCTCCACAAGATTCCCATGTTGTTGGTAGAAAAAACGATGGAAGAATAGAAAATTCTTTTTCTTATATTAAAGATTGGTATAATTCAATTATAAAAAATAATCTTTTTGGTGTTGTTTTTTATGATGATCTTTCAGAAGATTTTATAAAATCTTATGAAAACAAAAATATAAACTTTATCAAAGTAGAGGACTCTGAGTACTCTAATTTGGATTATAGACATTTTTGTTCCAGAGATTACTTATTAACTAATAAATTTAAATATGTTTTTCATAGCGATGTCTCAGATGTCGTTGTTGTTAAAGACCCATCCGAGTTAATTAAAGATAATGATTCATTTACTTACTTTGCTTGCAAAGACAGTATCAAACTAAATGAATTTCCATATATCAACGTCCATGAAAAATTTAATTGGGAAGATAAAGTAATGTTCCTGCTTAATGAAAATTCTTGGGATTTGATTAATATGGGCGTTGTTGGAGGCAGATACGAAGATATGCTTAACTTTTATCAAAAATACTGTGAAATTAGAGAAAAAATGGGAGAAAAAGAATTTGGACAGGCCGATATGTGGATAGTTCAATATCTTTTGAGATCTATTTTCCGAGATAAAAATACACTAATAGGAGATCCAATGTGTAGTGAATTTAAAAAATATCAAAAAGAGAGAAAGGACGTATACTTTATACATAAATAAATTATGAAAAAAGTAATAGTTACAGGAGGTGCAGGATTTATTGGATCAAATTTAGTAGATCAATTAATAAAACTGGGGCATGAAGTTACGGTAATTGACAACGAATCAAGTGATGCTAGTGAAAAATTTTATTGGAACAAACTTTCGCATAACCATGTTTTAGATATCTGTGATTATGATTCAGTAAGACCTCTATTCGATGATATTGACGTTGTTTTTCATTTAGCTGCTGAGGCAAGAATTCAACCAACATTAATTAACCCAATTTTGGCCGCGAAAACAAATACGCTTGGTACATGCACAATCCTTCAATGTTCCAGAGAGGCTGGGGTTAAAAGAGTGATTTATAGTTCTACTTCCTCGGCTTATGGATTAAAAAATGATATTCCGAACGTAGAAACAATGCAAAAAGATTGTTTAAATCCATATTCGGTTACGAAGACCTCTGGAGAAGAGTTATGTAAAATGTTTACTAATTTATTTGGACTAGATACCGTATCCTTTAGATATTTTAATGTTTATGGAGAACGTCAACCGATAAAAGGTCAATATGCTCCAGTAGTAGGAATTTTTTTAAAACAAAAAAAATCTGGAGAGCCTATGACAATTGTTGGAGATGGAGAGCAAAGAAGAGATTTTACTCATGTTAGTGATGTTGTAAACGCTAATATTTTAGCTTTAGATCTAAACAATAAAAAATTATCTGGTGAATTATTTAATATCGGAACAAATAAAAATTATTCAATAAATGAAATTAAAGACATGATAGGAGGGGAATTTGTTTACCTCGAACCAAGGTTAGGCGAAGCAAGAATTACTTTAGCCGATAACCAAAAAGCAAGAAAAATCTTAAAATGGGAACCAAAAGTAAATTTACCAGAATGGTTAAAAAATATATGAAAAAAGCAATAGTAACAGGAGTAACGGGGCAAGTCGGCTCATACATGGCAGACTTTCTTTTAAAATTCACGGACATGAAAGTTTATGGAGCTATTCGTAGACTTAGCGTTCCAAATCACAAAAACATTGAACATATTAAAGATCCAAACTTTGAACTTATTGAAATGGATTTAGGTGATGAGCACAGCGTCTTTACAACTATTCAAGAAATTAAACCAGATTATTTTATAAATTTTGCCGCAAACTCTTTTGTTGGTAACAGCTGGCACATGCCAGTTAATCACTTTGATACAAACGCTCTAGGTGTTATGCGTCAGCTAGAAGCAATCAGAAAAATTTGTCCAAAATGTCGTTACTATAACGCAGGATCTTCGGAAGAGTTTGGTGATGTTATGTATAGCCCTCAAGATTTAAATCATCCCCCAAGACCCAGAAGCCCTTATGGTGCATCTAAAGTCGCCGCTAGACAAATTGTAAAAGTTTGGAGAGATTCTTATAACTTATTTGCAGTTCAAGGTTATCTTTTTAATCATGAATCGGAGCGTCGTGGAGAAGAATTTGTAACTAGAAAAATTACAATGAATGTTGCTAGGATCAAAAAAGAACTTGATGAAGGCAAAAAACCCGAACCCTTTGAACTTGGCAATTTAGAAGCAAAAAGAGATTGGAGCCATGCACAAGATTTTGTAAGAGCTGTTTGGCTAATGCTAAAAGAAGATAAACCAAAAGATTATTTACTTGCTTCTGGCGAAACTCACACAGTAAAGGAATTTGTAGAAGAGGCATTTAAATCTGCTAACATAGATACTAGTTGGCATGAAGAAGAAAATCCTATAAACACAAAACTCATGTGTAATAAAACGGGAGCAATTTTACTAAAGATAAATAAAGCTTTTTACAGACCAGCAGAAGTAGAACTTTTATTGGGCGACCCTTCTGAAGCTCAAAAAGATTTACATTGGGAAAAAAGCATTGACTTTTCTACTTTAGTACGTAGGATGGTTGAACATGACATCAAAAAAATTAACGCCACATAGAAGGCGACAGCTTGCTATAGAGAGGTTAGTTGATATCCCAAAAACACAAAAAAGATTTTTTTGGTCTAGGGAGATGAAACTATTTAAAGATCTAGAAGCAAGATATTCTTTAGATTTTTTAGAAATTGTAACTTTTCCTAAAAAATACGATAGTCTTGCATACATAGTATGTAAGGAGCTTAAAGAAACTATGGATAAAAAGTGGCGCAATTTCAACTTTAAAGTTGACTTATCTAAGTATGATAGATATCCTTTAGGAGAAAAAAGTGGAAAAGATTATTTCCACATCGATAATAAACCAAAAAATACAAAAGATTTATTTAAATGAGTGATAAAGACGCAGAAATACTAGAAAAGTTTCTAAAAGACAAAAAAGGACATCATTATAATTTTGAAGAGTCAATTGATTACAAAGCATCAAGCGGCTCTCTTCAACTTGATTTAAATCTAAACGGGGGTCTTGGCCCAGGATTACATAGGTTTGTCGGCATGAATGAAGGTGGAAAGACTTCTGCAGCTTTAGAGGTAATGAAAAACATGCTAAACACTCAAAAAGACGCAAAAGGCTTCTATATTAAAGCCGAAGGTCGCTTATCTAATGAAATGGTAGCTCGTTCTGGTGTCAAATTTGTATATGACGCAAAAGAATGGGTTGCTGGCACTTGTTTTGTGTTTGAGAGTAACATTTATGAGGTAGTTGTCGATGCAATTAAGACCCTAGTTGAACAAAATGAAGATAAATACAAATATTGCTTTATACTGGACTCTGTAGACGGTCTAATATCACAACAAGATATTGATAAATCTTTTTATGATTCTAATAAAGTGGCTGGTGGAGCAGTAATCGCAGCCAACTTTATGAAAAGAATGTCTATTTCCCTTGCAAAAAGGGGCCATATGGCCATTTTTATCAGCCAAGTAAGGGCAGATATTAAGCTAGACCCATACTCTAAAGCTCCAATACGTCAGACGTCAGCAACAGGTGGCAATGCACTGCTTCACTTTGCTAATTATATTATGGAATTTGAGCCTCGATTTAAGTCTGACATGATTTTACAAGACCCAGCGAAGAAGCAGCCAGACCCCAAGACTAATCCAATTATTGGTCATTGGGCTAAAGTTACAATTAAAAAATCACCCAATGAAAAAACTAACAATACCATCATGTATCCTATCAGATACGGTAGAACTGGTGGTAAGTCAGTTTGGGTAGAAAAAGAGCTAGTAGATCTCCTTTACATGTGGGAGTTTGTTACTAAAAAAGGAGCTTGGATTACTATTGGCGAGGAGTTTAAAGAGCTTGTTGCTGATGTTGCCCAAGATTTACCAGAAAAAATTCAAGGAGAGGCCAATTTGTTTAAAATGGTAGAAGAAAATGAAGCCTTGTCTGAATTTTTAATAAATTATTTTAAATCTAATATAGGAGAATAACAATGTTTGAATACAATGCAGTAGTAGTGAAAGTTGTTGATGGTGACACAGTTGATGTAGACATAGATTTAGGCTTTTCTGTTTGGCTAAAAAAACAAAGAGTTCGTCTTTATGGCCTAGATACCCCAGAGTCTAGAACTAGAGATAAAGAAGAAAAAAAATATGGCCTGTTAGCCAAAGCTAAAGTTTTGGAACATTGTCCAATTGGCTCTAAAATCAAAGTAAAAACACAAAAAGGTAAGTCAAAAGGTAAATATGGGCGCATTTTGGGCGAGTTAATCTCTGACAAATCTGTAAATGTTAATAAATTCCTTATAGATAATAATTATGGGGTTGATTATCATGGTTTTTCAAAAGATGAAATAGAGGAAGAGCATTTAAAAAATAGAAAAATTATACAAAAAAGAGGTGAAATTTAGCTTTGAAGTTCCAAACACTATATGGCAAAGAAAAGCCAATAAGAAATCCACATAAATATAAAATTAAGTGGAATGGAAAATCTAGAAGTAAATTTCAAAAAGAAGTCAAAAAATACTTATATAAGCATTGGAAATACGATTTAGTATTTGAAGAATTTAGAGTTGTTGGAACGTTTTTGACTATAGATTTTTATAATCATACTAAAAAGATAGCTATTGAAGTTCAAGGGGCCCAACATTTACAGTTTGTTAAACATTTTCATAAAACTAGAGCTAATTTTGTTCGTCAAATACGTAGAGATGACAAAAAAATGGATTTTTGTGAAATAAATAACATTAAATTGTTACAAATTTATCCAGATGATCAATTATGTGAGGAATATTTTTTAAACCTTTTAGACCTAGTGTAAAATACTATATGTCGAAAGCAAAATTTAAAAAATTCCAATTACCTACAAAATTAATCTCTCAATTATATGAATTAACTGGAGGCCCAAAGCATTATAAAGGATTTTTAATTGCATATTGCGATGAAGCTGGCACTCCTATAGTTTATAGTAGCTTTGACTCTCAAATCACTGAATCTGGACTAATTAAATCTATGGAAAATTATTTAGAGCAATACTCTCAAAATACTTACGAAATAGAGCCAGAATAATTGTTGACAATTTATAGATGTGCGTTAACATGCACCACATATGATATATAGTTTGGAAATTGAAAAGCAGGTTCTAGCTGCGTTTATACAAAAACCAAAGATATTATTTGATTTTATTCATCTTATTAGTGAATCTGATTTTTATGATGCATCACTTTTACATAGAACTCTTTTTTCTGTTTTAAAAAGGGCTTGTGAGCAAGATGAATCTATTGATGATATAGTTTTAGTACAAAGAATTAAAGATCTTGGAATAAAATTTGAAGAGGATATTTCTTTAATAGATTACGTAAGATCGCTTTCTATGAGAA
>NTLX01000160.1_pt1 | contig 11567 bp, 25 predicted proteins | sample 1251771 | NCBI WGS metagenome assembly NTLX01 (sample SAMN07250028, study PRJNA358725) | marine metagenome | isolation source: viruses from ocean water | place: Pacific Ocean: North Pacific Subtropical Gyre | collected 2015
TGTTCACGCCGAAAAGTTGGAGGTATACAGTAGTCCTCCCCCACACCAATTTCCCCATCGTGTACCCCCACACCCAAGCCCTCTTGCGAGACTGCGATTCGTCGCTTATCTTTGCAGGAGGGTTTTTTTGTTTTGACATTCCAGCAAAACCTGTCATACTTATTATTATGAAAACATTAAAAGACATACTATCCAACTTCGGATACATAACCCAACCTCAGCTAGCTGAGATTAACGAACACTTTCCACACATGAAAGTCGTCATCAAGTGGGGCGGTATGCCCCGCGAGCGAGTTCATGTTTGGGAGGCAATTGAACGCATAGAGAAGGTAGAAGCCGAGGACATTGACTACTGCAGAGAGGTATTTCTCACAGGTAGAGATTGTGACAATCTAAGATTAGCCCTACACATCGCAAACTAAGTGGAAATTATTATAGGAGCCATAGTTATTGCAGTCTGCCTCTCACTTAAACAAAATTAATATTTTATACAATTAAATCATATCACATAATGCCATAGCAAATATACATACAACAAATATATAAGTAGCAAATATACAACAAATATATAAAGCTATAATTTAAACTAAAAATTTATAAAATTAAAATTCAATTCATAAAGGGTTGAGCATCAGTAATTTGCGGCTCGCCCTGCCAACTTTTGTAATTATATGATAGTCAACAACTTACAGCAAGAAAGCAGTTTTTGACATTTTTTGCAATTATATGATAGTCAACGACTTGCAAGTATTTTAAAAAAAAGCTTGACTTATCTTAGTTTTCTGTCATAATTGTATACATGATCAGAACAAAAAGCGACAAAAGATACGACATCGATTTCAGCAAGAAGGTGTTTGTATACAAGAATCTTCACAAGGACTGTTGGTCAGTCAGGCAGGATGGACTAGTCAAAGCCCATGCCGACAAACTAGAGATGTGGGATTGCAGTTTTCAGGTCAACCAAAAAGGTAGAGAGAAAGTTCTCAAAGAAAAACGCAAGAATGTTCATGCGGGTATCTTAGGTAGAATTGACAACATAGGTGGTACATTAATGATCGGAACTGAAGTTACATATAATCCATACAAGTACAATTCTTTTGTTGACAAGAACACAGAAAGTCCTGTATACTATTCAGGATTCGCAACACTAACACACAACAAAGTATTAACAGCATGAATACATTAATCGAAGCACATAGAAGAAAACTAGAAAAAAAATGTTCAATTACCTCCGCTATCGAAGGCTTAGCCGATGAACTCTACGAAATGAGAAAAGAAAGCAGAGATCTCAACGGAGAGCTTAAAAACATTGCAGCCTCCTTGGATTATGTCAGTCAGTACCTCTATGACATCAGTTGGGAATTAAAGAAAAACAGAGAAAAAAACCTTGACATTGAACAAAAAATTTAGTATTATTATAGTATGACAAAAACAATAGATATCACACCAACATGGTCAGCACTAATCCCTATCATGGTTGAGGTGTTGAAGAGTCCAAAAGCCAACCACACCGCAAAACAAGAAGTAGCCGTTGAACTAATGCGTCTTGCCAAAATTGTAGACAATCAAAACAAGAAAGTTAAAGAAAATGACTCAAGCAAAAATTAGACAAGATATTCTCGACATTGTTCACGGCAACATTCGTTACGCGGATCCATTCGACAGAATGAATCTTGAGAAAGGCAAAAAGGTAGGAGTGAAAGGCTTTACCACTCAGTCCGCAGAAGAAGTTTTAGAAGATATCATTTGTGACTTGACATCCTTACAAGATGAGCTTAGAATAGAGTCTTCTTTTCAATCAGCAAACATATAACACAAAAAAATTATGCAAGTATACGACACACCCGAAGCAATCAAAACATACCGCCAAAGAGTTTTACTTAAAGGGCTAGAAGCCGAACTCATAGGAATGAAGTTATCAAGAGGCAGATCATGCTATTCTATAATCAAAGAAGAGTTTGATCTTAAAGGTAGCAAGCAAAAAGTATATGATCAATTCAAAAAAGCTTTAACTAAATGAATGCACTAATTCTTACATACATTAAAAAAGTCCAAGAGCTTCTTGAGAAGGGCGACGAAATTGTAATTAACAAAAATTCTTTTGAAGTTAGAGATAGATTAGATGATGATGATTTTGATCTTGACATGATACGAGAAATGTACGATAATTAAACCATGACAAACACAACTATGAATAACTATATTGAAGCAGTCTGCGTAGGCAAACCACTTGACCTGCCATCATATAACGAGGGCACAGAACAATGGGAACTCTTCTTTGAAGAGTCAGAAACTCCATGGTTCCCTTATGACATCCAAAGAGATATTTTATCTGTAAGTTTCGAGTCAGCTGAAGAAGTCACTGACGCTTACAATCATTACAATCAAAACCCTGCTACAGGGGTAGAAACAATAGAAGAAGGAGAATAAACCTATGTTGAAGAAAATCAAAAACATCGTGTCGGCAATCTTTAATCCGACTTACAATGTCGTATACACGACAGAAGATGGTCGTACTCAAATGTACACCATTTCCAAGCCAACTCATCAGCGTGAGTTTGGGAATGCTCGTGAAGGTCGTCAAGTAGTAGGCTTTCGTGCCCATTGCTTCAATCGTGAGGGCATCCGCTCTTTTCGGTATGATCGTATCGTTTCCCTTGTAAGAGGATAAGATGCATAATCACATCGATAAGATACGCACCGAAATCAGAAGGTTGGCTCATATGCTAGCCTCTGAAGAGTCGGAAGGCATTTACTTGTCAGAGCACAACGAGCGCAAGGCGCTCCATAACATGCTTCTCGAAAAGCTCTATCATCTAGAGAAGCGAGTATTTTAATCATAGTCGTGGGTTGCTTGGCCCCCTCTGAATCGGAGGGGGCCTTTTTTGTTGGTAATCAACGTTTTACGAAATTTCCCCGCCCCGCGCCGCAATTATATGATATTCAACAACTTACAACTATCTTTTAATTTAACAAAAAAAAGCTTGACTTTCTAACGAATTCTGTCATAATTATATATATGAAAACGACTGATATAAAGATAAGAAAGCCAATTCTCTTCACCAAGGCTCGCCCTTTCAAGATGAAGAACAAAACCTTAGACAGAAAACTCAAACACAAAAAATCTTTAATTTACCAAAATTAATTCTTGACAAAACACTAAAATTCAACTATTATTATACTTATGAATAACGAACAAAAAACCAACAATCTCCGCATTTGTGGCGGTGAACACAAAGTAGTAGAACTCGATCAAGTAAAGGCGGTTACGACTCCTCCTATTGAGTACCGCAAGGAACTCAACAAGAATGGTGAGCGTTCTATTTCCTATCATCCAATCCCTCACGCTGAACTGATAGAGCGTACTCGTGGTCATCTTGATAAAGCAGGTTTCTCTATTGAAGCTGAGTGCCACAACCTTGCTAGGGCAGACCAAAGATACTTTGGCTTGTTCCAAGTCTCTCATCCTGACAGAGAATCCTCTGATCGTGGTACAATCGTGGGGCTTCGCAATTCGCATGACAAATGCTTCCCTGCCTCCTTATGTGCAGGAGATGCTCCTTTTGTTTGCGACAACCTCATTTTTACTAATGATGTTAAGCTTGCTCGAAGGCATACCAAGAACATCTTTCAAGAGTTAGATTTTGTCATCTCTCGCACTCTTGGCAAGTTGTTTAATTTTTGGGTTGCCCAAGATGAGCGGATCGAAGCTTACAAGCAGTTTGATCTCAAAAACGCTCAAGTTAATGACATTGTAATTAGAGCTTGCAAGGCAGGTGCTTTGCCTAAGTCTAAGATCATTGATGTTGTTGACCAATGGGAAAAGTCCGATCACCAAGAGTTTTGGGATAGGAATATGAACTCATTGTACAATTCCTTTACCGAAGTTTACAAGGGTAACCTTACCGCACTACCTCAACGCTCCGAAGCTCTGCACTCCGTGCTAGACTCTGAGATCGGATTCGATTCGTCACTATTCCAAAAGGATGAGGCAATCGAAGCTGAGATAGTCGGTGCAGGCGATCCCTTCTAAGGTTGCTGGTCATATCGTGTCGTTCAGCCCCTCTCCGCAATGCGGAGGGGGGTTTTTCTTTTATAAGTTGTTGAAGGGCAGGCAATTGCAAAAATCGCCTAGGAAAAATCATAATTATATGATAGTCAACCATTTGTGACAAAGTAAAAAAAATGAAAAAAAGGGGTTGACAGATGCCCCCAACTTGTCTAGTATAGTATACATGATTAAAACGACACTACTCACCGCAGGAAATGCCAAGATCACTAAAGGCGAGGCATTTGGATACTTAACCAAGGGCATACACTTAGCCCCAGCAAACTTGTCAGGCTACGAAGTCTGCCGTTGGCGTTCAAAGGGTTGCACCATGGCTTGCCTTAACACAGCAGGTCGTGGTCAAATGAATTCTGTTCAAGATTCACGCATTGCAAAGACAAAATTGTTCTTCGAGCAAAGGTTTGAATTCCTTGCAAAACTATCAAAAGAAATTTCTTCTACGATTAAGTCGGCAAGCAAGAAAGGTTTGCAAGCGGTTTTCCGTCCAAACCTCACAAGTGACATTGCATGGGAAGACATTGTCAACGAGGATGGCGTGAATCTATTTGAGAAGCACAGTTCAATTCAGTTCTATGATTACACCAAGTCATTCAAAAGGATGAAAGCTTTTCTTGATGGCGAGTTGCCAAGCAATTACCATTTGACCTTCTCTTGCTCCGAGACTAACGAAAAGATTGCCAAGCTTGTTTTGGAAATGGGCGGTAATGTTGCCGTTGTATTTCGCAACCAATTACCTAAAACTTGGAATGGTTACGAAGTCGTAAATGGCGACGAATCAGATTTACGCTTCCTTGACAAGAAGGGGGTGGTCGTCGGGCTTATTGAAAAAGGTATGGCGAAGAAGGATGCAACGGGATTCGTAAAGGAAGGAGTCAACTCATGAGCGATACTTACTACGATTCAGCCGAAGATATTATCTTATCACAAGAGCGGGCATTCCAAGAGCTTACAAACCATGGTTGCCAAGAATTCGATGAGTTCCTCGCAGACATGGGGGACAAAGACGAATACCCAGCCCAGGAAGTCCTGGAATGGCTAGGCTATTAATCTTTAAAACAATTAAAATTTTTATATAATTATATGTGGACTACGAAGAATATATTTTCTGTCTTTATCTATTTGGCGAATGTTCGGGCAGCACAGAAGAGTTCCTTGACGCTTTAGAGATAATAGAGAACGCTTTCCCTGAAACGTGCAAGCTATTATTGAACCAAGGATTTTTTCATAAAGATCTGCACCTCAATTAATTACAACAAAACCCTACCCATTTTTGTAAGTCCTTGACCCAGGGGTATTAATGTAACCGAACTTCTACAGACAAAATTAAAATTAAATTTACTGAAAAAAAAGGTTGACTTTACTGAAAAAGATGTCATACTTATAGGTATAGATTAACTTAACAAAGGAATATTATTATGGGACTAGATCAATCAGCATACGCAACAAAAGGCGATCAACACGAAGATATAGCTACATGGAGAAAGCATAACAGGCTTCAAGGTTGGATGGAAGATTTATGGGAGAGCAAAGGCAGACCAGATTTTTGTCGGTCAGAAGCTACTCCTATGGGCGACTTTAACTGCATACCTGTAGAGCTAACTATGGCAGACATTGATTCACTAGAATATTCGATCAACAACTTTGAGCTACCCGAAACAGGTGGATTCTTTTTTGGCAATGATTCTTATTTTTGGACAGATGAAGAGGGCAATCCTTATCCCGACAATCATTACTACTACAAAGATAATGATCTTTATTTCATCAGGAAAGCTCGTGATCTAATCAACAAAGGTTGGAAAGTATTCTACGATTGCTGGTGGTAAAAGCTTGACAAAACAATTTTAATTTTATAGAATATTTATTATTATGAAAAACGCATTAAAAACCTTCGATGACTTAAACTTCACTCCGCACCCTCATGCTAAAGATATGGGCGTTCAAGCATCCATGACTTTCGACAATGGATATTCTATTAGTGTTGTCGCAAATGACGAAGGAGGTACTGGCTTTTACGGCATTTATCCCATCACTTTCGAAGTTGCCGTATTCAATCAGCGCGGGGATTTTGTACCATTGTCCTTGTGTGATGATGTGATTGGTTGGCAAGAGCCTCTTCAAGTCACTTCATTAATGCGACAATTTCAACTCGACGGAATACATCACGAAAAGCTGCTTGTAAACTTGCGAGCAGACTTTAATGATAAAAGAGTGGCAAAAGAAAAAGAAAAATTTAATGCTTGACTTTTAAATCAAATTCTCGTATACTATATACTTAATCAAAAAAACTATTATGACAAAACTACAAAAAAAGCTAAGTAAGGTAAAAACCTATACTCCTCACAATGTTACTAACCAAGACGGCAAGATTTGGTTCACTTATGTCAACAAGAACAGGATTCCTGTATCAGCTTATTATGATACTTCAAGCGGCTCCTTTGTCTCAGTTGTCAAGGGTTCTCAATACAATGGCGTTGCTCTTCGCAAAGGCATAGCTAAGAGAGTCATCTCAAAGTTTCTTGCGTAATGTGGGAGATACTATTTTTTTCTCCTTGGTTATTCGTTTTCTACATCATGTATGAAGACATAATCAAAGGTGAGGATTCATAGGTCATACGTTATAGGTTAATCATAAGGCCCCGCTAGCAAAAACTAGCGGGGTTTCTTGCAAATAGGAGCAAAATTTTTTCCAAATAGGCCAAATCGGGGGATAAGGGCTAGCCCGCTCAAAAAAACAAATTGACCAATCCCACTAGAAAGATATAAAATCCTTTTTTGCCTATGCAGTTTCGCAATTATATGATAATCAACAACTTAAGACTAGTGTTGAGTGACTACATTAAAGCGAGGAGAGTTTAACTTTTCCTCTTGTTTTATTGTCCGAAGATAAGCGAGACTCGAAGCAGTGCGAACCCGTGGGTAATCGGTGCCTGTGTCGAAGATCTTAACAGACCAATGCGTTGACCATTTTTTAATGCGGACTTGTATTTTATTTTTAACCATATTTAAATCTAACAAATTTTTTATTGAATTGCAAGCAAAAAGTTAATTATTTTAACTCCCAAAGCTCGGGGTGAGAATCCCAATGAAAAACGAATCGACCTTGATTTTGTTGGGCAAAGTCAATCTCGAATTGAGAAGGCTCAACACCATAACGCAAACGAAAGTTTGCTTCGGACGCGGAAATGCCAAGCTCTTTTTTAAGCTTAACAACTTCGCCCATGCGTGGGCGAGCAAGTTTGTTCTTGAAAGTTTTTTCAAGCTTTGGAGCTTTTGGAGCAAAGGTCTCAGAGTTAACTTGGAAACGCTCAGGAGCGGATTCATTCCAAAGAGTGGAAACTTCGGCTGGGTCTTTGCCGTTTGCAACGAGATTGTGAGCCATTGACTCGAGACGCTTTTGAGAGTCAGCCCCACGACTCCAAACTGAGTGATCGTCAGCATAGTTGTAGAACCAATCATGAGATTCTAAAGCGTTTATAAAGTTTGTTAAGGTATTATCAATTTTAATCATATGTACAATGTAGCAGAAAAAAGGTTAAAAGTCAAGAAAAAAATGAATTATTTTTACTCCCATTCGGAGTGGTGACCGAAGTCGATATCCTCGGACTCTTGGAAGTCAAGGAGGGCGACCCTGTCTTGCAGGTCACCGATTTCGTTGCGAATCGCAACAAGATCAGCGGAAGTGAGAACGGAGTCCGCAAGGACTTCGCGAAGGAGAGAGATTTTGTTGAGCATTTCGGACTTAGTCATAATTTTTTTTGTGTTAGGTTTTCTTATCTTATATTTACAATCTATCAGATGAATCGGTAAAAGTCAAGTTTTATTTTACTTTTTTTTAATTATTTTTGTGAGGATAAGGATTTTTTCTCTTTCGGTTAAGTTTGTCATTTTTGTATTTGTTATATTGTTTATCTTATTATGTATACAACATAGCACAGAAATTGGCAAAAGTCAAGTAAAAAGTGAAAAAAGATTCGACTATTTTATTGCACAATTCTTGCGCGGGGGGGTCAGATTTGTAATTATCTGACAATCAACAACTTAGATAACAAGAGGATCGGGCAACTTTGTGTTGCTAGCGAACCAGTCGAATGAGTTAATGATTTGCCCGTTTAGGATTGCCTCAAAATTGACTTGGTGAACGCCCGCATTTGCAATGCCGTTGACGCGTTCGCGTGTGGTGGGTGTGTTCCAACCTGCCAAGCTCCAACGCACTAACCCGTCAGGGTCACGCTTTACGATAGCGTTGCCATGTAGCCAAACGGTTTTGCCGTCTGTTTCGGTGTTGCCGACTTTTAAGGATGTGCCTTGCTCAAAGGCGTTTTTGATTTGTTCTGTGACTTTTCTCATATCTTTATATTAAGGATTTACTGTGATTATGCAAGCAAAAGTTTCATAAAAAATTCTTTTGCTTTTTTTCCTTCGAGCTTTTCAAGCTCAATTTGTGCGTTCATTACGGCTTGCTGAGAGCTTATGTGACCATTTTGTGCGTCGGTCATATGCGTTTCTATGATTGTTTTTAATTCTTCGATTTTTTTGTCCATGATATTAGTAAACGAATTGTTCGGTTGAATCTACGAAAGAGTGAACAAGCTCGACATCTAAGATGTCCCAAAACTTGAAGACCATATCAGCATGAGCCATAAGAAAATCATGGGTAAGCTCTTGGTCAAGATCAGCAGAGAAACGCAAGCCTTCAGTTTTGACTACGCTATGATCGTCTTGGAATCTTTTAGTGACTCGGATATGAACATTTTGAAACTCGACTCTGCGAGTGGGAACATTTCTATTTGATTGATTTAACATAAGTATATAGTAAAGGATTTCTGAGATAATTGCAAGAAAAAAATGATTTATTTTTCAAGTTTTGCCAACTGTTGTTGGATGTGTTGCACATGAACGGCACGAATCGAGCGAAGCGATTCCTTGCGTGAACGATTGAGCTTGTCCTGCCACCAAGCAAGATCTTTGAGGAGCTGTTCTTTTGTTTTCATACTTATATAGTAAACGATTTTTGAGATAATTGCAAGAAAAAAATGATTTATTTTAAAGTTTTTTTAAGCAACCCACTCCACAAGCTCGAACTTGCGGGGAAGGTTAAACTTAGCAAGATCCTTATTCAGATCTTCGACGGATGCGTGATGTTCGCATTTCATCATGACATTTCTGTTGATGATCTCACCGCTCTTGCGGTCAACGATGTTGACCTTGGCGATAAAACCGTTAACTCTTTTATTCTTAATCATATAAACAAAGTAACATATAAAACCCAAAAAAGCGAGCAAAAAAACGCTATTATTTGCGTTTGTAGCGTAGCTTATAAGCTTATAAGCTAGACTGAAAATGCACTATTCTATTGCATTATTACACAATCCTATTGAGCGGGGGTCAGATCTGTAATTATCTGACAATCAACAGCTTATGACTGCTTACGTTGCTTGTGAAGCATATCCTGCAACTTTTTGCGGGCTTCCTGCACTGCATGCAATGCGTCGAGGATAGCTTCGCCTTGCGTTATTGTGCCTTTCCAGGCGGGCTCGTTTGATGCCCTAGCAAGGAAATTCAGGTTGCCTTCTGCCTTCGACAAGTTAATGCCTAGGTCAAGCTCGGGGAATCCGTTGAAGTTGTTTTGTTGTCTTGTGTTGCTCATTATGCTACTGCGTTGGACTTGATTGTCTTAGGCTCATTGTTGAGAGCTTGCTTGATCTTGCTGACTGCAAGAGCATTTGCGTTGATTTGTTTAAGGAACTTTTCTATTTGTGTCATATTAGTAATCTAGTGGAAGATTGTCGTTTTGTCAAGAATTATTTTACTTTTTTTTAGCAATTACAAATGCTAGTAAAATCTTTTCTCTTTCTGTTAATTGTATCTTGTTTGTCTTAATCATATATACAACATAGCACAAGAATCTATAAAAGTCAAGAAAAACTTTCAACTATTTTATTGCACAATTCTATTCTAGGCAGGGCGGTTTCACAATTATATGATTATAAGCAACTTACAACAAAGTGAAAAAAAGTTTATTTTTTTTAAAAAAAAGCTTGACTTTTGCGGAAAAATTTATTATATTGTTGTTATGATTAAGATTGAAAAGAACGAAAACATATCACGCTTTTGGAATGTCTTTGCCTTCGGCAAGTTTGTCAAGGAGGTCGAAGGTCGAGCTAAGGCATACAACTATGCCAAGGCACTTGCCAAAAAGAATCAACAAAAATTTTTGCTAGATCACAGGAAAAGAGTCATTGAGGCTTGACACATTAGAGATTTTAACTTATATTATATAACTATGGATAACATCGAAAGAATTCGTTTAGCAGTAGAAAACGCCAAGCAAGGCATCGCCCTTGCCCCTAAGTTTGCATCCTTGCAAGAGGAATTGCAAGAGGAATTGCAAGCCGAGGAGTTAGTCCTCAATCATGGCTTGCTTCAAGCAAGTGATGACGACATCAGAGAGGAACACGCTTCCCTCGATGCAGTCGAGCATGACACCGATGAGGTGGATTATGACATGGACGAGAACGAGGTTGACATGACCGCCCTCAGTCCTGCAATGCGTGAGATCTTCGGAGAATGAAAGCATTACCAAGACGCAACAAGTCGGAAGCTTCTTTCCGTTGGGTTATGTTTGGACAAGCGGGGCAGGTAGTCTTTGCCTTGATTGATCCACGCAGTTGGATACTCAAACCAAACTCTTACTTTGTTAGCGAGAGTTTCATTCAAGCCAATCTCAATCGACTGAAGAACATAACCAAACAAGTCGAAGGCAAGACAAAGGTTCTCATGCTGAACGATGCCACAGTATAGTAGCCCTATACCCCTGGCACACTTCTTTGACAACTGACCCACCCCATTAACTAGAAAAATCTCGCAAGTGTTTTTTACAAATGCGGTGGGGGGTACTATTTATCAATATTTCCATTCTTTTAAATATTTTAAATTATTTGCTTAAATAAAAAATAACCGACCCATATTTGGTGTAAAGCAAAGTATGAAAGAAATTGAGTTTTACAATGTGAAAAAGAAAGCTAGAGTACAGATAGCCGCCGAACTAGTAGAGAAGAAAAAATATGAGATGGTTACTAAGGGAGGAAAGCAGTCAGTAAGATATGCATTTAAGGCAGTCGATGAAGATGGTACAAAGCTTACTAAATTTTGCAGCAAAGCAGATTACGATAGTATTTAATGGTTTTCTATAAATTATCCGATTTTCCTAGACTTAGAATATTAGTTGAAAATTGGCAAATAATTAGAGAAGAGGCTTTGTGTCTAGATCAATATAGCTTAAATATAAATAGATTAAATAAAGATCACGAAGTAGTAGCAAAAGAAATATTCAAAAAAATAGAATTAAATAAAAAAAATGGATGGATTGACGGTTGGAATAATAAAGGTGAAATAAATAAAAGCTGGATTCAATATGGACTCATGATCCATGATAAAGAAATTCCGTACAGCAATATGCCTGAGACAATTAAATTATTAAAAAAAATAATGGGCGTAA
>NTLX01000161.1_pt1 | contig 11429 bp, 15 predicted proteins | sample 1251771 | NCBI WGS metagenome assembly NTLX01 (sample SAMN07250028, study PRJNA358725) | marine metagenome | isolation source: viruses from ocean water | place: Pacific Ocean: North Pacific Subtropical Gyre | collected 2015
CTTCATCATGGTATGGACGAAATCGTAAGACCAAAATGAAAGCACTTAATACTGCATTAGAAATGGCAGAAGTTGCTTAAAAAAAGTTTTGTATGGGGGTTGACATTTGAAAGTTAATCCCCATATAAATAATAGTGATAATGTCCATTACAAGGCCTTCGTAGACCTAGTATCGTTAGACATAGATACTGTGATGGTACAGAGATGGTAAGACATCTTAGGATTTATCGGTGCGGCCCACCGACATTATCATTATGCATATGCCATGATGGGTATGCATTATATTAATCTTGCTTAATTAAGGAGATGAAAAATGACAAATCTAAGCAATTTTAGAAACGCTCTTCAAGCGTTTGACACTAACTCATTAATTCCATATAGCGTAGGGTTCGATAGAACATTCGATAGATTGTTCGATTATGCAACTCACCAAATGGAATCAACTGGTTATCCACCTTATAATATCCAAAAGACTGAGGATTTCAAATTTGAAATCGAAATGGCACTTGCTGGTTTCGATAAGAAAGATATTGAAATTGAGGTTGCAGAAGGCACTCTTACTATCAAGTCTATCAAGGATAAAGATAAAGGTGCAACTGATGAGTATACTCTTTACAAAGGTATCTCACAGAGAAACTTCACTAGAAAGTTTACTCTTGCAGATGATATCGTAGTAAATGGTGCAGAACTCAAGAATGGTATGCTTACTATTCAATTAGAAAGAATTGTACCAGAAGAGAAAAAACCAAAGATGATTACTGTAAAGTAATTATTTTCAGAGGGGGACTTGACTTTCCCCCTCTTTTATTATATAGTGATACATAATTTAATTATAGGAGTGATTCGTGATGAAACTATCGAATGAAACAAGAGAAATCTTGAAAAACTATGCAAATATCAATGCAAATCTTTTAGTGAAAACTGGTAGTAAAATTTCTACTATGTCTTCAATGAAGAACATTGTGTCTATTGCTGAACTACCAGATAAATTTGAAACTGAGTTTGCAATCTATGACCTTAATGAATGGTTGTCTGCAATGTCATTATTCAATGACCCAGAGTTAGAGTTTGGTGAGAATAGTGTTAGAATGTGGGAAGGCAATCAATCACTTAAATATTTTTATAGTGACCCTACAGTTGTTACTGCACCAAAGTCAGACATTTCTTTTCCAGAAGCAGATGCAACTTTTACGTTGACTAAAGATACTTTTAATAAAGTATTGAAAGCTGCAAGTGTACTTAATGCACCAGATATGGTTCTTGATACTGGTGATGTTGGTATCATGTTACTTAGGGTATCAGATAGAAAAAATGATACATCAAACAACTTTTCCATAGAAGTAGGACAAGGTGCAACACCTAATCAAAAGTTTTTCTTTAAGGTTGAAAACCTAAAACTTTTAAGTGGTGATTATGAAGTAGAAGTATCCACAAAAGGTATTTCTAAATTCAAGAATATTAATAAAAATATAGAATACTTTATTGCACTAGAAACTGCTTAAGGAAAATTTAATTTATGAATGAAATGTTATGGGTTGAGAAGTATCGTCCAACCACGATTGATGATGCGATACTTCCAAGTGAATTGAAAACAACTTTCCAAAAGTTTGTACAAAATGGTCAATCACCGAATCTACTATTGTCTGGTTCTGCTGGTTGTGGTAAGACTACAGTTGCAAAAGCAATGTTAGAACAACTTGGTTGTACTTACATGATGATTAATGGTTCTGAGGAATCTGGTATTGATGTCCTTAGAAACAAAATTAAAAACTTTGCATCAACTGTATCTTTAGAGGGTGGAAGAAAATATGTTATTCTTGATGAAGCAGATTATCTTAATCCACAATCTACACAACCAGCACTTCGTGGATTTATAGAAGAGTTTAGTAAGAATTGTGGATTTATTCTTACTTGTAATTTTCGTAATAGGATTATTGAACCACTACATAGTAGGTGTTCTACAGTAGAGTTTCGTATTCCTGCTGAAGAGAAACCACAACTTGCAATGGACTTCATGAAAAGATGTGAAGTAATCCTTGATTCAGAGAATGTTAAATATAACAAAAAGGTGGTTGCAAGTCTTATTCAAAAGTTCTTTCCAGACTGGCGAAGAGTTCTGAATGAGTTGCAACGATATAGTGCAAGTGGAGAGATAGATGCTGGTATCTTGGTTAACTTATCTGAAGACTCAGTTAAAGAACTTTTATCGTTTCTTAAAAACAAAGAGTTTACCAATGTTCGTAGATGGATTGTCAACAATCTTGATAACGACCCAACTCGTATTTATCGTAGGATTTACGATACCCTTTATGATAATCTGGATAGTCGTACTATTCCCAATGCTGTGCTTGTACTTGCTGACTATAGTTACAAATCTGCCTTTGTCTCCGACCAAGAAATAAATCTACTTGCTTGTATGACAGAACTCATGCAGAATTGTGAGTTCAAATGAACACTCTATGGAAGTACTGGTGTAAAGCAATGGGTAGTCATGCCTATGATGATGACCAACAAGATGACCACATACATCTAACTATTAGAACATTTTGGTTTCTATTACATATTATTACTTGTTTAATGATTATTACTGGTAATGGTAGAGTTATGGGGTGGTGGTAATGAACAACTTGTGTGAATTTTTAGGTGAAGAACCACCTAGTAATACAAAAATGTGTAGCAAATGTAGAGAAGTAAAAAATATAACTGATTTTGGTTGTAGAGCTCATAGAAAAAATGGAACTATAGAAACACACAATTTTTGTAAAAAATGTGGTGCAATTCAAAGTAAATTTTTAAGTAGAGCAAGACGAACAATTCCTAAACCTACTGTTGATTATATATGTCCTTGTTGTAAAAAAACTGAAAATGAAATACTCAATTTTTTTGGTAGTTTACAAGGTAAAGCAAAAGGTTCAAAAAGAACTCTATGGACATTAGACCATGACCACAAAAAATTAAAAATTAGAGAATATATTTGTTTATATTGTAATGATACATTATCTAGAAGTGGTGATACTCCATCAACTCTAAGAGGTTGTGCAGATTACTTGGAGAAACATAATGTCATATGAACTAAAGGAATATCTAAACTCAATCAATATTACTAAAAAGAATCTTATGGATGGTGATGACCCACTTTATGAGAGAAAATATCCTGCTTACATAATAAATAAATGTCTTGCACCATTTAATGAAACTATTATGTTGGTAAACGAGATGAACAAACATTGTCATCTTGATAATAAACTACAATATGATTTTTTACTAAATAGTCTCAAGAAGCAAAAAAGATTTGCATCTTGGATGAAGGCGAGTAAAGAAAGAAATCTTGAGTATGTCAAAGAATACTTTGGTTATAACAACGAAAAAGCAAGAGCTGTACTAAACATACTTACTGACGAACAAATCGCCACCATCAAAATAAAATTGAATAAAGGTGGAAAAAAATGAATGAAACATCATGGAAACCAGAAAATATGTTAGAGGTTGCTCTTAAAGAACCAGATGATTTCCTAAAGGTTCGTGAAACTCTCTCTCGCATAGGTGTTGCATCTAGAAAAGAAAAAACACTATTCCAATCATGTCATATCTTACATAAACAAGGTAAGTATTATATTGTACATTTTAAAGAGTTATTTGCATTAGATGGTAAAGACACTAATTTATCAGAAAATGATATAGCACGAAGAAATACTATTTCTAATCTATTAGCGGATTGGGGATTAGTTGATGTGATAAGTAAGAGTGAAGTTGAAGCTGCACCATTATCACAAATAAAAGTAATCAGTTTTAAAGATAAAGAAAACTGGAAGTTAGAAACCAAATATAATATTGGTAAAAAGAAAGAGGAAAGTTAATATGAAAACTGGTGATTACATTATAGAAGCTGCAAAAAAACAAGCAGAAGGTGAAGTTGCAGTACACCTCGCAAATATTAAAGTTTACCAAACTATGCCTGCTGGTATTGGTGAACATTCAGATATCACAGAAGCAGTAATTGCAGAGTTAGATAAACTTGCATCTGCTGATGATAGACTAGAGATGATTAATAAATATTTTTCAAAAGACCATTGACTTTTGACCACAAAGGTGGTATAACTATATTATGAATTTTTATACAAATGTCGCCCCTTGGGGCAATCATATCCTAGTTCGTGAATATAAGAATGGTGAGAGAATTAATCGTAAGGTTAAATACTCTCCCACTCTTTACGTTCCAGTTCAGAAGAAAACTGAATGGAAAACTCTTGATGGTAAGTATGCAATGCCGTACAAACACGATACCATCAAAGATGCAAAGAAGTTTTTAGAACAATATAAACAACAACCTCATCTGGTCTTCGGTCTGGATAGGTTTGCATACACATATCTTTCAGACGTATATCCTAATTCAGTTGATTGGGATAACGATAAAATCCTAACAGTTACTATTGATATCGAAACAAAAGCAGAGAACGGATTCCCAGACCCACAATTTGCAAATGAAGAAATGTTGTCTATCACTATCAAAAACCAAACAACTAAGAAACTTGTTGTATGGGGTATTGGTGAATTTACAAATGATAGAACTGATGTTACTTACATAAATTGTTCTAATGAAAACCATTTACTTGCAGAGTTTATGAACTTCTGGACTAAACATTATCCAGATATTGTTACTGGTTGGAATACTGAATTCTTTGATATTCCATATCTTATTAATCGTATTACTAAAGTCCTTGGTGAAGATAGAGCAAAAGAGTTCTCTCCTTGGGGTTTAGTAAATTCAAGAACAGTTTATTCTCATGGTAGGAATCAACAAGTTTACGATATAATTGGTGTTGCTAATCTTGATTATCTACAACTCTATCGTAAATTTACTTATACAAATCAAGAGAGTTATGCACTTAATCATATTGCATTTGTTGAACTTGGACAAAAGAAGAATGAAAATCCATATGAAACATTTCAAGAATGGTACACAAAAGATTATCAGTCTTTCCTAGAATATAATATTGTTGACGTTGAACTTGTTGACCGACTTGAAGACAAGATGAAGTTGTTAGAACTTTGTCTGACTATGGCATATGAAGCAAAAGTAAATTATGAAGATGTATTCGGTCAAGTTAAATATTGGGATGTTCTGATTCACAATTATCTAAAGAAAAAGAATATTGTTATTCCACAAAAGTCTTATAATACTAAAGTAGAAAAGTATGAGGGTGCTTATGTAAAAGAACCTCAAGTTGGTATGCATAAGTGGGTTATGTCATTTGACTTAAACTCACTATATCCACATTTAATTATGCAATATAATCTATCCCCAGAAACACTTGTATCTGGTGAATTTATAAAAGACTTAAAAGTTGATAATGTGTTGAAAGGTGTAGATTTCAATCTACCAGACAATACAACAATTACACCTAATGGTGCATTGTATCGTAAAGATATTAAGGGTTTCTTACCAGAGATGATGCAAGAAATCTATGATGACCGAACTATTTTCAAAAAGAAAATGTTAGAAGCAAAACAACAATATGAAGATACCAAAGATGCTAAATACTTAAAGTATATTAGTCGTTATAACAATATTCAGATGGCAAGAAAAATATCTTTAAACTCGGCATATGGTGCTATTGGTAATCAATACTTTCGTTACTATGACCTTGCAATTGCAGAGGGTATTACAACTGCTGGTCAGTTATCCATTCGTTGGATTGAAAAGAAGATAAATGAATATCTCAATAAATTACTGGAAACTAAAGATGAAGATTTCGTTATTGCATCAGATACAGATTCGATATATGTTACTTTTGACAGATTGGTTAATAAGGTGTTCAAGGAAGGAACTGATGTACAGAAGATTGTCAACTTCTTGGATACTATCGCTACAGAGAANTTTATGAAAAGAGAGGTCATTGCAGATAAAGGTATATGGACTGCAAAGAAAAGATATATCCTAAATGCATGGGATATTGAGGGTGTTCGTTTTAAAGAACCTCAACTCAAGGTAATGGGAATTGAAGCAGTTAAGTCTAGTACGCCTGCGCCATGTAGACAAAAAATTAAGGAAGCATTGCAGATAATCATGAAAGGTGGTGAAAAACAACTTAATGACTTCCTTATCTCTTTTCGTGATGAATTTAAAAAACTATCACCAGCAGAGATTGCTTATCCTCGTTCATGCAATGGATTAAAGAAGTTTGGTTCAAGTTCATCTATCTATATCAAAGGCACTCCCATGCACATAAAAGGATGTTTAATTTACAATCACTTGATTAGAGAAAAGAACCTTGACTATAAATACCAATATATCCAAGAGGGTGATAAAATTAAGTTCTTAGAACTACGACAACCAAATGCTTTAGGTTCTAATGTAATATCATTCATAGGTAGATTCCCAAACGAACTTGACATTCAACGATTTATAGACTATGATGTTATGTATGAGAAAAGTTTTATTGAACCATTATCATTTATTACTAATATTATTGATTGGAGAATTGATAGGTCATTTGGAACACAAACAACATTAGAGGACTTTTTTGGGTGAGATATTTTCGTTATACTTTAGATGATTTGCAAAAGTCAGCAGATAGAAAACTGTTTACTTACATTTCATTTTTTTCTGGAGGTGGTGGTTCATCTGCTGGATATAAATTATCTGGTGGTGAATGTTTATTTGTAAATGAGTTTCAAAAGGTTGCAATGCAAGATTATCTTGCAAACTGGCCAGATACAAAAAATATATGTGATGATATAAGAAATGTTACTGGTAAACAGATTATGGAACTTACTGGACTTAAAGTTGGTGAGTTAGATATATTAGATGGTAGTCCACCTTGTCCACCATTTTCAATGTCTGGAACTAAACAAGCAGGTTGGGGTAAAGAGAAAACTGCATATGGTGTCAAACAAAAAAATATAGAAGATTTGACATGGGAACAAATTCGTATTACAGATGAACTAAAACCTAAAGTGGTTGTGTGTGAAAATGTAAAAGGTCTTACCATGTCTTATGCAAAAGAACATTTACAGAGAATGGTAAATGACTTTGAAAAATGTGGATATACTACTGTGTTCAAAGTTATGAAAGGACAGTATTATGGTGTTCCACAAAAAAGAGAAAGAGTGTTTATCGTATCAGTTCGTAATGATGTCATGGACGATATAGGATTACCTTTCATGTGTCTTGATAATAGTGTTTATCCACAACCAGACGAAGATGTTCATACTATACATGATGCAATTAATGATATTCAAACTTCTAACCAAAATATGTCAGAGGCATATGATTTAAGAGTCGCTATGGAGAAAAGCGCTAAATATAAGTGGATGAAACGATTACCAAAGAATCCAGATAGGGTCGTTTCAGTTGGAGATGATGTAGTGACACCTTGGTTTGATAAATGGATTGAACATAGAAAGAAAAGAGGTAAAGTGTTACCAGAAAGAAAGAATAGTTTCTATCAATCAAGAAGAGTGCCTTGGAATCAACCAAGTCATACTTTGTCTGAACAAGGACTACAAACTTCTCTTGGTGTTCATTTACACCCAGAGGAAGATAGAGTTTACACAACTCTTGAAGCTGCAAGAATTATGACATTACCAGAAGATTACAAACTTACTGGTAAGTTAAATGAAAATCTTGCACGAATAGGTTTGATGGTTGCACCATTGTGTATGCACTACTTATCTAATCACATTTATACTAATATATTAAAACCTTATAAGGAGACTAAAAATGCAAACCTACATAGCTAAAAAGGATTTAGGTAAAAAAGAAACTTATGCACAATGGAATGGTAAGTTTTTAGGTGATGATTCATATGATGAATTACTAACTGTTACTGATGAAGATGTAAGAGTATATAAACCATTTAAAACTATTGATGGTGGTAATGCACCACTAGCTGCAGTAGTAACAAATGTTTATCCAGATGACTCTGTAAAAGAAATGTTGAAAAGTATATCAGATGTTTCTGTTATGAGAGCAAACTGTGCTGGCCCTATTGTTAAAGAAGAAATGGAAGCAAAGGGTTTAAAAGAGGGTGTTGATTATAAATTAAGAACACCTAACTCATATTATGTTAAAACTAAATCTGGAGATTGGGGTAAGATTGCATATTGTAATGAAATTAGTTCAGTTATGATTGGTTACAAAAGAGGTAGATTTACTGGTAAAATTGACGTTGCTGGTTGGTGTAAAGAAAACCCAGATAAGTGGGAAAGATTTTCTGAAATATCAGAATGGAACGAAAAGGCATTTAAAAAAGGTTTACCAGAGGTTTATGAAAAACAAAAGAAGTGGATTGAAACTTTTGTAAGACCAGAACATAGAGTTGGTATGTTTACAACTTTCTCTGCAAATAGATATCATGTTGGACAATCTAAAGCAATGTCTGCTCATGTAGATAGTGGTGACTTAGATGCTGGTTTGACTACAATGAATTGTTTTAGAGATGGTGATTATGATGGTGCATATCTTTGTTTTCCAAGATATGGTATTGCTATCAATGCACCAGATAATTCAGTAATTATTGCAGACTCAAATGAAGTTCATGGTGTTACTTATATTAAAGGTAATGGAACACGATATACTACAACTGCATATTGTGATAATAGACTTGCAACATTAGGTTCTGCTGGTAAACCAGAAAGATTGATTGGTAAAGTTGCAAAAGAACAAGAAAATAACTTAGAAAGTTTTTTCGGTTAATACTTGACAAGTATATACATTTAGTATATTATTAGTCAAAATTGGAGATTTACTATGAGTACAGATAATAATTTATTGTTAGATTATATTGAATTTGTAGATGAAGTATCATCTGATGCTACTAAACATACAGATGACTTTATTGACTCTATTGAAGTAGTTGAAGAAAATGGTGTAGACCCATCTAGGTTATTGACAGCAAGTATTGGACTCTCTGGTGAAACTGGAGAGTTTAATGACATTGTTAAAAAATGTATCTTCCAAGGAAAAGAAATGGACGAAGATACAGTTACAAAATTGAAGTCCGAGCTTGGAGATGTGATGTGGTACATTGCACAAGGTTGTATTGCACTTAATACTGACATTGAAGAACTTATTGACATTAATACTGCAAAACTTGAAAAAAGATATCCTGGCGGTTTTGATGAGTTTCGTTCTGATAATAGAGACGAGGATGATATATAATGGAATTTTTAAAAGATATTGCAAAACAAGCAGGAAATGAATATGCTGGGTTAGTTGCAGATGGTGTTGAAGCAGGGGACGTAGATTCTTATATTGATACTGGAAGTTACGTTTTTAATGCATTACTGAGTGGTTCTATTTTTGGTGGATTACCAAGTAATAAAATTACTGCACTTGCTGGTGAGAGCGCCACGGGCAAGACATTCTTTCTTCAAGGGATTTGCAAGAACTTTCTGGATAAGAATCCAGACGCTGGTGTAATTTATTTTGAGTCAGAAAGTGCAATTACAAAACAGATGGTAATTGATAGAGGAATTGACCCTAATCGCATGGTTATATTTCCAGTTACAACTGTCCAAGAATTTAGAACACAATCATTAAAAGTATTAGAAAAATATCTAGACCAAGATGAAGCAGATAGAAAACCTATTTTACTTTGTTTAGATTCACTTGGTATGTTATCTACTACAAAAGAAGTAGAAGATACTGCTGTTGGTAAAGAAACTAGGGATATGACTAGAGCGCAAGTTTTGAAAGCCGCATTTAGAGTTTTGACTTTGAAACTTGGTCGTGCAAAAGTTCCTATGGTTGTAACTAATCATACCTATGATGTTGTCGGTTCTATGTTCCCAACAAAAGAAATGGGTGGTGGTTCTGGTTTAAAGTATGCTGCCTCTTCAATTGTATACCTTTCTAAAAAGAAAGAAAAAGATGGTACTGAAGTAATCGGTAACATTGTGCATTGTAAAAATCAAAAGTCAAGATTGACAATTGAAAATAAGATGGTAGATGTTCGTTTGACTTATGATAAAGGACTTGATAGATATTATGGATTGATTGACCTTGCAGTAAAACATGGTATATTTAAACAAGTGTCTACTCGTATTGAACTGCCAGATGGTTCAAAACAATATGGTAAGACTATTAATAATGACCCAGAAAAATACTTTACTGAAGACATTATGAAAAAAATAGACGAAGCTGCAATGAAAGAATTTAAATATGGAAACCTCACCGAATTACATTAAAGTATACGACTTACCTTTAGGTAATCAAGTATGCAAAGATTTGATTGATGAGTTTGAGAAAAACAAAGACCAACAAGAAGAAATTAAACTTGATGGACATAGAAGTTTTACTCAAATAACTTTACACAATCATGATAACTGGAAACGATTTGAAGATTGGTTGAATTATGTTTTTAAAGAAACTATCGGTTTCTATGTAAAAGACTGTAACATTGATGCAAAACAATTCCCTAAACAATATGCATTTGAAGCGTTTAGAATGAAACGATATATGCCTAATGATATAGATGAATTTGCAGACCATGTTGATGTTGGTAATCATGAAAGTGCAAAACGATTTCTTGCATTTTTCTTTTACCTCAATGAAACAGAAAATGAAAGTGGTTGCACAGAGTTTCCACATTATCAATTAAGAGTTGTTCCCAAAACAAGTAGAATGTTAGTATTTCCACCAATGTGGGATTATCTTCACGCTGGTAGAAAAGTTACTGGTAATACTCCAAAATATACAATGGGTAGTTATTTACATTATGTCTAATATTAGTGACAAATATACTTTTGTAGAAAATAAAGATAAGACTTGGCAGGCAATCGGTTTAACAAAAGAAGCTGGTAAATACCAAGGTGTTGTTTATAAATATGGTAAAGTATCATTTGCAAAAGAAGAAGATGCAGATGGTAATTTACCATTACGATTTGAATGGGATATTATTGATTCCAATGGACTACCAAAAGAATTAATTGATGATGATTTTTTTAACTTGATTGGTGATGTACTTTATGATATATTAGACCAACAACTAAATGATGGAAATTTGCAATATGTTAACACAGACAATTGAGAGAACTACTCTTGCTCATTTGATACACAATGAGGATTACTGTAGAAAAGTAATTCCATTTATCAAACCACTATATTTTTCAAATCGTGATGAAAGAGTTGTATTTGAAGAAATAGAAAAGTTTCTTGAAAAATACAATGCATTGCCTACACAAGAAACACTTACTATTGGTGTTGATAGTCGTAAGGATTTAACAGATGAAGAATATAAAAAGATTGTGGAACTTATTGGTTCACTTGAAAAAACAGAAGTGGACTTACAATGGTTACATGACGAAACCGAAAAGTTCTGTAAGGACAAAGCAATTTACAATGCAGTCCTTGATGGAATAAAAATTATTGATGGTAAAGATAAACAAAGAACACCAGAAGCAATACCATCAATATTATCAGATGC
>NTLX01000164.1_pt1 | contig 11311 bp, 18 predicted proteins | sample 1251771 | NCBI WGS metagenome assembly NTLX01 (sample SAMN07250028, study PRJNA358725) | marine metagenome | isolation source: viruses from ocean water | place: Pacific Ocean: North Pacific Subtropical Gyre | collected 2015
TGAATAAATTAATTACTATTATAGTCGCAATGGGATTACTAATCTGGAATCCCTATCCATTACAGATTGCAGAGTTAAAAACATTTGACTGGCTTATCATGAATACTGAGCCTGTACAAAATGAAAATATATTAATAGTTGATCTTGATGAAGACTATCTTAAAAATTATGGAGGCTGGCCACTACCTCGATCAGCATATGCAGATTTAATTACTACTACAAATGCAGTTCCAGGTATCACAGTTTTAATGCCAAATCCTGATATTCGTGATCCACTTAATGACGAGTACCTAGCATTTCGCATGGACTACACACCAACTGTCCTAGCTTCAGCAGCTTCGACACAAGTAACTGGGACTAATCCTCATGTAGGCACAGCTCAGTTAGGAGAGGATCCTCTACCATGGCTATTCGAATACCCAGGAATTTTACCTACAACGTCTATACTGGAATCAAAGGCAAAGGGACTAGGACTAGTTACCGCTACGCCCGAAATAGACGGGGTGGTAAGAAGAGTGCCTTTAGTCGTAAACGTACAGTCAAAACTTTACCCGAGTTTCGCCTTGGAACTCTTAAGAGTCGCAATAGGCGACCCAAGCTACCAAATAAAAACAGAAGAACAGGGTTTAGCTTGGGTTAGAGTGCCCAGTTATCCACTCATGAATACAGACTCAAATGGTCGTATTTATTTAAACTGGAATACAAAATTTTATAAACAATCAGGAATGGAGTTTATTAATAACCCGATTGAAGCACCGTTTATAATTGTGGGCACCACTGCAGAGGGTATAACTAACCCTGTGCCCACCCCTGCGGGGGCTAAGTACCCACATGAAATTCAAGCAAATATATTACACAATCTTATCACAGGCAGTGCTCCTAGCACACCAACTTGGGCAGCTTTCGTTGAGTATACCATTGCTCTACTGGCTTGCCTCGCTCTGGCTTTTGCATCAAGGAATGTCTGGTTTTCCGTTCCTACGTTGGCACTTATCGTTATAGGTTCTAGCTATGGAACGTGGTATGCATATAAATCTTCCTACTTAATTGACGTCAGTGGAATCGTAATACTCTCCGTTTTGTTTTGGGCATATCATACTTTCGTAAGTTTCCTATCGGAGTATCAACAGAAACTTCGAATCAAACAACAATTTGGGACGTATGTATCTCCCGCTTTGGTCAAAAAATTACAAAAAGACCCAACATTACTGAGATTGGGTGGGGAGACTAAACGACTAACTTTTCTTTTTTCTGACATCAGAGGATTCACACCAATTTCAGAAAAATATCAACAAAATCCTCAAGGACTCACTGAACTTATTAATAGATTCCTTGACAATCAAACACAAATTATATTAAAACATGGTGGCACAATCGATAAATATATGGGAGACTGTATAATGGCATTTTGGGGCGCACCCCTTGATGATGAAGATCAAGTTGAGAATGCCACCAAGGCGGTTCTCGAAATGCGAGAATCATTGGAGGAACTAAATGAAAGACTCAGAGAGGAAGGCTTGGATCAAATTAATACAGGAGCGGGAATCAACACGGGACTGTGCGTGGTGGGCAACTTCGGAAGCTCAAACAGGTTTGATTATAGTGTACTTGGTGATAGCGTCAATCTTGCTGCTAGGTTAGAATCTAGCTGTAAGAACTATGATACTAGTCTTATCATATCGGAGTACAGCATGGTCGACGGTTATGACTACAAATTCTTAGACGAAGTTACGGTCAAAGGAAAGTCCGAGCCAGTTAAAATCTACACCATTGAAAAATAGTACTTGACTTCAGGTATGATTTTTGGTATAATTTAATCATAGTTAGAAGTGCGCTAACAAGCTTTCAAAAAGGAAAAACGAAATGGACACAGATATTCAGAAAAACACAGCAGATATAGCGATATTGGACAAAAGAATGTCCAGCCACGAGGCTATGTGCGAAGAAAGATGGAAAACATGTTTCAATCGATTCGATGATATAGACTCTTCAGTAAGTCGTATTGAAACTATACTAATAAGTAGTGCGGGGGCTATAATAGTAGGCGCAGTCACACTTATTTTTACACTGTGGCAGTTACATAATTAGGAGAAAACAATGGAGATGGAATATAATAAAAAAGATGTCAGTAAATCACCAAAAGCTAAAACGCCTAGTGAAATTTGGCAAGACAGAGATGGTATATGGTATTTTAAGTGGGGTAAAGAGAAGCATGGATTTACACTAGAAGAAAATGCAAAGATAGCTTTGAAGAGGTTCAAAGATGAAGAAAAGTAAAATTACAAAAGAACAAGAATTACCTTCAGCAGTCGATGATGCAGCTGAGGTTATGTCAGGTAGACAAAAAATATTACTAGCTCGTAAGAAGAATTTACAACGAAGAAAAAGATCAAAACTACCAACAAATCTAAAATGAGTCGAAAGAAACTCTCATACCAAGAGAGGTATGACATTTGTAAAAAGTGTCCTCACTTTAGTAAGTTTTGGAAGACCTGCAATTTATGTGGGTGTTTTATGCCCCTCAAGACTAAGTTAAGATGGGTAGAGTGTCCCGAGGATCCTCCTCGTTGGACTTAAGGAGAAGCTAAATGGCGCTAACAGCTAAGCAGAGAAAATTACCAAAAGCACTTCAACAAGCAATCTTAAAAAAGATGAAAAAGAAGAAGAACGGTAAAAAGAAAAAAGGTGGAAAAAAGAAAAGAAGTAGAGGATAAATCTATTTGGTTTCAATACTTTCGTAGTATTCGTACCGTTTGCCCTTGGAGTTACAAAAGCTATCTTGAAGGTAAGATAAAGATAATTCCTTTTGATAGAGACTTTATGAAACTTACTGAGGCAAACTGGGCTCAACAGCCCTGGGACGCACTGGTTTATGTGGTTGATGACCTAACTCTAGATGAGATTGATGACATAGTGGCACAAGAAAATGATTGCCAAGAGAAATGTGAATATTTATGGTCTCACCCATCATATACTAAAGGCGGAAATAAACAAGCTCCATATCCAATAATTATACAACAGGATCGAGCAAAGCTTATGGAATTGCGATATGCGAAAACAATGGACTCTCAAACGAAAGCGGAAGATTAACTGCAAAAGCCCAAGAGGATTTTCTCAGAAGCAGTACTGTAAGAGACAGCGTCGAGGCGGAAAATATAAAAGTGGTCGTAAAAAGAAAACGTAAAAAGAAAGATCCTCGAGTAGGAACTGGAAAAAAGCCAAAAGGAAGTGGCAGAAGACTGTATACAGATGAAAATCCAAAAGATACAGTAAGAATTAAGTTTGCTACTGTAAAAGACGCTAGAGCGACCGTAAGAAAAGTTAAACGTGTTCGTAAATCATACGCAAGAAAAATACAAATATTGACAGTTGGCGAACAAAGAGCAAGAGTGATGGGAAAGAAAACAGTAGCATCAGTCTTCAAGTCTGCTAAAGCAGGATTAAGGAAAAGAAGAAATGGCAAGAAAAAGAAAGGCCGCTAAGAAAAGGCCAGTACCTACAAATCCCACTCTATATGCTAGGGTGAAAGCTGAGGCAAAAAGAAAATTTAAAGTCTACCCTTCCGCATATGCAAACGGGTGGTTAGTTAGAACATACAAGAAACGTGGCGGACGTTTCAGAATGGGAGTTAAAAAGAGATGATAGATTATATCAAATTAAAGTTTACTCAGTTATGGAATATTCTTTCAGGAAAGGATAAAAACTGGGACGGCTCTGTAGATATCAAAGATAAAATGATTGAAGCAGAAGAAAAAACAAAATAATGCCAGGACATAGCGGTGGATTAACAAAGTGGTTTAAAGAGGGCTGGGTAGATATATCTAGACCTAGAAAAGGCGGAGGATACGCTCCGTGTGGCAGAAAGTCTGCAAGAGGCAAAGGCAAAGGAGGGTACCCAAAATGCGTACCTGCTAGCAAAGCTAGACGAATGACTAAAGCACAAATTCGTTCCGCAGTTAGACGTAAAAGAAAAGCAGGAAATCCCGGTGGCAAGCCAACTAATGTTGCTACATTTGCAAAGAGAGGTAGGAAGAAAAAGAAAACTACCAGGAGACGCAGAAGGTAACCTAATAAGGGAGACCATGGACAGAGATAAATTAATTGAAGACCTACATACAATCGACCGTCTTTTAGATGGACTGGTAGTTAGAACTCAAGAAAAGCTCGACAAAAATAGAAAAATACGGAAACTACTAAAGTTGCCACAGACGGTTCATAATAAGACAAGAATCACAAACTACATTAAAAATGGCACTCAATAGAACAAAACATAAGACTTATATCAAGAATAAAGATATTTACAAAAGTCCTGCCAAGGCTCGTAAAAGAGCTAGAAGTTTAGGACTAAAGGGCATACATTCTCATGGCAGAGGAAAAGCAAAGAGATTCATGCCGGGAAGCTCTCACGGAGTATACGAGAGAGCACTAAGGAGAAAGAAGAATGGCTAGACGAGGCGGTTTTTTAAGCGGACCAACTGGTGTACATGGTACTCAGAAGATTCGTAAACATGTACTCAAAAGAGGAGTAACAAGAGATATGAATGCAGCAGCAGGAGCTTTGGTGAATACTAAAAATCCTAATAGCTTAGAAGCGTTCAGATATGGTACTGCAGCTAAAGGAATTGGTCCAAGATTTGGTAAAACTAAAAATCCACCAAGACCAAGATTTAGACGAGGCAGATAATGGCACTTACAGCAGCAGAGAAGGCTAGACTAAAAAGAGCGGGACTCACAGGTTTAAATAAACCAAAGAGAACTCCAAGCCACCCTAGTAAAAAAGCCGTTGTTGCTGTAAGAGTGGGTGGCAAAGTAAAAATAATTAGGTTTGGTGCGCAAGGCATGGGACATAATTATAGCCCAGAAGCTAGAAGAAGTTTTAAAGCAAGACACGCTAAAAATATTGCTAAAGGTAAATCTTCTGCAGCTTGGTGGGCTAACAAAGTCTTTTGGGCAGGAAAAGGTGGAAGCACAAAACGACCACCAAAATCTCAAAAGCACGTAAAAGGAATAAGAAGAAAAACAAGGAAAAAAAGATGACAATACCAACAGTAGATACTAGAAAAGTCTGGTTAGACGAAACAACAATGAAAGTAACAAAAGCTCTAATGAAGTTTACTGAAAAAGAACTAAATGGAACTCCACTGTCTCGTGCTGAACTAAACTACTCTAAGTTATGTACTGCATATCTTTATCTCCTAAAGCTTGTCGAAAAGCACGATCTTCTTGACGAATCAGATAACCCATTTCAACCTGAGACATTACATTGATTGAAGCTAGTAGAGCAGATGTAGAAACAGACTACCTCATGAAGTTTGATGACAACAGATTTATCAAACTACCTATTGATGGTTATATGGATCTACTCGGAATAACCCCAAACACATCACAAACTGCAATTATCAATGCAGTTAACAACCCAAAATATCGTTTTATTTGTGCCGCTGTTTCTAGACGGCAAGGTAAAACTTATATATCAAATATAATTGGACAACTTGTTTGTCTAGTACCTAACTGTCATGTATTACTCATGTCACCTAACTACTCATTATCACAAATATCATTTGACTTACAAAGAAACTTAATTAAACACTTTGATTTAGAAGTTGTTCGTGATAATGCAAAAGATAAAGTTATTGAACTCAGTAACAATTCTACTATTAGAATGGGTTCAATAAATCAAGTTGATTCTGTAGTTGGTAGAAGTTATGACTTAATTATATTTGACGAAGCAGCACTTGTAGATGGCAGAGATGCTTTCAATGTTGCACTAAGACCTACACTAGATAAAGAAAATTCAAAAGCAATTTTTATATCTACTCCAAGAGGTAGAAATAATTATTTTGCAGAGTTTTACTATCGAGGATACTCTGATGAGTTTCCAGAGTGGGCAAGTATAAAAGCAACTTATCATGAAAACCCAAGAGTATCTGAATCAGATATAATTGAAGCAAAGAAAACAATGTCTGCAAATGAGTTTGCACAAGAATACATGGCAGACTTTAATGTATACGAAGGACAGATATGGTCGTTTAATCATGAAACTCAGATTATGGATTTGAGTAGATTTGAACCAAAAGGCATGGACGTTTTTGCAGGCCTTGATGTTGGGTATAAAGATCCAACAGCTTTCTGTGTTATAGCGTATGACTGGGACGAGGAAAAATATTATGTATTAGATGAATATTTAGACTCTGAAAGAACAACAGAACAACATGCTTTAATGATAAAAAAGATGATTGATAAATACAATATTGATTGGATTTATATAGATTCTGCAGCGCAACAAACAAGATTTGATTTTGCACAAAACTATGACATTACTACTGTAAATGCTAAAAAGTCAGTACTGGACGGCATAGGACATGTAGCAGGTGTAGTTGATAATGATGATCTATTTGTACATCAAAATTGCAGAGAAGTATTAATGGCTCTTGATCAATATCAGTGGGATCCAAACCCTAATTTAATGAAAGAAAGACCGAAACATGATGGAGCATCGCATATGGCAGATGCTTTACGATATGCACTCTATACATTTGAAACTACAGCCACCTCGTTTTAGTAACAGTTGGGAAAAATACTTCTTGACTTTTGGTGTATATATTGGTATAATTGTTTTTAAGAGTAAGATATGAAATTTAAAAGAGATTTAGTTAAATATGTGAGAGATAAAGCTAAATCACAGTATAAAAAAGGAAACGAGTGTTATATTTGTGGAGACACAGACAATTTAGATTTTCACCATTTTTACGGATTAACCGAACTGCTAGACACTTGGCTACGTAAGAAGAACATAACTATAGAGAATGAACAAGATATCCTAGATGTTCGGGAACAATTCATTGCTGAGAATCATGAAAAAGTTTATAACAAAACAGTTACTCTCTGCCATCAGCACCATTTGAGATTGCACTCAATATACGGAAAGCGACCCAAACTAATCACAGCAGAGAAACAAGAGAGGTGGGTCGAGATACAAAGAGAAAAACATGGCATGGTACGATAGATTTTTAGGAATAAACAGAGAAGAAACGGAGGAAAAATTAAATCCTTCGCAATACGTCATATCCCGAAACGAGGGTATGACTATCGACTCACGCGAAATAGTTACTAACTACCGTAATGCTTACGAAGATTTAGAAGTAGTTAATAGAGCAGTAAATATGATCGTTGATGATGTTGCTGAAATACCTTTTAGTGTTGGTGAGCAAAGAAGCGGTACTAACAACATAGTTAAGAACATTCGTAGAGTAAAGGTAGATACATTACTTAATAAAGAACCAAATCCTTTTCAAGACGTAAGTACATTTAAAAGAAATCTGATAATTGACTTATTAATTGATGGGAATATATTTATATATTTTGATGGTGCTCATATGTATCATCTACCTGCAGAAAAAGTAACAATATATTCAGATGATGAAACTTATATTGAAAAGTATACTTTTGATAACAGCATAGATTATAGTGTTGACGAAATTATACACATTAAAGAGAATAGCTTCAACTCCATTTATCGTGGAGTTCCAAGACTAAAGCCTGCATTTAGAACTATGCAGTTACTTGGTAGCATGAGAAAGTTTCAAGATAACTTTTTTAAGAATGGAGCAGTTCCAGGATTAGTACTTAAATCTCCTAACACTCTTTCAGAAAAGATAAAAGAAAGAATGTTAGCAGCTTGGAGTATGAGATATAATCCAAACACAGGTGGTCGAAGACCACTTATACTTGATGGAGGACTTGAAGTAGAGCCAATGTCTCAAATTAATTTTAGAGAGTTGGACTTTCAAGAATCAATAAAAGCTAACGAGAAGATAATTCTCGAAAGCATGGGTATACCACCGATACTTATGGACGGTGGTAATAATGCTAACATAAGACCAAATCATAGGTTATACTATCTAGAAACTATACTACCTATAGTTAGAAAGATGGGCTATGCTTTGGAAAGATATTTTGGATTTACTCTTACTGAAGATGTAACAGGTATTCCTGCACTACAGCCTGAGTTAAGAGACCAAGCCGCTTATTATGCTACACTTGTAAATACAGGAATTATAAGTGCTAATGAAGCTAGAGTAGCTATGGGCAAAGATCCAATTGATGGATTTGATGAACCTCGTGTTCCTGTAAATTTAGCGGGTTCATCTGTTAATCCAGAGCAGGGAGGACGACCAGAGGAAAGTTCTCCAGAAGAGGAATAAATATGACTAAGAATATGATGATTAAAGCCATTTCCGAATTCTTTGAAAAAGAAGGGGTAATGGATTTAGCAGAGTATAAATCACGTGGTTCCGATGTTCCTGTAAAAGACTATTTGCTTAGACGAGCATTTGGTTCTTGGAACAGAGTACTTTCTGTGGTTAATAAAAGATATCCTGTTTCTGTCGCTCCTGTTGAGGTGGAAGCACCAAAAAAGGCACCTAAGGTGAAAGCGGAGAAAGAAGATGTCGAATAAAATTTTTCATTGGACTAATACTTTTAAGGCTCTAGGCGAAACTGATGATGGCGGCATCGACATCAAAGGTTCTGCAAGTACAAATGCACTAGATAGAGCTGGCGATATTATCGAGCCAGAGGCGTGGACAAAAGGTGGATTGGAAAGCTATAAGGGTAATCCTGTGCTACTTTTTAATCACGACTACAACAGACCTATCGGTAGAGCAACTGGGCTGGAAGTCACCAAGAATGGTTTAGAAATCTCAGGTAGAATTTCAAAAGCAGCTGGTGAAATTAAAGATTTAGTGAAAGATGGTGTCCTTGGAGCGTTTTCTGTCGGCTTCAGAGTCAAGGACGCAGATTATATGACCGAAACTGACGGATATAAAATAAAGGACGCAGAATTATTTGAAGTGTCCGTAGTATCAGTGCCTTGTAATCAGGGAGCAACATTCTCTGTAGCAAAGTCATTTGATAACATGGACGATTATAATAAGTTCAAAAAGCAATTTATAAAGGCTACCTCAGTAGACTCAGCAGACGCTGTGAAAGTTGAGCAGCCAAGTGGGGAGAAATCCCAAAAAATGGAGACTGATATGTCAGAAGAAAAAATGAATCCTGAAACTTCTCCAGAGTTCGACCTTGACAAGTTCGCGGCTGAAGCAGCTGAAAAAGCTGTTGCACAGTACGCAATGAAGCAAGCAGAACTTAAAGCAGCAGAAGAGAAAGCTAAAGCAGAAGCAGCTGAAAAAGCCGCTCAAGTAGAAGCTGAAGAGAAGGCTGCTCAAGAAGCTGATCAGGAAAAACAAAAAATTGTTGTTAAAGCAAGTATGACAGGAGCTGAAAAGCTTGTCGCTGACGTTGAGAAAAGAGTCACTGAAAATCATGAAGATTTAGAGAAAGTCGTTAAGTCACTAGAATCTGAATTAGCAGAGAAATCTGAAGAAATCATGAAAATCAGGGAGTCAAAAAGAATTTTCTCAGACAGACAAGGTCAAGGCGACTGGAAAAAAGCTTTTGAAAAGGATATCTTAGACGCAAAATTTGCTGGTTTAGCTACTGGTAAAGGCTGGGATAATTCTTATGCAAGAGGCGTAATGGAAAAAGTAAACGCACATTCAGGTGTTGCTGTTTCTAGTGCAGACTTTGAGCAAATTGTTTCAACAAATATCGAAAGAGATATTCAGAATGAGTTGGTATTAGCACCTCTATTTAGAGAAATTCCAATGACTTCTGCTAATATGATCATTCCAATATTACCAGACTCAGGATATGCAGAGTTCACATCTAACCAAACTGCTAGTGGTTCTTCACCACATGGTAACTTGGCTCAGAGGGGTGACGCATACAATCCTGGTTCAGCAGGTGGTATTGACCTAACAGAGAAAACTCTCTCAACAGTGAAATTGGTTTCACAATCCTTCTTAGGTAACGAAACTGAAGAAGATGCAATCATGCCAATCTTACCTCTCATTAGAGAATCAATGGTAAGATCTCATGCAAGAGGTATCGAAAATGCAATCTTAGCAGGTAACAACTCTGCTAACGGTGTATATTCATCAGGTGCGTTTGATGGTTTAATCCAACTAGCAGCACAAGATGACAGTTCTGGTACTCACGCAACTGCATCAGGTACAGCATTTGCAACAGATAAAATAGTTGCAACTGACTTGTTAGCAATGAGGAAGGCAATGGGTAAATACGGAGTTAATCCAAACGACGTTGTTTATCTAGTATCACAAAGAAGTTACTTTGAACTACTCGAAGATGCTGAGTTCCAAGACGCTAACCTAGTTGGCGACATGGCAACTAAGCTATCTGGTGAGATTGGTCAGGTCTTTGGATCAAGAGTATTACTAGTAGACGAATTTGCAGCACCAGCTGTAAGTAAAGTCCACGCTATAGCATTATATGCTAGGAACTATGTAATGCCTAGGTTAAGAGGCGTAACAATTGAGTCAGATTACGAAGTGGCAAACCAAAGACGAGTCCTTGTGGCATCACAAAGACTTGGTTTCACAGACCTAATTGACGGTGCGACATCAGTTCACATCAGAAGTTACAAAGCTAGCTAATAGCTAACGTTATGGCCGGAGGGGAGCCTATCCCCTCACTTTTAATATTATGGCAAATTTAGTAACACTACAACAATACAAAGACTTCGCAGGAATTAAAGGTGTAGGCGAGGACGCAAAAATTAATGTTATATTGCCTGCAATTAGTCAAGCAGTAAAAACATATTGTGGTACTAGTTTTATTGATTTTTATTCAACTGATAAAACGGAGTTCTTTGATATACTTGATACCTCGACTACTGCAGTATTAGTAGACGAGAGTCCACTTGTAAGTGTTACCCAAGTACAGGAAAGAGAAAATCAATCCAGTAGTTATGTTACTTTAATTACAGAAAATTCAAATGGAAGTGGAAAATATGAGTATATTGTAGACACTGCATTGGATATGGTAAGAAGAACTACAGCTACAGGAGATAAAGCATTTCCTAAAGGAAGAAAAGCAGTAAAAGTTGTATATAGATCTGGATACGCTTCTACTCCAAGTGATTTAAAACTTGCATGTTTTGATTTAATTAAGTATTACTTAAAAGACGAAAGAAAGTCAGGTCTAACAATTGCAGGAGCAACAGTTAGAAATGAAGTTTCAACAACTTTAAGAGAAAATATAGGATTTCCAGATCATATTAAAAGAATACTTGATTTTTATAAGGTACATAAGTAATGGCTATACAATATAGCATTTTATCAAAAGACCAGATAAGAGAAAAGATTGGTTTAGATGGAATATTTAAAATTAGTGCTACAAAAATTTTTCAAACAAAAGAAAGACTACGTGACGAACTAGAGAAAGATACCTT
>NTLX01000166.1_pt1 | contig 11233 bp, 16 predicted proteins | sample 1251771 | NCBI WGS metagenome assembly NTLX01 (sample SAMN07250028, study PRJNA358725) | marine metagenome | isolation source: viruses from ocean water | place: Pacific Ocean: North Pacific Subtropical Gyre | collected 2015
ACCAAATCGGACCAATTTAATTTCAGACCCCTTCTTGGCAAGAACAGCAGACTTCTTCTTGCCGCCAGGAGTGCGCTTTGGCTTGTTGTACCCAGCAAACGTTTCGCCGCGATATTTGATGCGGCCACTGGCAAGCCTCTGCACATCTTTAGTAGTCGCCATCAGGAGTACTCTTTGCGAACCTGAAGCACGACAGTGTAGGTATCTGCAGCAGTGTGCCCGACAGTAGTGAACATAATGTCACCCGTCTTGCCGCTGCCGGCATTATTAGTCAGCCCACCAAACGATGTGTAATCGTGGTAGCCGCTCTGGTTTTCACCAAGCTCGATGCAGAACACATCAGTCGACGCATCAAACAGCAACTTCACTTTCATGCCGTTGCACTGCCACCAAATCTTTTCAATGGTAGCACCCGAGCATGCAGTGCCATCAGGCAATGCAGCTAGGGCAGACACATCAACTTTTTTGACAGCAGATTCACCAGAACCGTCAGACACGTTGGTGAATTTTAGAACAGCCGTCTTCTGCCCGTCGATGATTGTTTGCGAAGTGACTGCATCTGCCATTGCTTACTCCTTCAGCTCACCGCGCAAGATCATCGCCTTACGCGCGGCACTTCCAACAGGAGGCAGGTCAACAGCAGCAGCTTTCTTAGCCTTCTTTGCAGGCTTCTCTTCTACCCAAGCCTCGTTCTCAGGCGTATTGGGATCATCGGCAACATAGTGCCCTGCCTTTGTCCTGGCTCTTTTACGTTCAGCCATTATTCACTCCTATCGCGTTTGGCAAGCGAACAGGTAATCAATCGTGGCTGACTTGGTGCCGGTAGTAGAACCAGACAGTTCCATAGCGCCGATGGCCAAGTTTTCATCGTCCGGAATGTTGTCCGTATGCGTGGCAACCAAGGCTCGGTTCACAAAGAACTCAACCTTACCCGTGCCCGTGACATGAAAGCCGAGGGTTACAAAGGTGTCGTCGCTGATGTCGATGCCCGAGTCAGTGGTAGTAGCCGTGCCATCTTTTTCAGTGACGCAGTCGATGTTGGTGTCACCATCATCAACCTGGAACACAATACGGTCAGCAGCCGCCAACATCGCTTCTGGGTTGGTGGCAAAGTTCACCGTCAAGCCAACGCACAAATCAATCGCGCTACCTTCGCTGTCGCCGACTTTGACTTTGGTTTCAAACCAAATGTCGCGGCCAGCAGCCACGGCAAAGATCTCGTTACCTTGCACGCTGGCACCATCGTTATCAGTCGTGGCGTTAGAAGTCAGCACCAAAGTGCCACTCTCGGCATCAGCACCCAACGCCGCAGAGGCACTGGAATCTTTGACAACGGTCCAATCGTTGGTAGAGTCAAGCGCCACACCAGTAAAGTCATCCATGTAAACCACAAAATCCGGGTTTACGCTTACCGGCAGATTCTCAAACCATTTTTTCGTGTTGTTTTTACCGGCGAACAGAACTGGGCCGGTGAAATGAACAGCCATGTGATACTCCTGTCGTGGCTAGTGTCAGCGTTTGCTGTCAGGGTACGTTCAGTGTAGGCAAAAAAAGAGGGGGACACAAGGCCCCCCTCTAGTGTGTTTACGCGCCCGGCGAACCGAACACGCAACGTGGGTCGCTAACGCCGAAGCTGTAACGCTCACGCGCTTTGTAACGCACGTTACCAGTGTCAAAATCGCCCTCCATGGAGGTGCGCACTGGCGAACGCTCAAAGTGCTTGAACCCGTTCGGGCTGTCGGTTTTAATGAAGAACGCATCCGTGTCGGTCAGGTAATGGTTGATTACATAACCTTCCGGCAACATGCCCATATTGCGCATGGCGTTGATGTCATTATCCGCAGTGCCCGGACGCAGTTGCGTAGCGGTCAAACGCTCAGCAACAAATTGCAGTGCCGGCGGAATAATCAACTTACGCCCTTGCACAGCGACCAACAGGCCACGTTCATCAATGAACGCAGCAATGTCAATCATGCTCTGCTCAAGCGAAGTTTCATTTAAGTCCGCAGCAACAGTCAACTCGTTGCGGAAGTTACCGCCACCCAGCGTCGGGTGATCAGTAGCACAAAGCTCTTTGCCGTCACCGAAGGTAAAGCTGCTATTGAACGCATTGTTCAAAATGTTCGCACCTTTAACTTCTTTGGTGTTCGACATAGAGCGAGCCAACGCCCGAGTGTAGCGAGTGCTCAAGCGGTCGTAGAGGTTATCCTCTACAGCCTCTTCAGTAATCGCAAACGCCAGGGCGATAGTTTCGTGCGTGTAACGAGCCGTGAACGACTCGTTCGCGGTGTCAAAGGTTACAGCCGCACCCTCGGCTTTTACCGGGGCTTGACCAAAACCTGAGAGCATCACCTCTTCTTCAAAGGCACGGTCAGAAGATTCGGTATCGAACACTTCGTTCCACTCGCCTTCGTAGCGGTTATACTCCAGACCAAAAAGAGCGTTGAGACCAGGCTCAAGCTCTTTCATTAGTTGTGAACGGCTAATTGGCATCGCTGATCTCCTTAAATACCAGCACCTTGACCGTTCTGATTATAACGGTAAAAGTGATTGTTGAGAAGAACGATGGCCAACATACCGGCAGCAGTCGTATCAGCATTTGAGGGGCTATCCTCAAAACCAACGATACGCAAGTTCAGCGTGTTGGTGGTGTTCACCGTGCTGACAGCCAGCTCACCAGTGGAGATACCCGTGGTCGCATCGCCAGAGGTAGCGGTCGCAAAGTTCGCGTTGGCATGAATAGATGCATCAGTAGCCGCAGCATCACAGTTGATCAAAAACAACTGATCAGGGTTTGCAGCGACCAAGGCACTAGCAGCCGTGCCAGACTTCACCGAAGAAGTTCCTGGCCACTTGTTAGCGAACTTAGGTTTACCTTCAAGGTCAATGTACTCACAGCCCATGAAAGCGCCAAGCAACGGGACCGTTCCACCATTCGCGTTACCAACGATATCGATCATACCGTTAGCAAGCGGAATAACCGGAGTACCCTGGAAAATCGTGCTCGAAGTGCCAGTGGTGCTAGCGGTTTGGATTTTGAACTTAGTAATGCCGTTAGAGTTGGTGCCCTCACCAAGCATTGAATACATACGAAGACCAAAAGCGGCATCTTTGTTTGCCATTTTCGGAATCCTTCCTTACATGCTAGGTTTCAGAGTCGGCAGAAGGACGCCTTCCACCGAAGGTGACACGACTCTGCCTATCAGTAGTGATAGGCATGCTCGGGTGCTCTTCCCGCATAAGGTCATTATCAACAGCATCCATTTGCTGTTTTGCGCGCTGATGAAAGTACGCGGCCCGTTCATTACGTGTTTCCACAGGGAACCGGGCGAGCAGGAGACCACCCACCCCAATCACGCCAGAATGTTTGCCATCCTGTACAGTTGGGGCTTCAAAGTCTGGATATTCGTCGGCCCGAACGAGTTCAAAGCCTTCACGAAGTCTACCGGAAATATTCTTTTTATCGTCGATACCCATGACTGATTCACGGATCCAACGATGAACAAACCCTTCCGGTGCGGGCGGGGCATCCAAAGAGGATGGTGGGGTCCAAGGCTTACGGCGAGAAGTACTAGTTCTCGTAGTGGCGGCACGGGGTGTTTTATCTACCATTACTGGCTCCGTGTTTCTAGCAAAGCTACTTGCTTCGCGTAGTCTTCAAGAGATACACCAAGTTTCTTCGCGATTGCAACCTGGCTTGGGGTGAGTTTGACAGATTTTTTGCCATTTTTGCGTGGTGCACTCGTGGCACGACCTGTAGGCGCAACATTTGATGTACGCGGCTGAGGCGTTTCATCAATCTCCTGCTCTACAGGTTGTTCATTTGCAAACTTGTGCGGGAAGTTTTCACGCATGCGTTTATCAATCTCTGAGTAATATTCATCGCTTTCAGGATTGAAGTTCTCTTCTTGCACAAGTTGTTTGTGAATGCTGAAGGCAGTGAGTGTCATGGGCTCATCGGTGCCAAACCACTCGTTCTTTGCACTCCACTCTTCTGCTTTCGGGCTCGGCTGTGCTTGCTGAGTTTGTTGCGGTTGGGCAGCTTGTGCTTCTTCTGGCTGTTCAGTTTGCAAGCGCTCGCGTGCATACTCAAGGCGCTGTGTTTCAAGCGCATGCTCAGACATTTTACGCGACAGCTCTACCTGTGCATCAGCATCACCAAGCTCAATAGCTCGCTTGAGCTGCTCGTTCAAGGTAGATTCTGACACTTTCAAGCGATTGTCATACTCAGTCAGATAACTTTCATCAGACTGTTTTGCTCGCTTGGCAACTTCGTCATATTGGTTTTTGAGCGATGTAGCATAATCAAGTGCAGCTTTTTCTCTACGCTCAGCTTCGCGCATGCGGCTTGTCAGCTTACTAATCCGCTTTTGCACTGACTCTGAATATTCGTCAGCTTCATCTTTTTCTTTTGCAGGTTCTTCTGGGGCAGCCTCAGCCGGTTCCTGTTCTGGCTGCTCTGCCTCTGCACTGTCTTCTAACTCAATGTTTGCCTCTTCTTCAACAGGCAAATCGTGCATCATTTCTGTGCTCGACATTTTGTGCTCCGTCACATATGGATGATATCAGTGGGGTCAGCAATAGTGGCGATTATTTCATCATCATTGAGGATACGCACCTCACCACCATCGATCTTGAAACGTGAACCTGCATACCGGCCAAAAATCACCCAGTCTTTTTCTTTACACCAGGGTATGCCGTCAAACTTAGTTTCATCTTTGTAAGCTAACGGCCCAATACGCAGCACGTATCCACACACAGTAGCCAAAGCCTCGCGCTCGATAGTCTGGTCTGGCAGATATAACGAGCCGTGCTTTTTTTGGCCTTTGAACGGAAGCAACAAAATACGCCAGCCGGTCGGTTGCGGTAGGCGGTCAATAGCTGTTTCAGGTAGGTTTGATGGGTCTAGTACGAAGTTTTCTTCTTTGACATAGGCGGTTTCAAGGATCTTCTGGGTCATCGGTAATCCTAACTAGCAGGTCTCTGAGTTCCTGTTCGAGTGTTCCGATCTCTGCAATACGTGCACGCAGTTCTCGGAACGCAGTAAAATCGGCAACTGCGCCGTAAGCCAAAGTTTCTTCGTAGCTAGAGCGTCGTTCCCGTATGCTCTTTAGCAAACGTTCAAATAAAAATAAACTGGGGTCATCAACCATTTTTGTCAATACGCGCCCTTGCTTTGCCCATAGCGCGATTACCAAACCAAAATGCAATGATGGCGCTGAAAATAGCCTGCGTTTCACTGTCCCAAATCATCAGGGCAGCAGTTTCAAAGTTCATATCAGGTTTTTGCAGCGCGCTGTAAAGCAACACACCTTTGACACTCGCAAAGGTTATGAAGAAAAGGTAAGTAAGAACAGGGCGCACACTGCCCCTGAGAGCGTTGACAAATGGGCCAGCGTCGACAGATCGATCATGTTCATACAAACTTTTTGTTTCTTGGATCTCAGCTTGTGCATCAAGCTCTTTCAACTTTAGCTCGCTCAAGCTCTGCGCATACTTCGCTTTGGCCTCTAGCATAGCTAGCTGTTGTTGATTGGCTTGCCGTTGCTTGAAGTACCCTAGTATCTCCGGAACAATGCTCGTTCCAAAACCTAGTAGGGTGCCAAGCAAACTCAACATTACCGTTTAGCCATCCAAGCTGACATACCCATGTACGCGCCGACAATGCCTGCCAGCGCGATGTACATCGTGCTGATCAAACCTGTTAGCGCGGTAATCCTAGTCTCATTGATTAGGGGCGTGCACAAAATTGTTGTCAGTCCTAACATGAACAAAAACGCGCCTACCGCGATACGTTTTTGTGTGACAAACTTTATATGCTCGTCCCATGCCTCCAACTCGCTTTCGGTGACTATACCGTCTTTGTCAAGATCAGCCACTACCTGTCGCTCCCTGCGTACATTTCTCTTTCATCCGTTTCGAACGGATCAGTTTCTGTGACATCAAGATCGAGTGCGCGATTTAAACCTTGGAAAAGGTTATATCCGCCACTTATTATACCTGGCCCGCCCATCGCTAAGCTACCCAAACCCCCTAGCACTTGCATAGCACCTGAGGTTTGCGGTGATAGTGATACACCCAGGTAATCGCCAACAACACTAGGGGCGCCTTTGGTAAAGATATCCTTTACAAGTGACATGATGCCACCGCCTCTATCACTCTCAGTATTGTCTGGCTCTGTTGGCTGTCTTTCCTCTATGCCCAAAGTCGCTTCTAGGCCGCTTTGCGGTGTCATGTCTGCAAGCGGCGTCACCTCTACACCGGAAGGACCATCACCTCTGGCGCTAGGCCCAGTTACATCTGCCACGTCAAAACCTGGGCCGCCCTCTTCATCTGCTTCGCTGAAAAAGGGCACACCATTCATCATCTTCTGGCCGCCGTCTTTGCTGACGCCGCCACCCATCGCACGCAACATGGCTGCTTCGCGTGGATTTATGTATGCCAAAAAGTGCTCTTGCACGCGGCTGGGTACAGTGACTTTACCTTTCATCGCTGCCCCCTGGCTTGCACATTAGTGCGATACAAAGCTAGCTCAGCACGCTGCCTTGCAATATCTTCCGTAGAATCTATGCGCTCGCGTGCGATGTTGGCATTTTGCAACAGTTTTGCCTTATCTAGTTCTAGCTCTGCTGCATCGTTTTGCGCATTTGCGATGAGTTCCTGCTCACGCAAGGCTAGGTCCTGTTGCTTCAATGCAACGATTGGGTCTTCCTGTTGCGGTGGTGCCATAAGCTGTGCAAACTCTTGCATCAACTCAGCTTCCTTAGCGGCTACCACATTTACCATCTGCTCTGGCGGCAACATCATACCGCCAGCTTGCGCTTCTTGCTGAGCAATCTGCTGTGCGAGCAATGACAAATGCTGAAAGATGTGTTTCTGTAAGGCAGAAGCTAGCGGCGGTTGTGCCTGAATCAAAGGCGTTTGCATAAATGCAAGGTGTGCACTGATATGCGCCCGGTGGTCTTGCTCGGGGAACGCCTGTGGCCCTGGTGCACCATCGGGTATAGCAAGCACATTGCTGTTCTCCTGCAACGGCCCGATAGGCTGTGGTTCTTGCGGGGGCGTTAGCAACTGGTCAATATTTGTTACGCCCAGTGCTTCGTACATACGGCGGTAAGCCTCGTACATATTGTGCATCTGCGGTGCAGCATTGGCGAGCTTAAACTGCTCTTGCGCCAAGCTAACCCGCTGCGACATGCTGAAAATATTCGGGTCGCTTACCGGCAATATATCTACGCGGGCATCAAAATCTTCGCGCACAACTTCGGGTTGGGCGGGCGCTACATCATACGGGTAACTGCCAGTACCTTCGGCAAACAGCTTTGCCAAAAGTTCAAGCTCTAACTTCATACTGGCGTGCATGCGTTTGTGCACAGCCGACATAACTTTGGCACCGCGCTCAAGCAGGGCGATTGTTGTGCCTACAGGCATCTCTTGGTTTGCATCACCTACGCCTACCTCGGTGGTGCCAACAAATTTTTCAGCACTTGTGACTACAAAACCGAGTAATTGAAACAGCGTACCGCTAGGTTCTTTGTAGGGCAGGGGCAACAAACTGCCGCGCAAGTCGTTACCGGGCACATCTACGTCGCGGAACTCGCCAGGTTGTATTGGATTGGCATCGTCGCTGATGCGTAAGCCCCGCGCTTTGAAGCCAGCCGGTAAATTGCTGAGTGTACCAGCGTCAATTAGCTGGCGTAACGTGCTTGTGGCGCTGCGACTGTTGTTACCGAGCAAATGTATCAGTCCAAAGCCGTAAAAACCCAGGCCCGGAGTGAATTTATACTGCACAAAGTACTGCAAAGGCTCTTTGCGACGGTCATTTTGCGAAAAATTACGTCGGATAGCCAAAATTTGGTCTGTATCAGTGCAAATTGTGACCACGTAAGGCAATTTTATGCCTGTTTCTTCGCCATTATCGTCTTTGTCAGGGAACGATTCCAAATCAAGGTAACAATGGCACTCAATTAGCGTTAATTCTTCATCATCGCCGATTGATTCGCGGCCCTCGATCTTGTCATACGTCTCTTTGATGTCGTCGCGGTCGTAACCGCTGTCGCCCATGATGTCTACATCAGCGTAAAAACCGCTAACTTGCAGTTTGCGCACTGCATTTTGCGACATACGCAACACATGCGTTACACGTTCGGCTGTTTGTAAATCAGTAGCTGCATAATTTACGATCAAATCGTCAGCCGGTACAAACTTGCTGACTTCGCGGCCAAGCTGGCCGTCAAAATATACCTTTTTGAACGCGCTACCGCTCAAGCCGAGGTAATAGAGCATCTGGTCGAACTCACGTTCGTACTCTTTCATCTCGTACATAATTTTATAATTCATAAAATCTTGTACGCGCTGACTCGCTTGTTCAAGGGCGGCGGTCGGTGTGCCAATAATCGTAGTGCGCACTGGCCCGCTACTGGGCAAAAGTTCCTTGTAGGCACCTGCTTGGAACTGCGTTACTGCTTCGTTCAACAGCGGGTGCACAACACCCGTAGCGCCCTGGAAAGGTTCAGTCCTGTTTTCGTAAGTCAAACCCAACAGGGCTAGGCCGTCGGTATACTGCTTTTCCCAATCGCTGCGGCTTGCGCGGTCATCTTCATAACTACCGCGTATCTCGCTACTGATGCGGCCTAACTCTTCTTGGGGAAGCATCTCCGCCAAATTGCTATCAAACGCTGCATCAGGGCCTTCAGTTTCATCTTCACCGAATGATAGAGTCGCACCGCCATCTGCATCCTCCACAATCTCGACGTCTACATCGTCGGGGGTAGCTTCCTGCTCATCTGACAAAAGTTGTTCAAGGGTCAAGCCTTCTTGCTCGGGTAAACCTTGCGGCGCGCCGAACATGCCATCATCCATCATAGCCATGCTTTATCCCCTAATAATAGATGCGCTGCGGTACATACCTATCAACGTCATCCTGCCAATCTTCCGGATGCGCTATAAAACCGCCTTCTCTAAAACGGCGCAATGCTTGTGTGACTGTATCAACGTAATCGTCATGCTCGCCACCAGGAAATGCAGCACATTCCTCGATAACATCCTCAGCCCAACTTGTTTCAGGTGCCCATACTAAACCAGCCTCCAGTATAGGGCTGACGGTATTTACCCGAGTAATTTTATCATTACCACGGCTAGGGCTGTAATTGATAACGGGTATACCCATCTGGCGTAACTCGTGTGTCAACGGTGTACCACTGGCCTTAGCCTCGATCAATACGCACTCAGGTTCCCAATATTTATACTCTTCTTGGGCAACACGCCGCAAGTCAGGAAAGTCCCACCTTCCGCGGCGGGCATCCAGCAGTATCACGTTAAAGGGGCCGCCCTCCTCTGGTTGGAACACACCCCACGTTGTGATCGCGCTATAGTCGGCGGCTGTCTTCTTACTGTACGCAGTATCGTACGACTGCATTATGTAACTCAGCGGGGGTAAATCCTCTTCCTCCCACACCTGCCACCAATCACGTTTGAGAATAGCTGCTGTTTCGCTTGTTGGGTTTTGCTGCCATTGAGCTTCCCACTTAGCGACAGACAAACTACCTTTGACTGATAGCAAATCTTTTTTGTTCCAAAACTCAGGCCACACAGGCTCATCGTTCGGCATAATGGCTGGGAACTCAATCACCTCCCACTGGTCTGCCAACACATCGCGGCCTTGCTGTTTGACTAATTTGCCAGTCAAATCATTCTCAGCCCAACGCGTCATCACGATTACGATAGCACCACCAGGCTGTAATCGTTGGCGGGGGCCACTGGTATACCACTCATATGCATTTTCTAACGCACTGGGGCTCAACGCATCTTGTTCACTATGGGGGTCGTCGATTATCAACAAATCTGCACCCCGGCCAGTGATCGCACCGCCTACGCCCGCCGCAAAATATTCACCGCCATTACCTGTTTCCCACCGGCCGGCTGCCTTACTGTCAGGGCGCAACTGCACTTTAGGGAAGATATGTTTATACTCTTCCGTATCCATAAGGTTACGCACCTTACGGCCAAACCGCACAGCTAACTCAGCCGTGTGTGTTGTTTGAATAATTTTCAACGTGGGGCGGCGGCCAATCAACCACGCCGGTAACAAATAACTGCTAAACTCACTCTTCGTATGGCGCGGCGGCATGTTGACTATCAGCCGCTTACTCTCGCCAGTAGCTATGCGCTTAAAAGCAGCCGCCATACGGGTATGGTGCATTCCGCCAATAAAATCTGGCCAAACAGCATTCACAAAATCTAAAAAATCAGCTTGGGCAGCATCCGCCTTAGCAGTTGCACCCGCACGCTCTAACAAGTGGGCAAATAATTTTAACTTATCTTCGGGGATGCTATCAAGGTTCACGCCTAGGTCATTAGGCATATGGCACCTCTAATTTGCAGGGTCGCGCACAAAAGCCAACACTTGCTGCTTAACATCATCGGGCAAGTCCAACAACTCACATGCTGCAATCAACTGCAATCGGCGGTCGTACTTCGGGGGCAAACCACGGCTACCCCACGCACTCACCATCGCCTTACTCATACCCAACTTCTGTGCGAAATAAGCTGTACCACCAGCATACTTGAAAAGAAGATTCGTATTCACTCACCGCTCCACAAACGTGCTGCCAAACCAACTAAGCACACCACCTATTAATCCGCCAAACACAACACCAACCATAGTCAACGCTGCACCCATACCACGCCAACGGTTGAGTGATTCGTTCTGCAAAGCAACCATTTTATACAGATTCTGCACATCTGTCTGTAAACGCTCGACCTTGGCCGATAGTTCACTTATCTCGCGGTGCAGTCGGATGTCGTTGTCGTCTGACATTATATCATGTCCCGTGGCCCATTTGATTTGCACCCTACATTATTTGTGTGGAACCGTACACATGCTGATGCCTGTGTACTGGTCTCCGTGCAAGGGGGGTGCGCCCTTTTTATTTACTGGTTTTTATTGTGCCTTTATTTGGCGGGGGTCCCTGGCTGTTAAGTAAAAGCAAAGTAAAAGGGCGGGCCATTACTGGCCCGCCGCAAGTATTAGGTTGTTGGTTTAACCCCGCTAAACGGGTTAAGCGCAACCAAAACCATAAGCGGTTTTGCAAGCGGGTTGCCGGTATGGCCCGCGCTGTTGGTTTTATTGTAAACGCCGCTAAGCAAGGCCAAAATAGCACTGTTTAAGTTAGTGTTGGCGCCGTTGCTTTTGGTAAGCGTGTTGCTTTTGGGGTTGTTTTTATGCGCTAAC
>NTLX01000167.1_pt1 | contig 11086 bp, 15 predicted proteins | sample 1251771 | NCBI WGS metagenome assembly NTLX01 (sample SAMN07250028, study PRJNA358725) | marine metagenome | isolation source: viruses from ocean water | place: Pacific Ocean: North Pacific Subtropical Gyre | collected 2015
AAAGAACTTCCGATCAGCCGATTGGAGTTGGTTTGACCGCGAAACAATTCAAGAGAAAAAAACCACTTAACGCTGAATATCTAATTGATGTAGAACCACTTACTGAGAATCAAAAAAAATTATTTGAATCTTATAAGAATAAACATATAATTGCATATGGTGCTGCAGGAACTGGAAAGACATTCATTACATTATACAATGCACTATGTGATGTGATGGATGAGACTAAACCATATGAGAAAATATATCTTGTAAGGTCTTTGGTTGCCTGTCGTGAAATCGGATTTTTACCCGGAGACCACGAGGACAAGGCAGATATATATCAAATACCATATAAAAATATGGTAAAGTATATGTTTCAGATGCCAACAGATGCAGACTTTGAAATGCTCTATGGTAATCTCAAGGCTCAGGAAACAATAAAGTTCTGGAGTACCTCATTTTTGAGGGGAACAACACTTGATAATTGTATAGTTCTAGTTGATGAGTTTCAAAACTTGAATTTTCATGAATTAGATAGTATAATAACAAGAGTTGGTGAAAACAGTAAAATTTGTTTCTGTGGTGACGCATCGCAGACAGATCTACAAAAGACCAACGAAAAGAATGGAATCTTAGATTTCATGAAGATAGTTCGGACAATGCCATCATTTGATATTATTGAATTTGGTGTAGATGATATTGTACGATCTGGATTAGTCAAAGAATACATTATCGCAAAAATGCACTTAGGTATGTAATGTTTAATCATGTAGAACTTGAACTTCCCAAACTTTCGAGGGAAACTATTGACGGAGTTCGTTATTATTCAGTTCCTGATGAAGATGAATTATTAAAATTAGTATCCATCACCTCAGTCACAAGTCATTTCAACAAAGAAATATTTGTGAAGTGGAGGAAGAAAGTTGGTGATGTGGAGGCAGATCGTATCACGAAAGCTGCCACTACTCGTGGAACATCTTTTCATACACTTGCAGAAAACTTTCTACTAAACAATGACCTTCCCGAAGGACTTCCCATTTCTGAGTTTTTATTTAATATATCAAAATCTACACTCAGAAAAATAAATAATATTTACGCTTTGGAAGGTTCTCTGTATAGTAAACAATTAGGTATTGCAGGAACTGTCGATTGTATTGCAGAGTACAATGATGAACTGGCGGTAATTGATTTTAAAACATCAGCAAAACCAAAACCAAAAGAGTGGATCGAACATTACTTCGTCCAAGCAATGGCATATGGTTGTATGCTTTATGAACTGACGGGTATATCTGTTAAAAAGTTAGTAATTATTATGTCATGTGAAAATGGAGAATGTGTTGTTTATGAAGAATACGACAAAGCAAAGTACATCAAACTACTCGGAGAATACGTTAGTAAGTTTGTTCAAGATAAACTGGAGATCTATGGAACCTAATAAAGAACTTGAGAAGGCCATTGAGAAGAAGTTTCTGACTCCTCAAAAGTTTGCCATTGAAATCGAGAAGATTGTAGCGGAAGAAGAATTCAATTATATTGATGCTATCTGCCACTATTGCGAAAGTAACAATCTTGAGATAGAATCAGTAACGAAACTTATTTCAAAATCTCTCAAAGAGAGATTGAAGTGGGACGCAACTCGTCTTAACTTTATGAAAAAGACAACTCGTGCTAGACTACCTTTATAATGCCAACTAAAACAGAATTGATTCATCATCGTTTACAAGCAATGCTTCGAGAGCACTCATTCAGTGATCTTGAGTATCTTGGAGAACGTGAAAGTTACAAGTCAGGAGAACTTCAACACTGGTATCGTATCGGTGAGTCAGAAGTTCCTGTTGATGCCATTACAGAATTAGAAAGTGAGGACACTGATGAAAGTGACACCATTTGAAACCTACCAAACATATCTTTCAATCAAAAACCATTTTTCCAGCCCGAAGTATGATTACTTTAAGTATGGAGGAAGATCAAGAGCAAAGATAACTGCCTTCAATAAAAGAAAGGACAAGTATTGGTTTGAAAAGACATCAAGAAAATATCCTGATAAGGAGATTGTAGATTTTCTTGTGTCTAACTTTGTCAGCACAGACAATCCCTCTGGTCTATGGATTGGTGAAATTATCAATTCTGGAGAGAGAAATTATAATGAGTGGTCAAGACGACAACAAAGTCTTGGTTACTTATTCAAGGAGCAAGTCACTGAATTGTTTAATGAACACGACTTGGATAGTATTTTTGACTGCTCCGATGGACACCCGATTATTCTTAAAAAATATTTGGGTGGACATATAGATCTTGAAACTCTTGTAGTCCTTGAAAAGATTTTTGAGTTTCGTGAAAGGTTCGATCAAAAACTTACTGACCCTGTGTGGGAAACCGTAAGTCTCAAATTAAGGAAATATGATCCTTTCATAAATATAAATGTGTTCCAATATAAAAAGATAGTAAGAGAACTGGTCAATGAGTAATTTTTTTGAATCAGAAATAGTTCGTGAAGAACTAGAATCAATAAACGAACTTCAGAGAGAGGTTTATGGCACTGCCATGAATTTTCCTACCATGACTCGTGAACAGAAGTTGGAGCATGTTGATAAGTTACAGACACTTGTTGATAAACAGAGAATCATGTGGACTCGATTATCTTTATCAGATGATCAAGAGGCTAAAGATACTCTTGGGTATCTCAAGCAGTCTATGTCTATGTTAGGATTTGCACCAAAAACTGATGTAAATTCGTTTTTTGATACTATCAACAAAACAATACAATCACTTCGTGTCAATGTTGACTAAAAGTGTTGTCTTTGTTATAATATCCAAGTAAATCCAATTTAATCCAAATTAATCCAAGGTAATCCAATGTCATTTGCAAATTTAAAAAAGCAATCTAAACTAGGTTCACTAACTGCAAAGTTAGTTAAAGAAGTCGAGAAGATGAACAATAACGGTGCATCAGGTGATGACCGTTTCTGGAAACTCGAAGTCGATAAGTCAGGTAACGGTTATGCTGTTATCAGATTCCTACCCGCACCAGACAAGGAAGATCTTCCATTTGTTAAATTATATTCCCATGCCTTTCAAGGGCCCGGAGGATGGTATATTGAGAACTCTTTGACAACACTTGGTCAAAAAGATCCTGTATCAGAATATAATTCACAGTTGTGGAATAATGGAACAGATGCTGGCAAGGAACTTGCTAGAAAGCAAAAACGTAAGTTAACTTACGTTGCAAACATCTACGTTGTAAAAGATCCTGCCAATCCTGAGAACGAAGGTCAAGTATTCTTATATAAGTTTGGTAAGAAAATATTTGATAAACTCACTGCAGCAATGCAACCTGAGTTTGAAGATGAAGAAGCAATCGATCCATTCGATTTTTGGCAAGGTGCTAACTTCAAGTTAAAGGCAAAGAATGTCGCAGGTTACAGAAACTACGACAGTTCTGAGTTCGCATCACAAAGTCCTCTCTTAGAAGACGATGATGCTATGGAAGCAATCTGGAAGAAGCAGAGTTCTCTTGAAGAGTTCAGTGCTGCGTCTCAATTTAAAACTTATGATGAACTTAAGACTCGTCTTGAGTATGTCTTAGGTAAGAGAGGTACTACACCAGTTGCACAAGATCCAGAGGTTCAAGAAGAAGAGTATGAAGTTGAAACTCCTGCACCAAGGGAAACAGTTTCCTCAGTAGCGAGAAGTTCAAGTGAAATAGAAGATGACGATACGTTATCATATTTCCAAAAACTCGCAGACGACTAATAGTAAAGGGGTCTTACGACCCCTTTTTTTATGGCATTGTTACGTTTAAATTTTCCGTCTGAACTATGCTATCACTTACTCTTTGTGATGAAGGTTCATAAGTCATTATATCTTTAAAGTCATCAATAAATTGCTGTAAGAATCCTCTCTTTAAGACATAAATATTTCTTTTCTTTTCATTTTCAAATGTCTCATACAAGTAATTACTTACAGACGCAACAGGATCATCAATCGCCACAACGTTCGTTCCCAATTTTGTGAGATCATTTGTTTTTACCTCACCGCCATCTTGATAAAATAATTTGAAGTCTCTATTAACAACCTTACCCTTTTCAAGAACTACTCTACCACTTGAGTCTTTAACTTCCACTGTTTCAAAATGATGTGTAGCATTTAAATTATTTCCGTATTTAAGTAGTGAATATTCATACAAATCGTTATTTGATAATGGCCATTCATTTCTGATATTAACTATACCCGATGATACGATGACCACCCAATCAAGTTTATCATTTCCATATAAATCCTCTGCAACATTTTCAGGTCTAAATCCTTCAGGAATTTCATACTTATCAAAAAGAGTTAATATATTTTGTAAGTCTTCCCTTAGTTTAACTCTACGAAATAAATTTTTTGCATCTACATAATCTAATGAGGAGTTTTTATCAGATAAGAAAGATGGATATCTTAATGTTGGTAGTGTTTTAAAATACATTAGAATCCAACTCCTTGTGGTGACTGGTCATAATCATCAAAGTAAATAGGTTCAATCTCCTTAAATTGAAGATCAAGTTGCATTGAGATTGGTGTAGCATCATCATATGTTGCGTACACACCCTCACCGGTGTAGTTAACAGCAACATTAGTAAGAAAACACTGTTTGAATTTATTTAAGAAAGGATGATCACTGTTTCCTTTTCTATATCTTAATTCAAATAGATTAGGTGTTTTCATAAAGATCGCACTGCCACCAATTGTGTCTCCACCAGTTTTTGGTGCCATGTTTTGTTTAAATGATCTAATGATTAATTTGCACTGTCTTGCCTCTTGTGCACTACGGGGTGTCATTTTGAATGAAAAACTGAAACTTCTTAAAGATGGGCCATTAAATAGTAATTCTAAGTTAGGATTGAATATCTGACCACTTGATCTTGCGAGAAGTTGTTCTGGAGAAACATTCGCACCAAATATTCCCATAGCAGAGGATGTCGCTTTTACAGTTAGTCCCATTGAAGCAGCATCAATCAATGCATCAGTGTCTCCTGCAGTCAAATTTCCTCCAATATCACTTCTTATCTTTTTAAGTCCCTCCTCTGTACTCATATTCCCTAATGCCATTGACACTGAAGTAGCACCAGATTTCATTACACCCATCATTGCACCGGCAGCAGCACCGGTGAGGGTGTTCATTTTACTTTCACCATAGTTAGCAGTGTTTCCATCTTTAATATCAGAGGGTATCTGTAAAATAATCGTTCCAGTATTCATCACTGACTTGGTTGCTAGTGATCCAGAACGTGTTTGACCCACACGATTATTTAATGTATTTCTTCCAAAACCTTTAGCACCTATAAGTTTCGCGTTGTCAGCATTTCTAATATATTCTTTTATATCAATCTGTAAATAATCTGTTGTTCCTGTCAATGCTTCCAAAGGGTATCTCAAAATACCACCTCGTTTTTTAGAAGATCTAGGTGGTTGTGAACTTACCTCACTATTTGAAACCGGATTTGGATTATCGTACGTTGGTAATGGTTGATTATTTGCAATAGCGTTCTTAGCACCTGTCTGATATTCTTCAGATGCATAATATTTTTCTTGTTCAGCGTAATTAGGAGGAAAATTAGGCATATATCTCTTTTTTTAACTATTTAGACGATATTTTCCAAAAGGTAATGCTTGAAGGTCTTTTATCTCTTGAGCAGTAACCTGATATACACCACCAACAACCTCATTGAAGGTATAACTTCTAGATTCACCCCAGTGAAAATTGACTCCAACAAATCCCCATGAGTATACATTTGTTACTGCGACCAGAGGGTTTTGATCGTATCTTATTCCCGAAGTTTTTGGTCTATACACAAATGTGTAATAGTTACCAGCTTGTGGTGTGCCACTTTCAGATAACAAATCAATTATTTCCACCATCAAATCATCAGGATCTTCAATCCCAATCAAATCATCTAATGCTGGTGCGATACGACTCATTTGATTCCTAGTTCGTCCTCTGTCATCACCTTAAATTCATAAAGTCTATCTTTACAATACTCAGTGGCAGCTTTCCACTTTGCTTGATTCCGAGCATATTCATATGCTTCATATAGATAACTTTTTGTTTTTCTTTTTGGTTTAGTTGGAGGTTTTAATTGTTTTTTTGGTTTTACTTCAATAATATATTTCTTTATCTTTCCTGTAGTTTCCTTTAACTTGACATAGAAGTCTGGGAAATATCTATGGATCTTTCTATCTACAGGAGATCTATATGGTATTGCAATCTCTTCACTTCCCCATTCAAGAATATTCTCATTCAAATCACAGTAAACCATGAATTTTCTCTCCCATAGGGATCGATATATGATATTTGTATGGTTTCCTTTGTATTTTCTTGGGTATGTAGGAGAATATCTTCCCTTATATGACATAAATAGAATTATAATAAAGTCATATAGGTATTTAGTGTGAGTTTTATACAAAAAATCACAATGAATGATGCCAAAGTAAAATTTGGTAGTCTATCTTTGAATAATCAATATCAGGTTCACTTTGCAGGGTTTAATGGAAATGTGACAAGATATTTAAGGTTTGAAAAAAGAATTAATAACGCACAGGATTTTATCAGTCGTGAGGCTGGACTGCTTTGTAGTGATGCGTCACTACCTGCAAGTGCTTTTGCTACAGCAGAGGTAAAAGATAACTTTATGGGTATACCACAGGAATTTGCACATTCTCGTTTATATACTGATATTGATTTCAGTTTTTATGTTGATGATGATTATACAATGTTAAATATTTTTGAAGGGTGGATGGATTATATTTCAAGTGGTGCGGAAAGGGAAGTTGCAGACTTTCAAAAACCATTTTATCGTAGAATGAGATACCCAGATACTTATAAGTGTGACACCATGTTTATAAGTAAGTTTGAAAAAAATGCTAAGAGGATACTAAGGTATCAGTTTATTAATGCTTTTCCTAAATCAATTACCCCACAACCAGTTCAATACGGCCCAGCAGACCTACTTAAAGTTAATGTAAGTTTCAACTATGATAGGTATATCGTTGCAAATAAGATAGGTTTATGATATACTACTAAATAAAACTACTGATTAGATAATTATGCCATTACCAAAGATTAATACTCCAACGTATGAATTGACTTTACCATCAAATAATAAAAAAATCAAGTATCGTCCATTTCTTGTTAGAGAAGAAAAAATATTGATTCTTGCATTAGAATCATCAGATGCCAAACAAATCTCAAGTTCCATAGTTGAGATTATGTCAGATTGCATTGAGACTAAAAACGTTGATATAACAAAGTTACCAAGTTTTGATATTGAATATTTGTTTTTAAATATCCGTGCTAAGTCAGTTGGTGAGACAGTAGATGTGATAATCACTTGTCCAGATGATAATAAAACAACAGTTGAAGCAACTATTAATATTGATGATATTAAAGTGAAGAAAACAAAAGGTCATAAGAATGTCGTCAAACTAGATGATACATATTCCATGAAATTGAAGTATCCATCAATGCAGCAATTTATTGATGCTAATTTTGACTCTGAACAAGAACTTAATTCTGTAAGTCAATCATTACAAATGCTATCAACCTGTATAGATATGATATATGATAATGAAGAAAGTTGGGATGCTGCTGATAATTCACCTGAAGAATTAAATGAATTTATTGAACAGTTGAACACTAAGCAATTTAAAGAGGTTGAAACCTTTTTTGAAACTATGCCTAAGTTAGAGCATATTGTTGAAGTGACAAATCCCAAAACAGGGAAGGCAAGCAAGGTGAAATTGGAGGGACTGGCAAGTTTTTTCAACTAGGTATGGCTCATACGAACCTTGAGTCATACTATAAGGTAAACTTTGCTCTCATGCAACACCATAAATATTCTATAACTGAGATTGAAAACATGATGCCTTGGGAGAGAGATGTGTACGTCACTCTACTCAAACAATATATTGAAGAAGAGAATTTAAAGGCACAACAACGTAACATGTAAAGATGGCAAAAAAAGCACTGCCAAAACTAAAAACTACCAAGATGGGTGATCTTGAGGAGAAGGTAGATAGTGCACCGAAAAAAAGAGGAAGACCAAAGAAGATGCAGACAGCTGCAGAGGTAGAGGCAGCCATAAATCTTAAAGAGTTTCAGAAGTCTGAAGCAAAATTAAAGAAAGAGAAAGAGAAGACAGTTAGTGCAAGAAAACTTTTCAAAACATTAGAAGTTGATATACAAGCAGCAAACGTATCCCTTTCAGAGATAGGTGGTATTTTGAAGGCAGACTTCGCTGCCCGTATTGATCAAGAGAAGGCAGAGATAGCATTATTGCAACAGGAATCAAGTAAGGCAAAAATAAAAGCAGAAGAGAAGCAGGTAGAAAGTAAAAATTTAGGAGATAAGATAAAGGGTCAGGCAGAAAAAGCAGTGGCTCCAATAAAGAGTTTTCAAGACAAGTTAATTGAAGCTGCTACCTTTATCGTGGGTGGATTTTTGGGAAATGCAGTTTTTGAATTTATTAAGAGTGATACATTTAAAAATGCGTGGAGAGGTTTTACTAAGTTCATAATCAAAGGAACGATGTTTATCGGTAAGACGTTAGCAGCATTTCTTGGTTTCTTTTCATTAAAGAATCTTGGTAAACTATTCAAAAAAGGTGCAAAATTTTTAACAAGTCTTCCCAAAAAAGCGGGTAACTTTATTAAAAAATTATTTACCTTACCAAAGGCATTAAAAAATGTCTTTAAGAGTATTGGTGCTAAGTTAAAGAGTGTAGGTGCAAAGGCAGCGGATATATTTAAAACTATAGGTAATATAATTAAAAAGGTTAAAAACTTCTTAAAGGGTGGTGTAGGAAAGGTATTGGGTCTTGGAAAGAATATATTCAAGGCTGGAAAAAACTTTGTCAAATCAGGATTCAAAGGACTTAAAACTGCAGGTAAAAGTTTAGGTAAAACTGTTGGTAAAAGTTTAGGAAAAGGTGCTGGTAAGTCAGTATTGAAAAAGATACCTTTTGTTGGATTAGGACTTGGTGCAGCATTTGCTGTTGACAGATTAAGAAAGGGTGATTGGGGTGGTGCACTGATGGAACTAGGATCCGGTGCAGCATCTATGATTCCGGGTGTGGGTACTGCTGTTTCTACTGCGATTGATGTAGGACTCATTGCGAAAGACATAGGTGATGCAAAAGCAGAACAGGAGCAAGGTGAAGTTACTGAAGCAAAAGTTGGTAAACGTGTGACTAGGGGTCAGAAAGTTATAGTCGGTGAACGTGGGCCTGAAATGTTAGAGATGCCATTCACAGGTACAATCAAACACAACACAGAGACAACAAATATGTTGAAGGATGAGGCAGGAACTGGTGGTGGTGTAACAGTTATAAATGATAATCCTGATCCAATCATGACAAATCCACCTCCTGTCGGCACTGATAAGGATGAGGTTGCAAACCCATCTGAATTTATTTCGTCTATGAATAAACTTAATGATTATATGAGAACAACCCCTGATATACTTGGTATGACAGTATGACAAAAACAGTAGATGCAGATAAAATTGGGAGTAAAAATCTCAAACTAAACGCTGATAATATAAAGAGTGTTCTCGTAAAAAACACCAAGATAATGAGTCGCCTTAAGACATTTAAGGCAAAAACAATATTCAAGCAAAAAGAAGCAAAAAAACTTGCTGCAGAAGAAAAGGCACTCGAATTATCAAAACCAAAGAAAAAAATAGATCCTAAGAAATCTCCTTTGGCTGGTAGAAGTTTATTAGATAAATTACTTGAAGCATCTGTATTTTATGTTATTGGTGGGTTGGCAAATGTTTACGGGGAATTGATTAAAAATTTCAAAGAACCCATAGCCAAAATTGGTGAAGTTCTAGAGAATTTTTCAAAGGGGTATTTTGCAATACTAGCGAAAATCAGAGAATTTTTTGGTGGTGAAAAAAGCAAAATTGAACAGGATATGGCAACGGTGGATGCGAAATCTGCCGAACTTCAGATAGATAAAGATGAATCTGATGCTCTCGCAGAACAGGGTCTTTCAGAATATGATACAGCACAAGCAGATCTAGATGCTCTTAATCCTCAAGAAATCGATGATGCTGTAGGTGAATTAAAAGATGAAGAAGAAGAGGAGGGAGGAGAACTTGAGGAAGCAGAAGAAGGTGGTGAAGCAACTGAAGCTGAAGTAGAAGGAGGTGAAGTAGAAGATGGATCAGATCTCGGTGAGGTAGAGAGTGGAACAGAGGAGGAAACAGAGGAAGGTGTAGTAGAGGGAATGCAGGAAAATCCTGATGTCCCTAAAATGAACAGGGGTGGAGAGTCTGGTAAGGCAGGTAATGGTGGAAGCAATATTAAAGATAGTATTCCAACATTATTAAGTCCCGGAGAATTTATATTCAAACGTAAGATAGCGGAAGCGATAGGTTACGATAGATTGAATGAAATAAATGCTTTCCAACCCGGTTCAGTAACTCAGAAAAAACTTGATGACGTTGCCATGTTAAATACTAAAGTAGGTAATAAAAAAGACACTGTTATTATTAATAGGACACAAGTAATTAACACACCAACACCAGTAGAAGTCTAATGTCAGCAGGCCCAGCAATATCACCAGCAAGATATAATAAAATTGAACTCAAAAAGGAGGGAAAGGATCCGATTGAGTTGAATACCGGAACTATTTCGGTAAATTATTATGAGAGTTTGTATTCACCAACCGTGACAGCAGTGATTACATTTGTGGATGCTGGTGGTAATATAGAAGACGATAAAACTGGTGCACTCAAAAGTATAAAAGAAGCACTTCCCCTAGAAGGAAATGAAGATTTGAGTTTTAAAATAACCACTAAAACTGGTGAACTAGATTTCACTAAAAAAGAGAGTACTTTTAAAGTAAATAGATGCCCTGTGATAGCAAGAGAGGCAAATCGTCATGTTGTGATGTTAGATCTTATTAGTAAACAGGAAAAGAGTAATGATGACCTACCAATCTTTGATAAGTTCAAAGGAAAGATAAGTGATACAGTTAAAAAATTATTAACTGAAAAACTAGAAGTAACTCAGGATAAGATAGAGGTTGATGAGACAGAAAATAGTTATAACTTTACTGG
>NTLX01000169.1_pt1 | contig 11023 bp, 16 predicted proteins | sample 1251771 | NCBI WGS metagenome assembly NTLX01 (sample SAMN07250028, study PRJNA358725) | marine metagenome | isolation source: viruses from ocean water | place: Pacific Ocean: North Pacific Subtropical Gyre | collected 2015
CAGCACCAATCTTTGCAGAATTCACTGCATTGTCAGCAAGGTCTGCTGTTGCAATTGTACCGTCTTCAATACTTCCAGATGTAATTCTTGATAATGGCATCGTGTTTCCTCTTTTATTCTATTTATGTCACAAGTGGTTCTGCATCACCAACAGTAACTTCACCAGCATCAATCATTTTCTTTAGTTCTACATAATCTGTATTATTTTCATCTATTGGTATGTGAACCATTGGTTGTCCATCCTTTGTGCAAAGAATGGCAATGTTATTACCTTCTAAGTCTGTGTGCCATTTTGCGTTTTCGATTTTCATAATAACTCCTATATTTCAGCTTCAGCTGTAATGTGCCCAAATCCGATAAGCAGGGTGTCACCAGCAGCGTTTTGCCCAAAGTTAATACCAGATGCTTTAGTGTTACTTATATAACCAGCACCAGCATTATAAGATACTGTTCCTGTGTTTGTAGGAGATAAACGCCCCCAATGACCGCTACTGTTTCCGTATGTGACTACAGTAGGAGTTGCTCTCATCTCTGGGTCAAATCTGTGAAAACCAGAGTATGTTCCGCTGTTATTAGAACCACAGTAACCAAGTAAACCGCCGTTAAAACTCACGCCAGACCCACCACCATTTTCTGGCGCAGTGTCATAGTTAAATGATTTTTGATAATAGCGTTTACAAGCATGGAGTTCTTCTTCAAATGAACGGTGCTCGAATTCTGTAGCAGTATCGCTAACTTCCATTTGAACGCCTGTAAGATAAAAATTATTTGCAGTGTTATCAAGAACATTTACTTGACCAACGGCACGATTAGCTTGCGTATTATGCCAAGTATTTGAGTTGTGTGTTCCACCACTGTAAGTTGAACCACCAAGTAACCACCATGCAAGTTGAAGACTACCGTTTGCATCATTATCAAAAGAAGTTGTTGGATACCCAACAAAGGTTACTGTTTTCTTTTCCCAAGTATCAGCAGCACTTATTGTATATTGTTGTGAATTAAAATAAGTAGCATCCAAATGATAAAGTTCAACAATGTGTGTACCAGTTTTTGGTGACTTGACCCAAAATTGAACTGTTACTTTCTTATGAGCAGTCGTTCCATAAAGAAGATGTTGTAAGTCTTGACCTTCTATTCTCTGATAAAGTATAACATAATCACCAGCGGCAACTGAAGTATCAGCGGTTGTGCAGTCTACTTTTAGAGAGTTTCTAAAACCATTTGACAAATTAGGAACATTAGCATCTTGTGTTGTTGTAACTGCGGCACCACCAGACATCGCAAGTCTAAATCTATCACAAGCAGTACCACTCAAACCAGTACCATTATTTTGAGAGCCACGTTGGGCCACTTTCATAGCACCATTGTGTATAAGACTTCTACGACCACCTTCAACTATTGTTCCTCTTGTATTTACTTTAATTAGCGTCATTCTGGTTTCTCCGGCCACTTAACATCTTCAATTGTTTTATATGTCTTTGTGATATCACGAAGTGCTTGTCTATATGTTTTCCAATCTGCATCATTTGATAGAGTAACATCTCTACTCTGTGTCCAATCTGTTTCTGCAAGTTTGGTGTTTCTCTCTGCTCGTAAATATTCCAACTTATAGGCATCTAACAATTCTGTTTCTTTTTTTGCAACAGCAGAGGTATCCCAAGAAACAACATTACCTTTTGCATCATATGCTACGCAGTTATTTCCATCACCAACAATATTTGTAACGGCAGGATAAAGATTATAAATTGCTTCGTGTATCATTGACCAATCTCCATCAAAATAAGGGTTGACACACCCCTTCCGTTATAATCAGCACTATCGCCCATGTGGTAGGGTCGGTTCAAATACATAGTATTATTATAAGTTGCACCTAATGTGCCTTGTACTTTGTATGTTATTGCACTTGTAGTACTAGGTGTATCAAGAAAATTCATGGAAAGATTATCTGAATAAATTGCATAAGGTGTTGCATCAGGCCTAGAGTTTTTTGTTGAAGCAATCCTAGTACCGCCTGGTGTATCATGAACAGCGATTGCAGTTGAATCTCTCACTAATCTAAAATGTATTGTACCAACTTGAATACCATAATTAACATCCGCCATAACCATTATCTTAGATGATGTTGATGATGGTGTGATTGTAGCATTGAAACCAGTAAAATCTGCAAAATTAGAGGTGCTTGCAGAAGCCACGCTTTGAGTAGTGTTGAGGTGTGTTTGTTTAACTTGCAAGACTTTTCCAACACCTGTTAATGCAGAACCATCTAGGGCAGGCATTGCACCAGTAAGTTTTGATGCTGCCATGGCAGCAATCTTTGCATCTGTCACCGAACCATCAGTTGGTGTACCAACACTAAGAACGTCACCCAATGCCATGATAAAGTCGATTGAATCTGACGAAGTTAATGCGCTTGAGAATGTAATCTGTGAACCAGAAATTGTAAATGAAGAACCAGGCTTTTGAATAACACCGTTGAGTGAAACCAATAATTGATTTGCAGTAGCAGGCGAAAACGCAGCACTGTTCAACTGCAAGTTATACGTTGCAGTGGCAGATGTTGTGATATCATCTAGTACATGATATGCACCTGTTAATGGTTCTTGTCCTATAAATGGCATTATCTAATTTCCTTTTTCATATTTAGTCTGCATCTTTGATTGTCAAAGTGCCTGCATCTTTTCTTAACATAATTTCTGCATAGTCCATATTGTTTGGGTCTAAAGGCACCCAACATTTAACACCATCAATTTCCGCTTCTATACACTCATCAGTTTTACTATCTGGCAATCTAACATATTTACAATTTTCTATTTTTATATCTGTTCTTCCATTCATAATTTTTTTCCTATAACTCTGCCGTAAATGTTATATCACACGCATTACCGCCACCACCTATGTACATCATACCATTACTACTAGGGCCCATATTGTGTGCGAATCCACCAGTAGTATTATATCTTACACTATTACTAGCAACATTAGATGCAGTTCCACCAGTTATCGAAATGGTTGGGTTTGCTCTCATTTCTACTGGATAATACATTTGTTTTTCTGGATAAATTGAAGTTGTTCCATAGGCAGAGTGTGCAAATTTTGCTTTGAAGAAATATCTTTTGCAAAGTGAAAGTTCTTCTCCAAATGAGCGGTGTTCAAATTCTGTAGATGCACTGCCGACTTCAAGCTGAACACCAGTAATATCCCAAGTTGCATTAGATGTTGCAAAAAGATTTGTTTGATTTGTTGATGCAAAATCGTTTGCACTATTCCATTGATTTGGTGTTCCAGTTTTATCAGAACCAGCCATCAATGCAAATCTAACTTGATAGAACTCACCATTTGTGTATCCACTAGATGCAAGTGTAGAACTTGTTGTAAACGCTGGGAATGTAATTGTCTTAAATTCCCAAGTATTAGCAGAGGAAATTGTATATTCAGCAGGGTACGAAACTGCACTTGGATTATTAAAATTGATATACAAAGTTGCAGTAAAAGTACCAGTTACACTTGAACGAACATAAAATGATAATGTAAGGGGTTTTGCATCTGAAGTTCCAGCATCTGTAAACGCCGCCTGATGACCTTCTATAACTTGTTTAAGAACTTGCATATCACTTGAAGCAACACTACTGTCAGCAGTTGCAACTTGTACACGCAAAAAATTATCTTTGAAACCAGCAGGGCCACCACTAGTTTGTTGTGTTACGGTTGGTCTACCAGCACCAGCAAGTTGAAGTTGCCATCTATCACAAGTATATGCACTCGCACTCATTGAGGTAAAGGTTTGACCCCTTTGAGCTACTTGCATGGCACCATTGTTGAGAAGATTCCTACGACCAGTTGATGAAGATAATTGTATTTTACTTAAAGGCATCTATTTACTCCGAAGGCGCAGTAGGCCACTTTACATCTTCTAGTGACTTATATGTTTTAGTTATATCACGAAGTTCTTGACGATACTTCTTCCAATCTGCAAAGTTAGAAACCGAACCACCCTCTTCTCTTTCTTTAATTACTACCCAATCTGTTTCTGTGAGTTTTCTGTTTCTTTCTGCACGAAGAGATGCAATGTTTTGTTCAGCAGTAATTGTTGAATCACTAATTCCATCAATTGCAGATTGTGATGGTTGATTTACAGTTTTGTGTTCCCACTTTTCAATAGTCTCTACACCATTATTATTTACAACTAAAATTGTTCCTGTCTCTGGATGAAAATCATCATCAGTCAAGGAAGTTTCTAATTTCATTATTTTACTTGCTAAACTCATTTTATCTTTCCTTAATCACCAAGTCTAACTATCGTTGCTGTTCCATAAGGACTTGTGACGTTACCACCTGTATTTTGATACACTGCAAACTTGAAATAGTCTGACGTACTATCCATAGCCACTATTGTTGTATTACTTGGGAAATCTACAGTTGAACTACCAGCATAATATCTAATTCCAGCACGCTGATTCCAATTGCTTGTATTTTTGTAAATATATGAAATAGGGGTATATCCAGCCGCACCAGAAGCTGTGGCACCTGACGCTATGAAAGTGACCAAGTAATGTCCTGTAACGCTGATTTTAATTTCATTAGTATTTTGGAGGGTAAATCCACCATTTGTCTGACCCTGTAATGTTGGTGTAAGAAAGGTTACAGAGTTATTAGAAACAGTAGGCCCACTAAAGGTTACTCTTAAATGGTCATCAATAGGATTATCAATATCAGTTAGTGCAGCACCACTAATTGCTGGTAATGCACCAGTAAGTTTTGATGCAGCCATGTCAACAATCTTTGCATTTGCAATTGTTCCATCAGCAGGAACAACAGAACTCTCAACCGTACCAGCAATGTGAAGAACATAGAAGTTCAATCCAGCATCAGGCGCTTCTGACATGGTAAGTGTTGTACCAGAAACCGTATAGGCATCAGTAGGTTCTTGTCTTACGTTACCCAAGAATACCGCAATATCATTTGCGTTTGCAACTTGTTTTGATAACGTAAATGCAGTTGTAGAACCGTTGGGTGTGAAATCATCTTTGACGATTGATGCGAAACCAGCGGTTGGTTGTTTACCTATAAAGGGCATCAATTATCTCCTATGTGATTTGCATTACACCCAGAACAGCATCAATCGCTGACCCTGTTCCAGCCTTAACTTTAAGGATATCTCCTGTCTCTAAAATATATTTTTGACCAGCGAATACCTCAAGTGTGGTGTTTGCTGGGATGGAGACATTTTCCAAAAGTTGTCTGGTTGCGTTTGAGTCTGAACTGTCTGTAAACTGACACTGTACTGTCACTGCATTCGTTGTCTTGTTTGCAAGAGACAGACCCAACACAACGGTAGTCGTTGCAGCAGGAGTTGTGTACAATGTAGAATACGAACCGTTAGCGACATTAGCGACTGAAGCGTTTTTAAATGTGTTTGCCATATTCCTATCCTAAAGCGATTGCTAGTGCAGTTGCATCATCTGCTGGGTCAAAACTTAATTTAGTTAAAGAGATTGAACCATCTGCAACAGTATTTAGTGTGTTTGCTCTAGCCAACTGTGTAACTTGTATATTGTTAGTTCCAGAAGGTGGAGCACTTGAAAACACAATGTTAGAACCAGAGATGGTATACGCAAGACCAGAACCAAGTCTCTGATAAACATTGTCAACGAAAACGATGAAATTTTCGGCGGTATTAGTAACAGGAGTTTCCGACAATGCGAATGTTGTTGTTGAACCATTACCACTGAACTGGTCAAAGACAGGTGATGAGTTTGCAGTTGTAGCAACTAGTAACTGTCTTCCCAAGTATACAATAAAAATTCTTGCACCATTTGATGGTACGTCTGCGAAGTTAATCTTTGGACTACCAGATGAAAGTGAAATCGTAAACGCATACTCTGGTTCTTGAACAATACCGTCAAGCGAAACCAACAACTGACCAGCCTGACCAACAGGATAGTCAAGAGTAAAAGTCGAGTTAGTGCCATCACCAGTTAATAACTGTTTCTCAAACGCACCGTATGATGGGTCAATTCCGATATATGATTCTGACATTTACTTTTCCTATAATACTATTTATTCTGCATCTGCGATTGTTAAATCACCAGACTTTACCAATTCCATAATTGTGTCGTAGTGCATATTACCTTCTGCCAATGGGATAAATCTTTTCACACCGTCAATCTCTGCGATAATGTTACAGTTCTCAGAACCATCAATGATTTTACCTTCATCATCTCTTGGTTTATCATATTTTGCATTTTTAATATTCATAACTTACTCCGCTTCGGCCGTATAGTGATATGCAATTATATTTCCTGCTGTAACAGTAACAGAATTTAACTTTGACCAACCTTTAAAACCTATTGTTCCACTAATTCCTATAGCGTCATCTGAAGCATGAGAATAACCTGTGGTACAATTTGAAATATGACCAGATGTTCCAACTAATGAATAGATTGTTACAGTAGGAGCACCCCTCATACTTACAGGAAACTGTACAGATTGTGGTTGATTTGATACGTTACTAGCATACCTACTAAAAATAGCTCCCTGGCTAGTTGACTGGCCAGGATAGTGACCTTGGTCATATGATGTTGTATAATAGCGTTGACACATTGCAAGTGATTCTTGGTATGGCAAGTGTTCAAAATCTGTTGCGGTATCGCCTTCTTCAATCTGAACGCCAGTTATAAAGAAGGTTGCACCATTTGTTGCAATCCATCTTACTTGATTTGTACTTGCAACAAAGTTTCCAGCTTGGTCTGTATTTAATGTTGAGGTAGCTTTTGCGTTACTTTTTCCAAGATTGATTTCAAACAAAGCACCAGTTCCAGAACCAAGAGCTCTCCAACTTGTATTAGATGCACCATCAAATGTTAATGCAACTTTTGTCCATGTGTTTGCTGATATGGATGGTGTCTCTTTTACAATACTTCTACCAGCACCATTTGAACGTAACGATACAGAATATACCCCAGCAACACTTGTTTTCATGTGAAAAGAAATTGTGCATTTTTTTAATGTTTCGCCTGCTTCATTTCTTCCCCAACCCAATTTTGCAAATGTGTCTGCCTCAATGTATTGTGCAATGGAATAATCATATGCGTCTTCAGATGCGGCAGGAGTTGTTACTGTGAGTTTGCAGGCATATGGAAATTCTCCATTAGGAACATTTACACCACCATCTCCACCAGAAACTTGTGCCATGGTAAATCTACCAGACCCACCATATGTTCTTCCTCTAAACCTATCAACAGAAACTAAAGAATCAATTGGCGTACCAGATGTGCCTCTCTGAGCTATTCTCATATCTCCATTGATTATCATGTTTCTCCGACCAACATTGGACGCATAAAGTTTTGCAGAGGTTACTGCGTTATCAGCAACCTTTGCAGTTGTTACTGCACTAGCAGCAAGTTTTGCAGTTGTTACCGAACCGTCCTCAATGTCACCAACTTTAACTGTGGTGTCTGTGTTAAGAAGTTCTGCGAGATTTTTTGCGTTAGTTGCCATTAGACTTGATACCTCACCATTATGTTTGAACTATTTAGTGGAGTAAAGGTGAATGTCAAAGTGACACCACTAATTCCGTAGTCCGTTGTTGGTTGCATACAAATACCATTATAAAATACGAATGCGTCATTGACAGCCACTGCATTAGAAAGAGTAAACGCAGTTGCAGACCCATTACCTGTAAAAGTGTCTAATTGATAACCTGTGCTTCTTCTTTGAACTCCACGAAATCCAAGATGTTTCACTTCAATCTCTGCACTATTAGCAGGAGCAGATGTAAATGTTAGAGTTGCACCAGAGATACCATAGTTCGTTGATGACTTCTGAAGAATACCATCAACAAATACCATGACACTAGATGCACTAGTTGGTGTCTCACTTAAAGTGTACGCAGTTGCAGAACCGTTTCCTGTGAATGTGTCTGTTGGAAACGTCTTCATGTTTGCTTCTAGTTCATTGATACCGACTGAGCCTGGCGCTGGTTTTCTGGTATATGTTCCGATACCATGATGCACCACATAAATTTTTTCACCATTGCCTGGCGCTGAATCAAACTTTAGAATTTTAGGAAGGTTATCACTATCATCAATGATGGTGTACGCAGAAGTTGGTTCTTGGACGATGTTTGATAACACGACCATAACATTATCCTCGTTACCACCAGGCACCTCATTTGTTAGAGTGAACTGTGTAGCAGAACCATTACCTGTAAAGTCCTCTTTGACAAAAGATGGACTTAATCTATTTGTTGCTTGTACACCAATATACGACATCTTATGTTACTTCCTGTAGAATTCCAGCGACAACATCACAAGTAGCTGCACTTGCATATGCGATTACTTTGTCATTTGAGTTTAGAACAATCTTCTGTCCAGCGACAATTTTAAGTGTTGAACTTGCAGGCACAGGAGCATCTTTTACAATATGATATGCTTTGTAAATTAAGATTGTACCAGCAGCCGAACCATTTGCTGCACCAGAATTTTGTGCGTATGTAAATGTTGTTGTGCTTGGCACAGATGCAACCTTGTACACACCATTTACGAAGTTGGTCGATGAACCTGTCACATTAACATACATACCAACCTTGAGGCCATGTGCAGATGCAGTTGTCACTGTTGCAACATCTGAAGATGATGCAATACTAGAAACTGTTCCTAGTGTTGAACTTGTGTCTTGAATAAATGCAGTTACCGAAATACCAGCAGTACCAGTGTTTGCAGCATCCAACTCAACAAGGATTGAGTTTACTCCACTTGAACCATTGTTTGCAGTATAAACTGTTTGTGGCCCTGTGGTAGCATCTGACGCAACAGACTGATAATTTTCTCCAGCAGTAACAATACTTGCAAAAGCGTTTACGAAATTATTTGCCATATTTTCCTTCCTTTAACCTAGTGCAACGGCAACGGCAATACTAAATCCCTCTGAGGAGATAACTCCACCAGTTGATGGGAGTGTAAAAGTTTGCCCATTGTTTTTTAGTTGTAAATTACCAGTACCACTATGTTCTATTATACTATTATTAGAGTCATGAAATATTTGTAAGTCATCACCTGTGCCAAATTTAATTCTTTCACTACTCGCACCAGTGGAGTCATCGAAATCAATTACTGTCGGAAACAGAACACCTTGAAGACCGTTATTCACTTGTGTGATTGCTTCAATAACGTCTGTCACACTTTGACCATTAATACTAGACGGTAGATTACTAATATCACCCACATCAGTTGCGAGTTCATTAAATTCTACTCTCCACTCTTCAAACGTGGCACTTGCTGGTGTATTTCTATCTGCCATCTTTTTCTACCAATTGCAACAAGAGACTTTTTATCTCATGCATTTCTGACTTTAAAGTATTTATCTCTCTTGTCGCATCCCTTAATTCATCTTTTTGTTTTTGTGCATTTCTTGACCGTTCAACCGCAGCAATATAAGCATACCTATTGGTATTAACTATTGCTTTTGAACCCACCTCTCTTATTAGATGTTCGTGTCCTTCTACCTTTAAATAGTCAGTCATTATGTTGCCAATGCGATTGCTCGCAAGTCCTTTAGTCTAGGTGGTTCTGAAGAGTTAGTGCCTTGCATACGAATCTTGATTGCGAATGCGATAAACTCTTCAAGGTCATTCTGTGTATATTCGTATTCGATGAAATCATCTCTTGTTGTCGAATCATTAACTGTGGTATCTGGCCCACCAGTTGTATTGAAAAATCTCCAACCAATTTCATCAAAGTCAGATGCATCATCTGAACGAAGAATTTTATACATCACCTGTATCTCTGCACCAGAGAATCGAACTGCACTGTGTAGTACTCTAATCGCAGTAGCAGGATTTTGTAGTGTAACTCTCTTGGTACAATAAATCGCTTCGTTACTATCTCCATCTGGTTCATTTGGCCCAACAAAATCTGTAGTTGGGAATACGTCAGAAGAACTATCAATATTATCTAATCTATTAGTAAATGCAACAACAGTTTTTCTGTCGAGGTCAATAACTGGTGATAGGTTTTCCTTTGTACTTGTCATATTGAAATCTAAGAAAAGTGATTTACTACCAGCAAGTTCATTTGTCTCGTTGATTTGTGATGCAACCAGTTTTGGATTATCAAAGTAATAGTTTTCACCAATCGTTATAACTTCTTTGTTCTGTACATTCAGTGAGGCAGTACTGTAAGACGATTGTGAACCACTTGGTGACGTACCAGTTGTCGCACGAACCTCAGCAGTTACAGAAGTATCTGGATGTTCAACTACAGGAACAAGAGTTTGAAGTCCATCAATCATTGCATTTTCTGTTGCAGTGACATTCGCACCCCCACCTGTGCTTGCAGTATCAGATTGTGTAGATGTGATAACAACATAACTATCAATACCGATATTTGAAATTGCTGTATGTGTTTTATTAATCTCTGTTAGAGGCACATTATTGATTTGATATAATTCAACTGTTGCACCATCAGCGTGTGCTGCAGCAGTTGTACCATCTTGGGCTCTTGTGATTGATGAAACTGCGGCACTAGAAATTGTACCTGTCATAATTTCATCACCAATCTTTAAATGAATGGGGCCAGAGGTTGCACTTGATGGGAAAGATGAAACACTTGAAAGATTTAAAGATGTTACACTATTATTAATTGCACCACTCAACGTAGTTGTAATACCAGAACTTACACCAGAGATTGTCACATTACTATCAACGTCATACATATGGTGGTCACGATGAGTAACCTTTACATTTGTAGAATTTGCGAAAAACTGTAGTGGGTCGAACTCAAGTTCTTTGACAGGTAGAACATCATTAACAAGTGTTAACTGTCCATTTACTCCTGTGCTAAACGATGCACGATAAAGAGTAAACTTCAAATCTTCAAAGTCATACGCAGTCCAAGTTGAGTTGTTCTGTGATTTAAATAGGACACCAAGATATGGTTGTTCTGAAACCATGCGAGTACCACCGACATCTAGTTCACCCATTCTTGATATCCAAGCAAGGTACTTGTCTGAATCTGTTTGTAGAACA
>NTLX01000170.1_pt1 | contig 10955 bp, 19 predicted proteins | sample 1251771 | NCBI WGS metagenome assembly NTLX01 (sample SAMN07250028, study PRJNA358725) | marine metagenome | isolation source: viruses from ocean water | place: Pacific Ocean: North Pacific Subtropical Gyre | collected 2015
GATTGCAAAAATTAAAGCAGAAAAGAAAAAACAAGAAGATATAGCAGCAGGTAAAATAAAATGGGAAGCAGCAGCTGTGGATCAAATGAAAGGAAGCTGGAAAGATGAGCTAATTTTAATTTGCCTATTGGCGCCAGCAATTGCAGTCTTTGTGCCTGGGTGGACACCACATATAAAAGCAGGCTTTGAAGCCTTGCATTCTTTACCAGATTATTATAAACATTTACTTTACTTGGCGTGCTCAGTAAGCTTTGGGGTCAAAGCTGGTCCTGCAGCAATGTCACTATTTAAAAAGGGGAAATAACTATGAAAGAAGTAGACAAGAAAAAAAATCCTGGTCTAGCTAAATTACCAACCAAAGTTAGAAACAAGATGGGTTATAAGAAAAAAGGTGGCAAGGTTGTCGCTAAGAAAAAAGGTGGTGCTGTCAAAAAAATGGGCGGTGGCATGATGAAACAAGATCAAATGATGGGCTACATGAAAGGCGGCTTGAGAGCAGCTGCAGCTAAATTAAAAGCTCAGAAAATGAGAAGAGGAGGCATAAAGAGAAAATAATGGGTAAACTATGTCCTAAAGGTAAGGCAGCAGCAAAGCGTAAATTTAAAGTATATCCAAGTGCATATGCTAATATGTATGCTAGTGCTGTATGTTCTGGTAAAGTTACACCTGGTGGCAAAAAGAAAAAAGCTGCTGGTGGTTTTAATAAAAATGGTAATGGCGTTTCTCAATCTAGAAAACAAATTTCTGGTCAAAGAAAAGTTAATTTTGCAAATGGCGGTGCCAATATAACATCTGCAGGATGTGGTATGGTAGCTGAAAATAAGAGAAAGCAAACTAAACTTTACGTGTAATGGCCAAAAAAGGTTTACGTTCTTGGGTACAAGAAAATTGGGTAGATATAGCCAATAAAAAATCAGATGGATCATATCCTAAATGTGGTAGATCTGGTGGCGAGAAAAGAAAAAATTATCCCAAGTGTGTACCAATAGCGAAAGCTAGAGCCATGAGTAAAGGTCAAAAAGCATCTGCTGTAAAAAGAAAACAACAGGCTGCGAACACTGGTCCTAAACCATCAAACGTCGCTACAATAAAAAAGAAAAAGAAAAAGTGAAGAAAAATAAAATTAAGAAAGTAAAAAAAGTTGTTAAAGCTTTGAAAAAAGCATCCAAGACTCATGCTGGTCAAGCTAAAACTTTAAGTAAAATAATTAAAAAAAGCAATGGCTAAAACACCAGCTTGGCAAAGAAAAGAAGGTAAAAATCCTTCTGGTGGTTTAAACAAAAAAGGCGTGGCATCTTACCGTGCTGCAAATCCTGGTTCTAAATTAAAAACTGCTGTAACAACAAAACCATCAAAGTTAAAAAAAGGTTCTAAAGCTGCAAAACGACGTAAATCATTTTGTGCTAGAATGGAAGGAATGAAAAAGAGAAGAACAAGTGCAAAGACAGCTAGAGATCCTAACTCTAGAATAAATAAAGCTTTGCGTAAATGGAACTGTTAGTATATAAGCATTTTTAATGAGAGATGAGACTGCGATCTACGTAATCTTAAAAAAGATTAGGGCACGCAAGGAAGAGTTGAAAGAAGTCATAGCAGCTGGATTACCCAGTTGGGATGAATATAATAAAACCGTAGGCGAGTTCAAAGCCTATGCAATAATGGAACAGGAGATTCAAGACCTGCAGAAAGACGAGGAAAATTATGACGGAGAAGGACCTACCAAAACGTAGATTTGCGTTAGAAGAGAAAGATTTGTCAGTCGAAGCTGATGAAAACAACAAGGTAGCAGAAGAAAAAGAAAATCGTTTTCTTAAAAAATTACAAGAAGATGCTACAAAAGATATAGAACATTTACCTACAGAAAAAGTTTTAGAACGTTTACCAGAACCCACTGGATGGCGATTATTGGTGTTGCCATACAAAGGTCAAGGTAAAACAAAAGGTGGTGTAATATTAGCTGATCAAACAATGGAAGAGCGTGGTTATACCACAGTAACAGGATTGGTTCTTAAAATGGGAGCAGAATGTTATTTAGATAAAGAGAGATATCCAAACGGACCTTGGTGTAAAGTAAATGACTGGATAATATTTGGTCGTTATGCTGGATCTAGGTTTGGGATAGAAGGTGGTGAAGTGAGAATACTTAACGAGGACGAGATAATTGCTGTGGTAAAAGACCCAGAGGATATCTTGCAATTTAGATAAACAGGAGGATAAATGCCTGCAGACGCACAGCCAAAAGTAGAGACACAAGAATCTGCTGATGCCAGCATGGTTGACTTACCATCAGATGGTCCATCAGTTGATGTGGAACTACCGGAAAGTAAAGAAAGCAAAGTAGATACTCAGCCACAAGAAGAACAAGAAGTTGTAGTTGAGGATAGTGCATCTCAAGGAGAGATGGATGACTACGGCAAAAAAGTTCAATCGAGGATTGACAAACTAACTAAAAAACTACGAGAATCTGAAAGAAGAGAACAAGCTGCAATAGAGTTTGCTCAAGGATTACAATCAGAGCAAGCTAAACTGCAACAAAAAGCAAAATTGCTTGACACAGGTTATGTAAATGAATTTGCATCACGTGTTGAAGCACAAACAGCAGAAGCTAAAAAACAACTAAAAGATGCTATGGATACTGGTGACATAGATGCACAAGTAGAAGCACAGCAAAAAATAGCACGTTTGGCAGTTGATGCTGACAGAGCAAAGAAAAGCTTAGATCAACGTGAAAGATTGAAAAAAGAAATGGAGGCACGTGGGGTTAATCCTAATCAACCACAAATGCCTCAACAACCTCAACAGCAAGCAGCTCCACAACCAACAGCTCCTCCAGATCCTAAGGCAGAAGCCTGGGCAGAGAAGAATGAATGGTTTGGAACTGACGAGCCTATGACACTCACATCCTTTTCAATTCATAGAAAATTACTTGAAGAAGGATTTGACACAAAGTCAGATGAGTATTATAGTGAGATTGACAAAAGAATGAGGGAAACTTTTCCTCATAAATTTGAACAAGTTTCAACGCCAACGCAAACTGTTGCCTCTGCTAACAGAAGCACACAGCCAGCTAAGCGCAAGGGCACTGTGAGACTCACACCATCACAGGTAGCCATCGCAAAAAAATTAGGTGTGCCACTAAGCGAATATGCGAAATACGTGAAGGAGTAGGCATATGGAAAAAACTAAAAATACAAAACTACCGTCACGCGAGTCAGAATCAAGGGTAAAAACAGAGCGCCCTAAAGTTTGGACTCCACCGTCTCAGTTAGACGCACCACCTGCACCAGCTGGATTTAAACATCGCTGGATAAGGGCCGAATCAGTAGGACAGATGGATCAAAAAAATGTTTCAGCTAGACTACGAGAAGGATGGGAATTTGTGAGAGCAGATGAATATCCGGAAATGGAATGGCCTTCAATTGACTCAGGTAGATACGAGGGTGTTATAGCTGTAGGAGGTTTAATGCTAGCAAGGATCCCTAACGAGATCGTTGACCAACGTAAAGCTTATTTTGCGAAACAAACGCAGGATAAAGATGATGCGATTGCAAACGATCCTCTTAAAGATCAACATCCTAGCATGCCAATCTCGAAAGAGAGAAGCTCTCGCGTAACATTTGGTGGCAAGAAACCTAATAATTAAGTTTCCTAACACATAGTTACACATTTTTAACACACTCAAGGTGAGTGTGTTATAACAATTTATGTAAGGAGATAATCATGGCTAATCAAAATGCGCCATTCGGCATGAGACCAGTGGGTAGATTAGGAAGCGCTCCGATGACACAAGGTACGTCAAAGTACAAAATTGCTGATGGCTACGGCACTGCAATTTTCAAAGGCGATATCGTAAAGTTAGTTGCTGCAGGAACAATACAATTAAGTTCTGTTACTGATGTTGCTAACGTTGGTGTTTTCAACGGTTGTTTCTATAATGATCCTACTACTAAAAAGCCGACATTTTCTAACTATTACCCTGGTAGCATTACGCCATCCAGTGGTGATATTGAGGCATTTGTCTATGATGATCCAAACATGCTTTTCGAAATTCAAGACAACGGAACTTTAGGCCAAACTGCTATTGGCGACAACGCTGATCACGTAGCTGGCACAGGTTCTACTGTTGACGGACAATCTAGAAACACGCTTGGTTCTGCTGCTGGCGGAACTGCGCAACTTAGAATAATCCGAATTTCAGAAGATCCCGATAATAGTGATCTTGCTTCTGCGAACGCTAACTTCATTGTGAAGTTCAACGAGCACCTTTACTATAATAACGGGGCAGGCGTATAAACCTAGGAGATATTGAACAATGGTAATTTCAAGAATGCAATTGGTCAAAGAACTCGAGCCAGGTTTGAATGCCTTGTTTGGGTTAGAGTATGATCGATACGAAAACCAGCACACAGAAATTTTCGATGAGGAAAGTTCTGATCGTGCTTTTGAAGAAGAAGTAATGCTTGGTGGGTTCGCCAATGCAGCTGTAAAGCCTGAGGGTCAAGGGGTAACCTATGAAGACGCTCAAGAAACTTTCACTGCAAGGTACACTCACGAGACTGTTGCTTTGGCTTTCTCACTAACTGAAGAAGCTGTAGAGGACAACCTCTATGACAAAATCAGCACTAGATATACAAAAGCGTTAGCAAGATCTATGGCTAACACTAAGCAAATTAAAGCAGCAAACATATTGAACAATGCGTTCAATGCTAGTTTTGCTGGTGGTGATGGTAAGGAGCTTTGTGCTACTGACCACCCAACGCTAAGTGGAGACCAAAAGAACGAGCTATCTACTGCAGCTGACTTAAACGAAACTTCGCTTGAGCAGATGTTAATTGATATTGCTGATATGAAGGACGAAAGAGGTCTAAAAATCGCTCTACAAGGAGTGAAAATGATCATCCCAGTTCAACTTCAGTTCGTTGCAGAAAGACTAATGAAATCTGCTGGAAGAGTTGGTACAGCTGATAATGATATCAACGCAGTCAGAAACATGGGAATGGTTCCACAAGGTTATGTGGTAAACAACTTCCTAACTGATACTGATGCGTTCTTCATTAAAACTGATTCACCAAACGGCTTAAAACACTTTGTTAGAGCACCAATCAGAACTGCAATGGAAGGCGACTTCGATACTGGTAACGTTAGATACAAAGCTAGAGAGAGATATTCATTTGGATTCTCTGACTGGAGAGGTATCTTCGCTTCACCAGGAGCGTAAATCTTTAAGAGTGGGCGAAATTAGTTCGCCCACTCTACCTAGTAAATAGTTACCGAGGCTGGCTAGGCAGTACAGTATAGTGACGAGGTAACGAAAGCCCTATACAGGCAAAGGAGTATAACATGGCTACACATTTTAAAGGCCCAGTACTATTCTCAAATGCATCTGCATTTGAAAATTTAAAGATGTCTATGTGGCCTGATCAATTCACATATTTTGATGATTTTAATCAGGGTGCTTTAGACGCAACACACAATTGGACTATCGTAAAAGACTCAGGAGCAACCGCAGCAGTTGTTGCAGATTCTCTAGCTGGTGAAGTAAACTTAACTTCAGCAAACACTACTGATAACGATGGTGCATCAATACAAGCAAAACAAGAATCTTTTGCATTACCTACATCAGCTGGTAAAAAATTATATTTTGAAACTAGAGTGAAAATTTCTGATGCTACACAAACTGACTTTTTAGTTGGTTTCACAGAAACTTTTGCTACAAATCCAGAAGCTGCATTATCATCTAGTAATGTCATTGGATTTGTAAAAGTTGATGGTAGTGCTATTGTAAAAGGAACTACTGAATCTGGCGATACTCAAACTTTAGTAGAGTTCGCTGATACTACAAAATCAACAATGGAAAATGACACTTATGTAACTTTAGGACTTGTTGCTACAAAAGGAACAAACTTAGACAAAGTTGAGTTTTACATTAACAGAAACAAAGTTGGTCAATCTACTACAAACATTCCAACAGCTAACATGAAAGTGATGGCTATGAGTGTTTCAGGTGATGCTACTGGACAGAAGATCACTACAATTGACTACATTATGGCTGCGCAAGATAGAAACGTAAGCTATAGCTAAACAATATAACCGTGGGTGGGGAGTAATGGCCCCACCCTTTTACAAGGGGAATTAAATGGCACAATATGTAAAAAAATTATTTGACGGGGATAGAAAAGCTATCTTCTCATTCACCGCTAAAATAGCATCTACTACAGCTGAAACATTTAATGTTGACGCTTCTGGTTTAAATGCAAGGAATGATGGCACAGCTTGTTCTTTTATCAACATTAATAAATTATGGTGGAGCGTTAACAACTCTGCAACAACCAAACCACTTTTATTAGAGTGGGTTAACAGTGGAACTAATCCAATTGCATGGTCTTGTAATTTCGCTGACGACGTGGATTTCAGTACGATAGGTGGTTTGCAAAACACGAAAGCCGCTAATTACACAGGCGATGTTTTAATTAACTTTTCTTCTGTTACTAATGATGATACCGCAAGTTTAGTTGTTGAATTTATAAAAGAATATACACCTATACCGTAGAGGTTTAAATGGCTTATTCAGGCACGAGAACATTTAATCTCTCAGTAGAAGAGGTTGTAGAAGAAGCATTTGAAAGATGTGGTCTTGAAGTTCGTAGCGGTTATGATTTGAAAACTGCTAGAAGATCCATGAACTTAATCTTTTCTGATTGGGCAAATCGTGGTCTTAATTTATGGACAATAGATTATGGATTTCAAACATTGACTGCAGGAACAAACTTCTATGCAATAAATCAAAATGTTGTTGATATAATTGATGCTACAATAACTACAACTGCTGGTGCAACTACTAACTTTGAAGGTGACAGCAATACCACTGATGTTGCAATTACCAAAATATCTAGAACAGAATACATGAATTTAAGTAGAAAGACAGAGGAGTCATCTGGTGATGCTAGACCTACACAATTTTGTCTAATAAATGGACAAGTTACAACTAACGGATCTAGTAATAGTGGTAGACCAGAACACCCAATGACATTATTTTTATATCCTAATCCTGATAAAGCTTATATTTTTAAGTACTTTTTTATCAATAGAATACAGGATGCTGGTGCATACACAAGTGAACCAGACGTTCCTTTTTATTTTCTTCCTTGTTTAGTTTCAGGATTAGCTTATTATATTTCTATAAAAAGAGCACCGCAATTATCTGCGGGATTAAAAGCGGTATACGATGAAGAATTTGAGAGAACCGCTGATGCTAACCGAGAACGAGTCTCGTTTAGAGTTAAACCGGCGCAAGCATACATACCATAGGAGGTAATATGCCAAAATGTGAAATATGTGGTCACACATGTCACTGTATTGTTGATGGTTCATGCACTATTGACAGATGTGATTGTGGTAACTGCACATGTAAAAAGGAGGACTAATGAGTAACCCACGTTATAATACACAATCTACTAATCCAAGAACTGGATCAAAAGGTGGAGGTAGTTATGGAAGAGGTCAAATTTCAATACCAACACCTGTAGAAGCAGGAGCTGTAACTACTAAAGGTGTCGCACCTGCAGCAGGAAAAGCACAAGAAATTTCTATATCAAAAGGAAAACAGACTGGAACTGCTTTAGGAATGGGTGCAGCTACAAAGGGTGGCAAATACACCTGGAGTTAATGAATGTCATACGCTAAAGGAAAGTACGCAAAATTTATATCAGATCGTAGTGGATTAGAATATCCATACACAGAGATGGTAATAGAATGGAATGGCATGCGTGTTCATACGAGTGAGTATGAACCGAAGGCACCACAGTTGATGCCACATGAGCATTCACCAGATCCTCAAGCGTTAGAACATGCAAGACCTGCAAGAGTAGAACCAGCAACAGAAAGATTATTAGGATTAAATCCTTTTACACACGAAGCTGGTAGTAGTTTGATAAAAGTTTTTGAACCTGGTCATGGTAGAACTACTGGTGACACTGTAAGATTTAGAGATGCTACAGGTCATTTAGCTAGCACAATAAATGCTGATGCAGGTAAAACTATTACGGTAGTTGACGATGATTTTTATAATTTTGGTGCAGGAGTTTTTGCAAGCACAACAGTTATTTCAGGAGGAGGACAAGCGTCTGCAGGACCTGTCACATTATCATCATGACAACATATACTGAATTAGTACAACAAATAAGAGATTATACAGAAACAGATTCTAGTGTTTTAAGCGATACGATTGTCAATGATTTTATTGAACATACGGAAAATAAAATACTAAAAGATTTAGATTTACCTGTATTTAGATCATATCAGTTTTCTAACTTTACGACAGGTAATGGATTTATCACACTACCAGGTGGAGCAAACACAATACCTACACAGTTTTCTGTGATTAGAAGTGTTATGATTTATCCTGCATCTGGCACTGGAGATAGAATATATTTACAACAAAAAGATGTGACATATATGGATGAATATCACCCTGATAGAACATCTACTGGAACACCAAAGTATTATTGTCAATGGGACTATAATACTATATACGTAGTACCAACACCAAGTGCTGATTTTAAGGTAGAGGTTGGTCTGATAAAATTACCAGATCGAATGAGCTCTAGCAACAGTAATACTTGGTTAGGAGACAACGCACCTGCACTTATGTTGTATGGTTGCCTTGTAGAGGCTTTCAAGTTCTTGAAAGGTCCAGCAGAAATGCTGCAAATATATCAGCAATCTTATGAAACAACACTTCAAGAAGTTGCTGCACAACAAATGGGTAGAGCAAGAAGAGACGAGTGGGCTAACGGAGTTATTCGTATACCACGACCTTCAGCCTTACCTGGATACAGTAAACCAATAGGAGGACAATAAAATGGCAATATCATCATCAACTGTAACAACCAGTTTTAAAACACAGGTTCTTACAGGAACGCACAATTTCACTGCATCATCTGGTGATACTTTTAAAATTGCATTGTACACTAACTCATCTAACTTAAGTGCTTCTACAGCTACTTACGCAGATGGTACAGCAACTAACGAGTATTCTGGAACAGGTTACACTGGTGGAGGTAATACTCTTACAAGTGTTACACCAGTAGCAGACGGAACAACTGCAGTATGTGATTTCGCAGATACGTCTTGGACTTCAGCAACAATAACAGCTCACGGCGCTTTGATCTATAACAGCTCAGAGAGTAATAAATCTGTTCTTGTGTTGAATTTTGGTGGGGACAAAACTTGCACTAATGGCACGTTTACAATTCAATTCCCTACAGCAGACGCATCTAACGCTATCTTAAGATTAGCGTAGGAGTAGCATGGCTTTTATTTTACACGACCGCGTAAAAGAATCTACCACTACAACTGGTACGGGCACAATAGACCTGGACGGTGCGATTGGTGGATTTAAAACTTTTGTAGCTGGTATAGGTACCACTAACAGAACATATTACGCAATAGTAGGAAGAACTACTACTGAATTTGAAATAGGTTTAGGCACCGTAACAGATGCTTCGACTGATACTTTGTCAAGAGACAACGTTATATCAAGTTCAAACGGTGATGCTAAAGTTAGTTTTAGTGCAGGCACAAAAGATGTTTTTTGTACTTTACCGGCATCAAAAGAAGGTCTGCCATTTCCTTCAGTTGATTTTGGTAGTTCATCAGCACCACAGATTATAACTGTAACAGTTGATAACAAAACAAGCAGTCATCCTTATCCAGCAGGAGGAAGTTCTAGTAGTAGTGCATACTATTTTAATGGACTAGAATCACCTGCATTAAGATTTTCTGGTGTAGATACAGGCGCAAAATATTACTACAGATTTGATACTTCAGATTCTAGTAACTCAGGACATCCATTAAGATTTTATTTGGATGCTGCAAAAAGCACAGCTTACACAACAGGTGTAACAACAAATGGTTCTGGTGGTAGTTCCGGGGACTATGTACAAATTGCTGTAGATTCAGAAACACCTAATATTTTATATTATCAGTGTTCTTCACACGGTTACATGGGTAACCATGTAGTCACTGTATCAAATAAAGTTAATTCTAATTTTAGTACACTTGGTGATGTCACTGTAGGAAGTAAATTAAAATTACCAACAAACACTGCAAACAAAATATTGGTTGCAGATGGAACAAGTTTTGAAGAAGTGGATATGTCAGGCGACGCTACAATAGCATCTGGTGGAGCTCTTACTCTTGCTAATTCAGGAGTATCAGCAGCAAGTTATACAAACTCAAGCATTACGGTTGATGCAAAAGGTCGTGTAACAGCAGCTTCTAGTGGTACAGCAGGCGCTTCTGCTGGATTTGTAATTGCAATGTCTGTCGCACTTTGATATAAGGAGAAACCATGGCACAAGATTTTGAAAACGTAAAAGCAAGAAATATAGGCACAAGTGCTTCAACTTTACTTACAGCCAATTCTGACGATGCTCTCATCGGTATTCGTGTTGCTAACGTTGTAGCACAAACGATACAAGTAGATGTGTTTATTTCTAGTGGTGGTAGTGATTATCACTTAGCTAAAGGAGTAAGCATACCTCAAGGATCAAGTATGGAATTTATTGATGGTGGTGCTAAAGTAGTATTACTATCTGGAGACGCTGTAAAAATAAAGTCTGACACAGCTAGTTCTGCTGATTGTTGGATGTCATATATTGATAGCATAAGCACGTAGGAGGATAAATGGGTTATATAGGACCAGCTAATACTGATCAGTTTAAATCCATGTCTACCCAGACAATCACGGGTAATGGATCAGATACAACATTTACACTAACAACGCCAGTTGCTAATTCATCAGAAATAAGATTTGTTGTAAACAACGTTGTACAAAAACCAGATGTAGATTACACTGCAAGTGGCACACAACTATCAACAGGATCAAACGTGCTAGCAGGATCAGATGCAGCTTATGTTGTAAACATAGGCGCAGCTGTTGGATCACAAACACC
>NTLX01000171.1_pt1 | contig 10941 bp, 8 predicted proteins | sample 1251771 | NCBI WGS metagenome assembly NTLX01 (sample SAMN07250028, study PRJNA358725) | marine metagenome | isolation source: viruses from ocean water | place: Pacific Ocean: North Pacific Subtropical Gyre | collected 2015
TTGTACCAGTGAGAACATTAGAAGATGTAGCAACCCCAATCATTTGGTCTTGAACATTACCACCACCCCCTGTAATTACACGAGCTTCAAAATACCATTTACCGCTTGTTGGTATCCCAATTGTTCCTCTCGTTGCTTTATAGTCTGATGCTGGAGTTGGTCTAAGATTGCCTTCAGAATAATTCATGCTGCTGTCATCTACAGCGTTCATCGTTGCGAAATTGTTGGTAGGCGAATCTGGCACTTGGTCTTCTGCAGCTAAATTATTAGATGTCCAGTGATTTCCTTTGCCTGAGACATCTTTACCCAAATCACTACTATCAGCATAATTTAAATAGTATCCATTTGTACCAAAGTCAGATAATGACAACGTATCAGATACGTCCTTGGGTATCCATATTGATTCTTTAGTTTCGCCAAAATCAGAAACAGGTTTTATTACACCATCTAAAAATACTGTATCAGCAAGATATCCATGTATATATGTGGCCTGATTACTACGTTTCCCAATCGTATTAGTCTGACCGCTTTGACCCATTTTTGTTAAAGCACCACTTGTTGAACCTGTTGCGTCTTGTTGACCATTAATATAAATGTACCAGTTTCCAGCGGTGTGATCCCAAGTAAACATAAAATGATACCAACCGCTAACATCTCTTATATTAGCAGTACCATTATGTGTACTTGTTCCAATTCTAAGAAATTGAAGGTTTTCAGATTGGTTAAATCCAAATCCATCAATATTACTAGCCCCTGCTCCAACAATGTGAGTATAACTAGCAGCAGTTACATCATTGCAATATTTTATCCATGTAGAAAATGTGCGTTTTGATGTATTATCAGATGACCCAAAATTAGTTTTGCTTAGGTACGCATTTGTACCATTAAGTCTCATTGAATGATTTATTAGGTATGGGTAAAAGGGAGGCTTTCTACTATCATACATCCATATGGGTTTTGAAAACATTTTTTGTTTCTCTCCTATGCGAATGCAAGTTGTGGTGTACCTAGTAGTATCCTTCCAGTGTCAGCAACCATGTAAGGTATTAAATCTGTAGTAACAGTGCTTGATAGAGTCACACCAGCACCTGCTGGAGATTCGTAATCTGTACCACTTAGAGATACAGTACGAGCACTACCACTGTGTATTATTACAATTACGCCTGATTGACCACGAACTTCTGTTGTGGGGTTGACAAGAGAGATATTCCCTGTTAAGGTAAGAATAAAATTTTGATATGTTGTAAAATCGAGTGTGACATTTCCAGCACCGAAGGATTGCACCAATGTGTGACCAGCAATGTTTTGTGATATGTTTAGTTTAGCAGGAGTGATAGTACCATCGGCAGGAACAACTGAACTCTCATGTGTGCCAGCAATATGAAGTGCATAAAAGTTTAATCCACTTGGAACTGCTTGCGACATGACAAGTGATGTACCACTAACCGTATAAGCATCAGTCGGTTCTTGTCTTACGTTACCTACGAAGACAGCAATATCGTTTACGTTTGCAACTTGTTTTGATAACGTAAATGTAGTTGTAGAACCGTTGGGTGTGAAATCATCTTTGACGATTGATGCGAAACCAGCGGTTGGTTGTTTACCTATAAAGGGCATCAATTATCTCCTATGTGATTTGCATTACACCTAGAACTGCGTCAATCGCTGACCCTGTTCCAGCTTTAAGTTTGAGTATATCTCCTGCTTCCAAAATATATTTTTGACCAGCAAACAGTTCAAGTGTTGTATTTGCTGGAATGGAGACATTCTCTAAAAGTTGTCTGGTTGCATTTGAGTCTGAGGCATCTGTAAACTGACACTGTATAGTCACCGCATTTGTAGTTTTATTTGCGAGAGACAAACCCAATACAACAGTGGTTGTTGCAGCAGGTGTCGTATACAATGTAGAATACGAACCGTTAGCGACATTTGCGACTGAAGCGTTTTTAAATGTGTTTGCCATATTCCTATCCTAAAGCGATTGCTAATGCTGTTGCATCATCTGCTGGGTCAAAGTTCAACTGCGTTAACCCAATAGAATTGTTTGCAACAGTATTTAGTGTGTTGGCACGTGCCAATTGTGTTACTTGTATATTGTTAGTTCCAGCAGGCGGCGCACTTGAAAATACAATGTTAGAACCAGAGATTGTGTAAGCAAGACCAGCACCATTTCTCTGATAAACATTATCGACAAAGACCACAAAGTTTTCTGGCCCAGTTGTAACTGGTGTCTGTGTCAATGCAAATGTTGTTGTCGAACCGTTTCCACTGAACTGGTCAAAGTGTGGTGAAGATAGAACTGGTTGACCTGTAAGTAACTGTCTACCCAAGAATACAATAAAGATTCTTGCACCGTTTGTTGGAACACCAGCAAAATTAATTTGTGGTTGTGTAGATGACAATCTAATTGAATATGCTTCTTCAGGCTCTTGCACAATACCGTCAAGAGATACCAACAACTGTCCTGCTTGACCAACTGGATAGTCAAGATTAAAAGTCGTAGTAGCACCGTCACCAGTTATTAACTGTTTTTCAAATGCACCGTAGCCTGGTTCTAATCCAATATATGAAGTCATCTACTTTTCCTATTCACTTTCAGTTTTCACTGGTTGTTCATTAAATGGTTTGTCGGTGCCTGGGGTAAAATCTCTAACTGCCATATCTCATCTCCTATTTGTATAGTAAACTATATCCATGTATAGTAAATCTTTTATCTTCTGCATTAGTTATTTTCAAAACAAGTTGAGTTCCAGATGGTTGCCCAGAAACATCTACCGTTCCAGTATATATCTTGACACCAGAACTATTATATGTGCCAGATTCTGCCATAGTAATCGCACTAAAGTTACTACCATTATTTCTACTTATCTGGAATACTGTATCCGTATTGAGTGTTTGAGTATTGTCTTCTTTTCCTAGTAAGACAAGTCTGACTGTATCTGGTGTTGAAACGGCGGTTCTTGCCTGAGATTGAAATGTTGATGCGAGTATGGTAGACGCTGATTTACTTCCGTCAAGTGTTATTTCAGTTCTTAAATAATCTAAATCAAGATTATAACCTTCACCGTTAGTAGATGCAATTATATAAAAATTGCCATCAATTACAGAACCATCACTACTTGCCCATGCATTATTTAATGTAGTATTTAATGAACCACCCACTTTAGCATACAATCTATTTGATGAACTATCTAAACCAAGAATAATTTCTGGATTGCCGTAACCAGAGCCGACACCAACTGCACCACTATTACCTTGTGACCTAACATTATATGCATATACGGCTGCAGCACCAAAATACAATGCAGATGCTTTTACACCAGCAGTTGATGGATTTCCATTGAACCAATGATTTGATGAATTTGAAAAAATACCACCGCCCCAATAGTTGCCTGTAACATCGCCTGGAATATGTGATGCATAATCTACATGAACAAGAGCAACAAGTCCACCAATATTAGATGTATTATTTGGTCTTATTTTTATAAAATCACCAGTAATTAACGACCTGTTAGTAGCATTTACCATTCTAATTGTTGACCTTGCATTACCACCAAAACTACTTTCATTTGATTCTATACCTATTGGATTGCCCTGATAATTACTAAAACCAAATGTCCAGTTTGCTTTATTACCTTGCCAAAGAGTACCATCTGCACCAATTTCTGTTGCTTGTAAATTTGTTGCACTTGCATATGTATCGGTTGCATTATTATATGGCAAATTAGAATTTGAACCAGTGTTTACACCTGTCTCATCAGTGAATGCATCAGAGAAACCTTTTACGAAATCATCTATGACAGCACTATTGTCAACCAAACGATTGACGTTCAGAAGACCAACTTCATTTTCTAATCTTCCTAACCCACCATCAATTGCAGCTGTTAGACCAGAGATTTTTGATGTTACAATTGCAGCATTAGATGCAACTTTGGCATTATTAATTGCACCGTCAGCAATATCTGCGGTTGCAATTGTTGAATCTGTGTTTAATAGTTCTGCAATGTTTTTTGAGTTACTTGCCATTATCCTTGATACCTTACCATTATGTTTGAATTATTTAGTGGAGTAAAAGTGAAAGTCAAGGTAACACCACTAATACCATAGTCTGTTGTTGGTTTCATACAAACACCATTGTAAAATACAAACGCACTGTTTACTGGAACTGCTTGAGATAAAGTAAATGCGGTTGCTGAACCATCACCTGTAAAATTATCTAATACAAAATCTGTGCCTCTTCTTACTACTGTGCGAAGACCAAGGTGTTTTACTTCAATCTCTGCACTTGCAGCAGGAGCAGATGTAAATGTTAAAGTTGTACCAGATACCCCATAGTTTGTTGATGACTTCTGAAGAATACCATCAACGAATACCATTTCACTACCACTAGTTGGCGCCTCAGTCATTGTAAATTGAGTCGCTGAACCATTACCAGTAAATGTATCTGTAGTAAAAGATTTCAACTGTGGTGCAAGTTGATTAAGACCAACCGAACCTTGTGGTACGCTTCTTTGAACAGTTGCAAGACCATGATGCACAACGTAAATCTTTTCACCATTACTTGGAGCAGCAGAAAACTTTACAATCTTTCCTTGTGAGTTTCCATCAAGTTCAATCGTATATGCTGTAGTTGGTTCTTGAACAATGTTTGATACCACGACCATAACATTATCTTCATTAGCACCAGGCACCTCATTAGTTAAAGTGAACTGTGTAGCAGAACCATTACCTACAAAATCCTCTTTAAGAAAAGCAGGATTTAATTGATTTTGAACCGTAACCCCAATATATGCCATTTTACGTTACTTCCTGTAGAACACCAGCAATCATGTCCACCGTACCGACACTTGCGTATGCGAGGACTTTATCATTTGAGTTTAAAACAATCTTCTGACCAGCAACAATCTTTAGTGTAGAGCCTGAAGGAAGAGGAGCATCTTTCACTACATGATATGCCTTATAAATTAGAATTGTACCAGCTGCTGTACCATTTGACGCACCAGAGTTTTGTGCGTATGTAAAGGTTGTTGTGCTTGGAACAGATGCAACCTTATATACACCATTTACGAAGTTGGTCGATGAACCTGTTACATTGACATACATACCAACCTTCAGTCCATGTGCAGAACCAGTTGTCACTGTTGCAATATCTGAAGATGATATTACACTTGTAATTGAACCTAGTGTCGCACTTGTGTCTTGTACGAATGCAGTTACCGAACAACCAGCAGTACCAGTATTAGCAGCATCCAATTCAATCAAAATTGAGTTGACTCCACTTGAACCGTTGTTCGCAGTATAAACTGTTTGCGGCCCAGTAGAAGCATCGGATGCATTTGACTGATAAAACTCACCAGCAGTTACAACACTTGCAAAACCGTTTACGAAATTATTTGCCATGTTTTCCTTCCTTTAACCTAGTGCAATGGATACAGCAATACTAAAACCTTCAGTGGCAATATTACCACCACTGTTTGGAAAAGTTAAAGTAACACCATCTGATTTTAATTGTAGACTACCAGTTCCACTATGTTGTATTATACTATTATTAGAGTCATGAAATAGTTGTAAATCATTATGAGTACCAATTTTAACTCTTTGGGTATTACCATCTGTTGAATCTTGGACACTTAAAATAGTTGGAGTAAGAATTCCAGTTAGGGCATCGTCAAGTTCTTTGATACCCTCAATAACATCTGTGACATTATTACCACCAATGGTAGATGGTAGATTCGCAATATCACCCACATCAACTGCGAGTTCATTGAATTCTACTCTCCACTCTTCAAACGTGGCGGCTGCCGGTGTATTTCTATCTGCCATCTTTTTCTACCAATTGCAACAGGAGACTTTTTATCTCATGCATCTCTGACTTTAATATATTTATCTCCCTTGTCGCATCCCTTAATTCATCTTTTGCTTTTTGTGCATTCTTTGACCTCTCGACTGCAGCCATGTAAGCAAACCTATTTGTATTCACGATTGCTTTAGACCCCATGTCTCTAACAAGGTGTTCGTGTCCTTCTACTTTTAGATATTCACTCATTATGTTGCCAGTGCGATTGCTCGCAAGTCCTTCAGTCTTGGTGGTTCAGAAGAATTGATTCCTTGCATTCTAATTTTGATTGCAAATGCAATAAATTCTTCAAGGTCATTTTGTGTATACTCGTACTCAATGAAGTCATCTATTGTAGTTGACTCATTGACTGGCGTATCTGGCCCACCAGTTGTATTGAAAAATCTCCAACCAATTTCATCAAAATCTGAAGCATCATCTGAACGAAGTATTTTATACATAACTTGAATTTCTGCACCAGAAAATCTTACTGCACTATGTAAAACTCTAATTGCAGTGGCAGGGTTTTCTAATGTAACTTTCTTTGTGCAATAGATTGCTTCATTACTATCACCATCTGGTTCAGTTGGAGCAACAAAATCTGTAGTTGGGAACATATCAGACGAACTATCAATATTGTTTAATCTATTAGTAAATGCAACAATTGATTTTTTATCTAAATCAATAATTGGTGATAGATTTTCTTTTGTTGTTGTCAAATTAAAATCTAAGAAAAGTGATTTACTACCAGCAAGTTCATTTGTCTCATTGATTTGTGATGCAACCAATTTAGGATTATCAAAGAAGAAGTTCTCTCCAAGAGTTATAATTTCTTTATTCTGTGCATTTAGAGCAGCGGTACTATAAGATGATTGAGTGCCACTTGGTGATGTACCAGTTGTTGCACGAATTTCAGTAACGATAGAAGTGTCTGGATGTTCAATCACTGGGATAAGAGTTTGCATACCATCAATCATATTATTTTCTGTTGCAGTTATGTTTAGACCACCAGATGTGCTATCGGTATCGGATGCAGTAGTTGTTGTAATAACATAACTATCAATACCAATCTCTGATATTGACGTATGTGTTTTGTTGATTTCTGTCAAAGGTACATTATTAATTTGATACAGTTCAACCGTTGCACCATTAGAGTGGGCCGCAGCAGTTGTACTGTCTTGTCCTCTTGCAAGTGATGAGACACCTGTACCAGAAATCGTACCTGTCATGATTTCATCACCAATCTTCAAATGGATACTTCCAGAAGTTGCACTTGATGGGAATGCACTAACACTGGCAAGAGTAAGAGATGTTGCACTATTTGTAATCGCACCATTTAGTGTAGTTGTGATACCAGAAGACGCACCAGCAATAGTTACGTTACTATCTACATCATACATATGATGGTCACGATGTGTAACTTTAACCTTCTTGTTTAAGTTTGCAGTGGACGAAGAGAAGAACTGCAATGGGTCATTCTCAAGTTCTTTAACTGGTAGAACATCATTAACCAATGTTAACTGACCATTTACCCCTGTGCTGAATGACGCACGATAAAGTGTAAACTTCAAGTCTTCAAAGTCATATGCTGTCCATGTTGAGTTGTTCTGTGATTTGAAGAGAACACCAAGATATGGTTGTTCTGAAACCATACGAGAACCACCCACATCTAGTTCGCCCATTCTAGAAATCCATGCAAGGTATTTATCCGAATCTGTCTGTAAAACAATTGCAACTTCAACACCATTCTTCACATATACTGGTGCGTCAAAAACAAATGTAGTTGCAACAGAGGCATCAGCAGATACGTTAACCTGTGCCGGTGAAAAAGTTACTGACCCAAATGGGAGAACCTTTGTGGTTGGATAACCATTTTGCATTTCACGAATTTGACAAGTAACTGGAATACTCTCATCCTTTTGCGAAAAGAAAACGTCAATCTTGGTAAGATACTCACCACCTTCTGCTTGAGGCATAATTGATTGTGCTAGCGGATCCCACCATCCAGTAACCTCATCTCTAGTCGTTTGATTCGTTGTAAGAGTTCTTTGGTCACGAACAGAAGTTCTAATAACGTCTGCATTCCTAGTTGCAATAATTGTTTCTTGCAACGTGTTTAAAATACCTGTAGCAGAATACGTTGCCTGTGCGAATGATTCTGGTTCTGGATTTGTTTCATTTGTAGCAGAAGTTGTAAGTCTGAATACTCTTTCACCAGTTCTAAATCTTACATTTCCTCTTGTATTTGGATTAGGAATTCTGAACACACCAGATACAGCACCATTTGCAGATGTCACAAGATTACCACCAAGCGAACCGCCTGTAGGAGTTACCAATGAGGTTACGTTTGTTTTATCAAAGAATGGATAAACTCTCATAAGAGGTTTCATACCAGTTACAGAGAATGATACGTTTCTAGCACGAATGAACGGTATGAGTGCTCTTGCTATTATTCTATCGCCCTGTGACTCTCTATCAACACGAGGCACAACCCTTGTATTAACACCCTGTCTTGTTTGTCTGGTTCGTCTTGCGGTTGTTGTCCTTGTAATAACCGCACGACCAGGCACAGAACGTGATGCCGCAGAATGGAAAGAAGTGTCACGAAATGTTCTAGTGGTAGTTGTTACACCAGACCATTGAGTTTGCCACGCATTCCAAACTGTACCAAGTGCATTTCCAACTTGAGCAAGAATAGTATTAAAGTTACCTTCACGATTAATAACCAATGCTGGAACTCTTTCTGTTTCAAACCATTCGTCACCAGATGGTGAAAGTTTACAAATACCTGTCCAAGTAAAGTTTAGAACAGGGTTAAGATTTTCAACTCTTGTGGCATATGGTTGTTGAACTGCAACAATATCAGTATATGGAAGAGTTATTATATCTCCTGTCTTACGATAGTTATCATTTGTTCTTTGTGCATCTGTAGTATTTTCCTCTATAAGACTAACACCCTTCATCTTGTATTGTGGACGAAGTTCGCCTGCTTCCATATCCATAGAGTTTCTATAGTCTGGATGTTGAACATCACCTGTAGCATGACCTTTGAAATTATCTACGAGGAAACCAGATTTAAATCTATTCAGTCCATTAGAATCTAAAACTTCAAGAGACTGTGTTTCTGATTCTAATAGGTTTAATGCAGTATAATATTCGACATTTTCAAGACGTTGTTCTAATCTTCCGATATCACGCATTGTGTATCGTTTATTATTTTCTTTTGCTACTCTTGCATCGTCAATGTCTAACATATAAGCAGGGAATGTAAATTCTGCAATTTTCATTGCATTTTCAATAGCCTTTGGAAGTTCTGGTACTTCTGCTGGAGTACCAGACACCATCTTAAACTCACCGTCAGAAGTTAAGAAGAGTTGGTCAATACGACCAAGGAAAAATTCAAAGTCATATGCAATGTTTGAATTATCTTTTGGTATGAGAACATTATGACCACCTGTTCCAGTGAAAGAACGTGAACCAAAGTTGAAAGAAAAGGATGTAACCTTTCTAGTAACAACACCTTGACCACTTGTTGCAGTGGTCATGGTTGCGTCAGCAACTCTTGGTCTAAAGTCAATTGAGTTTCGTAAATCAAACTCACCAGAAGGTTCACGAACCTCTGGGTCAACTCTTGTTGCAGTGTATGTTGGAATTTCTTTATAGTCTACCCCACTGTAAGAGTCAACAGTAAAGAAGTCACCAGCACCGTGTTCAAAGTAATTATACACAACTAGCAGTCTACCTGTAGGTGCAACCGCATTACCTTTTCTTACAATCCTTGCAATGTCATAAAAGTTATCTCTTTGTCCAGTGTCAAGAACATATCTACTTGTGATGTCCTTTGAACCATCAGTGAGAACGTCAATAGTACAAGTTGCACCAGAACTTTGTCCTGTTACTGTTTCACCAGATTGAAACGCTCTGTTGTTTTGTGTAATATAACATATAACACCATCGCCTGGAATTATAAGTGCTCTTGCACCAGTAGTTGAACCAACGCCAAACTCACCTTTAGTAAACACACCAACTTCTGAACTTTTTGTAAATCGTGGGAAAATAGGGTCAGCAGTTGAATCCTCTGAGTCTAAGACTGCATAAAGCTTATATGCGTCTGCGACACCAAGTGATACTTCTTTGTGATGTGCAGATGTACCATACTCAGCACCACCAGCAACACCATCATTATCAACCAAACATACAGATGCGAGTTGAGCAGACTTTGGTGTTTCAGCAGATGCAGTTCTTGTAACTGTAGTTGTAACTTTACATTTAATATTAGCAGAGTTTAATTGTGTATTATTAGTAATTGTCAACACATTACCATTTGCATTAAATGTTGTATTAGATGAGTCAAGATTTAACAAGTCGCCCTTTGCGACACCACTAGCACTATTGTCATCAAGAACTGATACTATAAAGTCCTTATTTGACTTTGCATTAAATGTCTCGTTTGAGTCGGCAGTCATAATCAATGCACCACCAGCAGTTGAATTCACAACAAATTGTCTACGCAAAGTAACAGATGTGACAGACGTATTAGCATTACTATCAGTCTTCAGTGTCTTGATATTATTCTTTCTTAGTTTTCTAAGAAGAAGGTTTTTATTTTGGTCTTGTAGTGCAACACGTTTTCTTGTTGCAGGCACAGTTGTTGTTGCAGCGCCAGGCGCAACAGAAACGTCAAGAGTATCATCATCAGTAATAGATGCGACAATTCTATCACCAACACTAGGAATATTGATAACGTCACCAACACGAAGTTCAGAAACAAATCTAGTTCCAAAACCAGAAACAACTGTACCAGAACCAGCGGTTGAGATTGTACCACTCAAAGAAAATGTTGAGTCGAGAACAGTATCAGCAGTAAAATCTTCTGCAGCAACATTTGCATCATCCATGAAAACTTGTTTCACTCTATCAAAAGTATTTGTCACAACAGCGGAAACTGTCAAGTCTGCATTTGAACTATCCTCAAGAATTTCGTCAGTCTCCTGTGATGAAGAGGAGATGATTTTTTCACCTGTGTTGAAAGAACCAACAACATTGATTAGTTCTAATATGTTATTGACTGCACTGTGAATAAATCCAGTTGCACCAGATGTCGA
>NTLX01000173.1_pt1 | contig 10788 bp, 7 predicted proteins | sample 1251771 | NCBI WGS metagenome assembly NTLX01 (sample SAMN07250028, study PRJNA358725) | marine metagenome | isolation source: viruses from ocean water | place: Pacific Ocean: North Pacific Subtropical Gyre | collected 2015
GTAAATCAGACGGACTCTGTGATATTGTGCGGGGGTCTAATCCATGCACATACTCTCCGTTAACAATTCCAACAACAGAGTTAGTAGAATTATTACCTGAAATGAACGGGTCTTCAATAAGGGCAGAAATAATGTTATCAACATTAAAAACGCTTAAGGTTAGCTCGTTTATCTTACCATCAGATCCTTGATCAAGAGAAGAGATGTTTACTGGAAATGGTATGTAAGATGTGCCACCATATGTTACGTTATATTGTAAATCAGCAATTAAATCGCCTCGTACATCTGCAAATCTAATTGGAAAGTTAGTAGGCCATGAGCGTCCTAAACCACCTTCTGTTGGATTATCTGCCGCATTTGGAGGATAAAACTCACCTGGATAGTATATTTCATAAAGTCTTACAACGGGATTTTGAGTAAAAGCATTTTTCTCTGCAATAAAAGCACTTGGAGATATCGCTGACACAGTGGCACTAGCAGTGGTGGTATTACCACTCATTGTATTAGCATTGAAAGGGATCGCAGTTAATAAACCACTCGCACTGCCACTAATATTGATAGTGTTTGAATGTACAACTTCACTAGAGGAGAACTCTTGAAGAACATTGTTTAACTTAACTTTGAGAGTTTTTGCAGTTATATCAACGTTAGCTATCACTCCAGAAGCTTCAGAGGTTCTACCAAATAAGACATTACCTGCCTCAAACCCAGAAGCGTCATTTACAGTTAATACGACATCGTAATTTCTAGCTGTCATTAGTCAAACGTCTCTTGTAAATCAAAGGATACAGAAAAAAAGTTGTCTAAAAGTCCAGAACCGCTTGATAAAACTTGAGATATCTGCAAAGGCCCGTTAAAGCGAGCGTTTATAGTTCCACTTTCGTTAATATGAGATAAATCAAATACAAATGATTCAAATTCACCGCTCCGAGCATTATAAAAACTTTCAATCGCACTCTTTTCAACTCCTGAAATGTTAGTGTACTGCAGTGAGTATGAGCGCTTTGATCTACGTGATCTAAGCCTGCGTTTTTCATACCCTGATTGTGAGGTAAAGTTTATAGTATCAAAATTAATTCTTGAAGTAATACCTTTATCAGGTTTACGGTCAGCCATTGAAGTAAAACGATCAAAAGAAGTGACACTTGCATCAAAAACTCTTATCGAGAGCGTATCTGGAGCAGCTAGAGCTGTTCCTCCATCACTGATATCAATTCCTGCATTCCCTAATCCAGTTGAAGAGGGAAAAGTAAAAGCTGATTCTTGTTGTTGAACACCTGAAACAAAAACTAAAAATTCTGACTTTGAAGAAACACTTACACCCTCTGGTAGTGCAAATGCAGTCCTAGATCCATTAATCAAGTAAGAAACGCTATTTATCACCACCGCACTGGTAGCGTTAAAATCCACAGCTCTAATTGAAGGAAACGTTCTATTTGCTCTAAATCTGTCGGGTAGAGTGATTGTTTTTATTACTAGAGAAGTTGCATTAGGAGCTGTCAAAAAACTCACAGTTGCTCCTGAATCAGAAATATCATATGAGGAAGTGGCCTGTAACACTCCATCAGCAAACGCAGCTACTTCACCACGGTGAGTAACAGTTGAGGGTAAAGTAAAATCTGTTGTAGTGGTGCCTGTATTTGTAAAAGTTGACTCAGCTATTACAGAAAAAGCTGATACAGATAGTGTCGCGTCATCAGGATATGTAGCCATTATCCAGCTCCTCCTGCTCTAAGAGTTTTACGTATTGGGCCGTTATTTGAAAGGTCTCTCATTACAATGTCAATTACCATTTTTTCTCCGTCAAAGCGAGGAGGTGATGCAGTAGCTTCTTGCGGAGTTCCTGTGTTTGTTACGTTAACACTAACATTTCCTCCACCCATCTGTCCAGTTGCATTTAAGGCCGCAAGGTTACCTGCTCCCGCAACTTTAGCAGCTTGTTTACGAACAACAAACTCTCCAGGTTCTAATAACGCTGGAACTCGGTCTCTCATCATTCCTCCTGCAGCCATCTGTCTAACATAACCACCTGATGCTTTCATGCCAAAAAGTTTTCCGAAAATTCCGCCTCCACCCTCTTCACTACCTAGAAAAGTATCCTTTAAAAATCCAGCTGCAGGCTTTGCTATAGTTTCTTGAAAAAATATTTTTTGAATGTCTCTAATTAATGAACCTGCAAACTCACTGAATTTGTTTTTTGCTAAGTCAAATGTTAAAGTGCCCTCAATAAACGCTGTATTTAGATCATTTAGTGAGCTAATTGCTTTGCTTTCAATTGTGTTTGCAGATCCTGCTAACGCATCATCAAAACGTTTTTGAAAACTGAGTTCAAATTCTGCTCTTTGCCGAGCAAACTCAAGCAATTGATCAATTGTGTCTCTCTCAATACCAAGTGCCTCTAATTTTTTTGCAAAATTTTCCCTAATGATTTGTTCTTCAACAGTTAAATTATCCTTCTTTGCTGTTAATATTAAGCCAGCACCCTCTAGTTCTGCTAATATGCTGCCTCTTTGAATGCCTCTTAGTTCTGCTTCTTTAAGCACTTGCTCCTTAAGGTTATCTAACTTCAGTTTTGCTATCTCTGCCTCACTGGTTGCGCTTGCACCTGATTTTTCTGCATTTGTTTCAATTAAGTTTAGTTGTTTTTTTAAGGTCTCATCAATTAAATCTGCTTGCTTTGCTAGACTATCTATTAGCTCATTAGTTGCTTTCGTATTTGCTTTTGCTGGATCAGCTATTTGCACTCTCTTGCCTGTCTCTGCAAAAAGTAAATCAGCTTCCCCTTTTAAGAGTTGAGTTTGATCTGAGACTGCTTCTTTATTAAATTGAACCTTTTGTTTAAGTAATTCTGCATCAGCTTGAATTAGTGCTAAAGCATCTCTTTTTTCATCAGCTGCAACTTTTGCTCTAAGAAGTTCGACAGTTTTACCACCTTCTATATCTAAAACTGCGTTTTCAGCCCTCCTTTTTTCAAGTCTTGCTTTTCGAATTTCAAGATCTTGTTGTTTTGTTAGTAAATCACTTTCTTTATCAAAAATATCTAACCTTGACTTAATTAAAGTTTCTTGCTTAGAAAATTCAAGATCTAGAAGATTTTTTTGTCTCGCGATGCTAGCAAGGTCATCCTCCTTTTGTTGATTAAGAAGCTCAGTCTGAGCAAGAATAGAACTTCTTTGGTTTAGTGCCTCAAGCTGCGCAAGCTCTTGTCTTAGTCTTATCGTCTCTCTTTCAGTGGTTCTAGGATTATCTAACGCACGTTGAATTAACTCCCTACTATCCGCGAAGCCCGCCTCTCTAGATGCTGTTTCAAGTGCTTGAACTCTCTCAAGTGTGATTCGATTTAATCTAGCGCTGTTTTGAATTCGGTCCTCTTCAAGTGATCCTAACTCTTGTGCAAGACTTAATTCTTGTGATAAATTTTCTAACCTTGCTTCATCTACCTTAAAAAATGATTTTGCAATATCTAAATTTACTGTCAATTTTGCAATTTCTTTTCTAAAAAATAACTCTTCTTCTAATCTTGTCAATTGCTCTTCAGCTTGTTTAACTTGAGCCTCTACAATATCGGACTGTCTTTCTTGAGTTTTTAGAACCTTTGCTTGTGCTTTTCTTTGCTCCTCAGCAACTTTTGTGGTTAAAATTTGATTTCCTAAAGCAACCTTTTCAGAGATAGCAATTTGCTCTTTAAGAACTTTTATTTTTGTTTCAATTCCTTCTTGTTGCCTTGCTGTTCCTAGTGTTGCTTCAAGAGCCGCTAACTGAGCTTTTTGATCAGCAAGTAATTGAGCTTGGTTTGCAGCCCTCTCTTTATCTGTTTTTGCAATTTCTCCTGATTGAGAAATCAAACCAGTTAATACTGCATCGTCTATTGCAGAGAATGCTGCACCAGATTTTTTCGCTAAACGATCTGTTAAGTTTTCAATTAAAATTATCTCACTAGCAAGTTTATCGAGTGCGCTAACTGAATTTTCAGAAAAACTTGTCAAAGCAGCCTCTGCTTCCCTTTGTCCCTCTGTTAAATCCTCAATTGCGACTCCAGCATTTTTAAGAGACATTCTTAAAACTCCTAAAACCTTATCAAGTTTGTCTCCTGTAAGTGACCCATCTGTTAATCCTCTGCGTAGTAGCTCTAATTGCTGTTTTGCAACTGCAATAGAATTTGCAAAATTAGTATTTTCTTCAGTTAGTTTTACAGTCCCATCAACATTAGTAGCTAAAATTTGAGAAAATTCACCAAATTTAAAAATGATATTATCTTGGGAATCAACAATTAAATTTTGAGAACCGACTAAAATACTAAAAGCTTTTGCTGCAACACCTGAAGCCTCAGATAATTTAGTGATCGCACTTCCTAAAAATTGTATATCTGATTCTACTACGACAGATACATTACTTAGCCTCTCTAACTCAGTTTCTATTTCAATTATTCTTTCGGCTAGTTTTTCTCTATCTATAGTATTGCTTAAAAATCCCTCAGTTGTTAAACCTCTAGATTCCCTTGGACCTGCAGATGATATAACATCAGCGCCAATTAGTGTACCACTTTTTGCCTGAGCCTCTTGTAACTTTTTAAGTCTTATTTGAAGACTTGTAACTAACCTATCTATCTCATCTTGAGACTTTTTAATTAATTCAGATCCTAGTGCTTGTTGAAATTGCTCTCCCGTCAATCCTAGTTGGGTAGCTAATTCTTCAAAAGCACCTTCATTAGATTTAACGCTTTCTGTTAGACTATCAATACCTGCTCGGGTATCTCTTGACTCTTGACCTATACTTTTAATTAATCTTCCGATCTCACCGAATAAATCTATATCAAAAAATGAAAGTAAAAATTGACCAGTGGCTAATACCCCTACTATTAAATTTAGACCAAAAAACGCTTTTGATAATGTTGATGCTAAAACTGCACCCGCCCTAGAAGCAAGGTTCAATCCAGTCGCTAAACTTTTTGCTCCTATAGATGATGACTTTAATTGAGCATCTACCGCTTTTTGAGTGGAAGTCAAAGCTCTTGTTCTTTGTTCAGATTGATCAGTTTGTTTTTTAAATTCGGCTTGGCTTATTACTCCTGCTTTAATATTCTTATTAAGTGCCTCTCTTTGCCCTTTCTCATTTTCTAACAAAGTGCCAATCTCTTTTTGAGCGAATAAAGCCTGTTGAGTAGTAAGTGCTCCTGTTGCAATCTGCCGTTTTAGTTCTGCTCCTGATGCCCTTCCAGCTCCAAGAAATGCTCCAGACCCTTTAAACTCAGCTGCTGCTGCTTTAAATTGAGAGGTCAATCCTGCTGCATTTACTTTTGCTGCTGTTAATCTGTCAGCAAATCTTGAGAGTGCACTAGAACCAGCAGCAAGACCCTCAGTGGCAAAGCTTACAAGTCCTACCCTTAATCTATTAAATACTAATAGTCCGATTGTTCCAAGAAGTAACAACTGGTTTCCAACATTTTTATTTAAGAAATCTACAAAAGGCACTAAAGAGTTTGCCACAAATGATCCAACAACCAGAGCTAAATCAGAAAAATTAGTTATGAGTTGCTCAAATTTTTCTTGAGTTGACAAAATTGAGGTATCAATATCTGAAAAAGCTTTTTGACCGTCTTCAATTACCTTGTTTACAAAAGCTTGACGACGTTCAAATTGAGTTAGTTGCGAGGCAGCTTTTCCAACTGAGGTCGCATAAGCTTGAACTGCGGGGTCAATTCGAGTAAAAATGCCTATCTCATCAAGTAGTTCTGGCTCTAACTTTATGGCACCACGAGTGATACGTTGAAATGCGTCAGTGAGGTTTCTTCCAAGTGCTTTTGATGCTTTATTAGCTACATCTGCTAACTCAGAAATTTGCTCAGTATTAAAACCTGCTGATAAAGCTAAGTTAGCTTGTTCTGCAGACTCAATAATTGTTAACTGACCATTAGTGATTTGTTTAATGCTTCCAATAACAGAATTAGCTGTAACACCTAATGAATTTGCAAAGGCTTCGGTTCCCCTAATTATTGTTTCAAATTGAGCAGCTCTATTTAGGGCAGTAAAAGCAGCAGTGAGAGCAAAAATATTAGCAGCAGCCGCTGCATAAACACCTACAACTCCTCCAAGACCTGCAGCCTGAGATGAAAACTGTCTTCCAGCAGATGCAGACGCTTGTCCTAAACGAGTTTGTTCTTTACCAATTTTTTGTGTATCTGAAACAACTTTATTTGCTCCAGTTGTGACAAATCTAGTCTCAATAACTTGTTTAGCCAATTATCTTCCTCTCTTAGACTTTGATAGCTGTTCTTGCTCTTTACGTTTTTGTTCGTAATATTTTCCTAATTGTGCCTCGCAAACTTTTAATAATTCAAAAACCTCAAGCTTATTATCATTAATTTGATATATACTCATTATATCTGCAAGTCCTGCGTAATCTTTGCCTAACCAAACTCCATTCATACCTTCCCATTTATCTGGTAAAGCATTTAATAAAACTAGAGCTTGTTGACTTTCAAGTGGTAAAGAGGCGGGATCAATAGGTATCTCTTCCTCTTTTGGCTCCCATCCCATCTGCTCACACATTAACAGATATTGATCTATACTCATACCTCCGCCATGCAATGAATTTTGGAGGTAGGTAATTAGTTTTTTTCGTCAGTTTCCTTCTTTTTCTTAGAAAACTGTTCAAAGTCATTCATAGTATCTGTTATAAATTGGTCAAAGATTGTAGAGTTTTTCAAAAGTTCTATAGCATCTTCTTCAGAATACTCTACTTCTTCATCTGGATCATCTCCAGATATATCGACAGGCAGAAGAATTGGTAGGTGTTTCATCTTTAAACCTTTCCAGTCTCTTATAGCCTTTTGTGCATAACTCTCTAAAAACTTTTCGTTATCAATCTCTTCTTCTCGCTGCCGAGTTCGTTTATTAAACTTGTAGGTTAAAGATGCATTACGAATCTTCATTAGGTCATCTCTAGTTAAATACTGGAGACTTATTTCAAAGCCATCTATGTCTGGAAATTCTACCCAGGTTGATGACTCTTTTACAATTTTATTTTTAATTTTACTCATTAGATTCCCCTCTAAATAAACGAGTGCCCATTACGTATCTGCTCTTCTTTGGTGAGGGGGGACCTTGAATCGCAAGTAACGGGCACTCTTCTGGTAATAGTTAATGTTCCCCCTCAGAAACATTTATTATGATTTTGCTGCAAATATTGTCACTTCTCCGCCATCACCTTTTGTTGCAGTTGGCTCTTGAGCCATAAAGTTGACAGTCATTGAAACAACGTCCTCAGTTGCTAACTGTGGAATATCAAATTCAACTGCATCAAGTTGGAATGCAACATAAGGCGCAGTTGGTCCACCAATTATTAAGTTTGCATTTGATGTTTGAGCTGAAGCAGTTCTTGAATCTTCAGAAATGTTTCTGAAAAATCCTGATGACTCTAAATCACCTGCTCGTAAATACATGGTTGCGGATCCTGTTACAGCTCTAGTTCCTGTAAACTGACCAATTGGCTCGTTCAATGCAGAAATTTCTTCTGGCGATAAGTATGTAATATTATTGTTGTAATCAAAAGACAGTGCAGTAACTGGGAAAGTAAACTTCTCATCAGACGCTGCAGCTGTTGCTTTATGATGAAACTCAATTGAACTAAGACGATTTTTAATAAATGCGTTAGTTCCTACAGTGCCTGCAACATTCATCTGTGCAAAAGAATGATAGTGTGATGTTTTCTCTCCGTTCTCAGTTGTTGAAGCAGCTGTAACTGTTGAACCATCATTTTTAATTCCACCAAAGACAGTAATAGCTACGTCTCTCGGGCTTCCTGTTAGTTCTTTAAGTGTTGTACCAAAACCTGTCCAAGTAGTAGTTGCAATTTCTTCAAGCCCAGCATCAACAGTTGCTTGATTAACTGTTGCGTTTGAAACTTGGTAGACCACATTATCAACTTTAAAATAAATATGATTTTCTGTTGCTGTTGGAAAGTTAGAGCGAGTTGAGTGAGATCCTGTCCCAGCTGCAACATTTGTTGTTCGTAGTTTTCCACCTGTTTCCCATACAGAACGCTCAAATTTGGTGGATGCGACTTTTGTGTTTGACACAAGAGATTGCCACATAAACCAGTCTGCAGTGGGTTTCACGTTACCAGAGTTGTTAGTTGCGGCAGTGGTAGTGTTTTCACCTGCTCCTGTCTGTACTCCTGTCGGCCTTAAATAAACTTGGAAATTCCAATCAACTGGGTTAACTGCAGTTCTGAAGCGTTGCTGTGATCTATCAGGGTCAATACCTGACTCTAAGCTTGTGATATCTTGAGTTGCAGATGATGATGTTAGTGCAAATCCGGCTAAAACTTCAAGTTTCCAAGTATTAGCAGGTGTCATAGCAGTGGCTGCCGCACCATTGATTATATCAATAGTTGAAAAGAAAACCTCTGAATTTCTCTGTAGATTGAGAGATGCCATATTTTTTCTCCTTAATTTTCTAGTCTATAGACTACTGTTAATTGTGCCTCAGCAAGACCGTATGGTATGGCTAAACCCTCATCAGTAGATATACTTTCTATTGTTATATCAAGTATTCCTTTATCAGAATTGTCACCAATAGAGTAAATGACATGCTCTATATCTTGAACTAAGTCATCTGCTAGGCTTTGAGAATTATCTTCTCCATAAACGTATGCTCTTATGGTAACGTCTAATGTCGCTACCGTCAAACTTTTAGAATTGAAATCTCGAATTTCGGTTCCAGCTGCTATATACAGTGAAGGAAAGTCATTTACCTCATCTAAAAACTTTAATTTTCTAAATACGTTATTAAATAAATTTGTGTTAAATGTGTAAGATGCATCAAAAGGTGAAGCCTCACCATCAATTTCTTTTAGACGTGTAACTAAAAAATTTATAATCTCAGTTCTTCTTGAAGTTGGCATTATACACTCACTATATTAAATCTTCTTGCATAAAGTCCTGATACAACTTCTCTTATCGTTTCTCCTACAAATCGATCAGGATCACGCTCTGTGCCTACAAAAGTTTTATATAGAGGATTATAAAAATAGCTAATTATTGAGTTTCTATAATTAGGAATAACTCGCACGCTCTGTCTAAATCTACCAGTTCTCTCAGTCAAAATATCATCACTTAATGGAGGTCCACGTCTAGGACCTTTCGGCATCTTATCTCCAAGCCTTTTCTTCACTAAAGCTGTTAATTGTGCACCTGATATAAACTGTTGTGCTTTTTTCTGCTTCGTAGTAGCGACTACTGATATGTTACCAGGTTTAATACTCATATCAGGGGGTTGAACAGTTGATCGCAAAACTACAGGAGTCTGTCCACCAGCCTTAAATTCTCTTGCAAGAGCAATTGCATATCCTGTTAATGCACTTAAGACCTGCTCAGAAGGTTTTTTATCAGCTTCTCTTTCAAATTGTTTTAACCTTTTTAAAAAATAAATATCAAGACCAGTAGAAAATGCTTTTGTGTGAAATGCAGCGATCTTATTAGTAATATCTTGCTTTTTGAAAGAATTTACTAACTTTGGGGTCGGTATTGACTCTATTCTATAAGCTGAAATCTCTCTAGATACCACATTACCGTCTTTATCTTTTTGTGTCTTATACCTAGGTTTTATTCTAAGTTTAAAGTTATCTGTAAAAGATCTCGCATCAAAAGCGTTAAAAGTTTTTAGAGGATTTTTTACAAAGTCTAGCTGAACTCGCTTTCCTTTTTCTGCATCTATAACATTTACAACTAATAAATTTTCAAACTTTTCATTAATCTGTGCCCTAACTCTTGTCCATTCGTTTTCAAATGTCTTTGATCGTGATAAAAGATTATAAGCGTTTACTCCTGTAATTTCTTTTTTCCCTGCTTCTAATGACTGTTTCACTACTCCAAACCCTGCTGAAACTTTCGGGATTTGAATGGAACCAAGAGAAATCCCCTCTTCCTTACCAAGTCCTGTTACTTTTGTCTCAAAAAATCCTAAATTTCTAGTAGTTGCTCCTTCTTTAATTACTTTTGTTTCAGAAAGTTGTATACCTGTTAAAGCAGCAAACTCATCAACAGAAACCTCTCCATCAGGAGCTGCAGCAGGAGTTGTAAATCTTTTAGGATCCTTAACCTTACGACCTAGTCCTATTTCCTCTGATATATAATCAGATAAATACCTAGTAATTTGGGTTCTTTGTACTGAAGTCGTATTTTTAAAAGCATTGGCAAATGATTGAATTTTGGCAGCGTTTTTATCAATACCTTTAATTTGAATTTTAGCTCTATTTCTAGAGGCAGCCTTACCTCTACGAAACTGTGCTAATGTCTCACTAGGTTGTCTCTTTCTCGGTCTAGCCATTAAGCAATTATCCTATATAGGTCTAAAATACGTCTTATATGAGGAGGAAAATTTCCTGCAAGAGGAAAATTATCACCACGTTCGCCTTCAAATGAAAATCCTTTTTTCTCTTGATCTTGTTTAAATATTAATTTAATAAAATCAAGTGTTGCAAGTTGAATATCTTGCGGAACCTCATTTGATTCGTATCCTGCTCTGTATGATACTGTCACACCTGAAGGAAATGGTTGAAAAGCAGGGGGTCCTGATAGTGTCAGTGCTGGATAAGAAGTTTTACTAACAGGGTAAGTTCCACGAACACCTACTCCACCGGTATCTCTGGTGACCTCACCCATATCACGGGTAAAGTTAAATTCGTTTATGGCATTGTGAACATCTGTTGCTTCAGTTGCATCATTTTTTCCATCAAAATGAATTAAAAGCGCAGTATCATTATCAGGCCTAAATCTCTGAGTAATGT
>NTLX01000174.1_pt1 | contig 10777 bp, 10 predicted proteins | sample 1251771 | NCBI WGS metagenome assembly NTLX01 (sample SAMN07250028, study PRJNA358725) | marine metagenome | isolation source: viruses from ocean water | place: Pacific Ocean: North Pacific Subtropical Gyre | collected 2015
TGTTGACATGAACTGGGAAGAGGATATCGATATAGGTGATTTCATTTTCTTCGAAGCGTACGCAAAATTAGACCCAGTAACACACACTGAAATTTATAATGATAGGCTGCTCAAGGAGTATGTCACCGCACTCATAAAACGGCAGTGGGGTGCAAACTTATCTAAGTTCGATGGAGTTCAGTTGCCTGGTGGTGTAACCATTAGAGGTGCAGAGATTTTCAGTGAAGCGAACGAAGAGGTTAGAAACATCGAGGAGAGAGTGCTTCAAGAGTATGAACTCCCTGTTGATTTCTTCATAGCGTGAGGTAAACTATGCCTAGGAATCCCTATTTCAAAGATTATACAGGTGAGCAAAACGTCACTGAAGATATCACCATCGAGATGATTCAAACAATGGGTCGTGATATGATTTATATTCCAAGAAACAGGGTGAGCAAAGACGATTTGTTTGGTGAAGACATCTCTACAAAGTTTGATTCTGGATTTGATCTAGAGATGTATGTTCAAACAGTTGATGGTTTTGAAGGTGAAGGAGATGTCATCTCACAGTATGGTTTACAAATTAAAGATAGAATGGAATTGATCGTTGCTCGTAAGCGTTTCGAGGAAGAGGTAAAAGTTTTTACTGGTCAGGAAAGACCACTTGAGGGTGATCTAGTTTTCTTCCCTCTCTCAAAGACTTTATTTGAGATAAACTTTGTTGAACACGAGAACCCTTTTTACCAATTAGGTAAACTCTACACATACAGATTATCATGTGAAATATTCACTTACGATGCAGGTCAAGAGTTAGATACTGGTATTGCAGATGTAGATCAAATCGAAGACGATATCAAATCACTCAGTGGTAATGACGTTACGATTAATGATACTGTTGACGGAACAACTTCGGGTGACAATGATACATTCGATACTCTAGATGACGACATCTTTGACTTCAGTGAAACTGATCCGTTCTCGGAGGGTGGTTACTAATGTTTCGTCCATTTTACAATGAATCAATTCGTAAACTAATCGTAGCGTTCGGATCGTTATTTAACAACATCCGCATATCAAGCACAAACTCTAGTGGCGATGAGCAGTTCATAAAAGTGCCTCTCTCATACGGTCCAAAAGAAAAGTTCATTCGACGCATCGAGGAAGATAGTTCTATTGGTAGTAATAGTAAAGTTCAAATGACTCTACCTCGTCTTGGTTTTAATATTACAGATATGACATATGACGGGCTGCGAAAGAGAAATACTTTACAAAAGAAGTATCACTTTCCTACGGGATCTACTGGTGGATTACCCGCGTATGAATACTCTGAGGTTCCATACAACTTTAATATATCTTTGTATGGGTTCACTCGCTCGATGACTGACGCATTACAGATCACAGAGCAGATATTACCATATTTTACTCCAGAGTTTACAGTAACTGTTAACTTTGATAAGGATAAACATCCTAAAGTTGACATACCTATAACACTTAATAATGTAACGGTTGAAGAGGAGTATGAGGGTGATTTAGAAGAAAGAAGAAGAATAACTACACAATATGATTTTACACTCAGATCATATGTGTTTGGAGAAACAAAACGTCAAAATATTATACTTTACACTGAGTCTACATTCTTTGAATTGATCGGAGACAATCATCTTAGATCTGGACCTACAGGTGCGATTAGTAGAGTTGATGTTGGTGTGAGTGGTCCGTCTAGTGGAACAGGTGGATTTAGTGCAGGTAACTTTATCACATACACAAATACTTACACCAGAGGACCATCTGGTACAGGTTTCACTGCTGGAACAAGATACATTGACTTTGAAGGTAATACATATGAGGGTGCAACATTTAACCCACCCAATCCATAAGGAATGAATGATGAATGAAAAAAATGTAGAGGGTATATCAAAAGCACTCGATGTTGACTACGAGGAAAAAGAAACCCCAAAAAATGATATGGTCAAAAAGATCGATAGTCTTCCTGTTTCAAAGGAGAGACTTGATAAAGATCTCGGTAATGATTACAAACATGTTCGTGGTAATCTGAGAGATCTTATTGATGTGGGTCAGGATGCAATTGATGGTATATTAAGTGTTGCACAAGATAGTGATTCGCCTAGAGCGTATGAGGTCGCAGGTCAAATGATCAAAGCGGTAGCAGATATGAATAAAGATTTGATGGATCTTCATAATAAGATGAAGGTGATTACAAAAGAAGAAACTACGATTAATCATAATACCAACAACTCAATCTATGTCGGGTCTACTAGTGACTTACAAGATCTCATCAATCAATCTAGGAGTGCAAAAAAGGCACTTAATATTGTTGATGAGGTGGATGATGACGAGTAAAAAGCAAGGATATTTAGGTAACGAAAATTTAAAAGCATCTGGTGTGGATATTGAATTTACAAAAGATCAAATCAAAGAATATATCAAGTGTTCTCAAGATCCAGTATATTTTGTTGAAAAATATGTAAAGGTTGTGTCTCTCGATGAGGGTTTAGTTCCTTTTGGTATGTACGATTATCAAAAAGATATCGTAGATAAAGTTCATAATAATAGATTTGTAATAGCAAAGTTACCAAGACAGTCTGGTAAATCCACTACAATCGTCTCTTACATCTTACACTATGTGCTTTTTAATCAAAGTATGAACGTAGCGATCCTTGCGAATAAACAAGCAACAGCACGCGAGATATTGAGTCGTCTGAAACTCGCCTATGAATATCTGCCTTTATGGTTGCAACAAGGTATAGTAGAATGGAACAAGGGATCTATCGAATTAGAAAATGGATCTAAGATTGTTGCATCTGCGACTTCATCATCAGCAATTCGTGGTGGATCTTTTAACATGATCTTTCTTGATGAATTTGCTCACGTTAGTTCTGGTATTGCAGAGGAATTCTTTAGTTCGGTATACCCGACCATTACTTCTGGTCAAAGCACTAAGGTTCTTATGGTTTCTACACCAAACGGACTCAACTTGTTCTATCACTATTGGAGAGGAGCAACAAAAGAGGTAGGAGAAGAAGGTAAAAACGAATACATACCCATCGAGGTGCATTGGTCAGAAGTGCCGCTATATCCAGGCGGTCCTCTTCGTGGTGAAAAGTGGAGAGAGGAGACTATCGCTAATACGAGTGAGCAGCAGTTTCAATCTGAATTTGAATGTGACTTTGTTGGATCACAGAACACTCTCATATCATCGCTCAAACTAAAATCATTATCTTGGATTAAACCCCTTGAAAAGTCAAATGACGGATTGAGTGTATATGAACAACCACAAGAAAATAGACAATACTCTTGCGTGGTTGATACATCAAGAGGTCAGGGATTAGATTACAGTGCATTTGTTATGGTGGATATAACAGAGACACCTTACAAAGTTGTAGCGAAATATAGAAACAACATTATATCACCTCTTGTGTATCCAACTGTGATTCGATCCGTGTGTGAAAAGTATAACAAGGCATTTTGCTTAATTGAAATTAATGATATAGGCGCTCAGGTCGCAGACGTTTTATATCAAGACTTAGAGTACGACCACATTTATATGACACAAAATAAAGGTCGTAGGGGTCAAGTTGTTGGTGGTGGTTTTGGTGGTGGGGGTAATCAGTTTGGTGTTCGAACAACAGGTCCAGTCAAAAAATTAGGTTGTTCTGTTCTCAAGAGTCTTATAGAAGAAGACAAACTCATAGTTGAAGATATCGATACAATAAATGAGTTGACAACATTTATTGCAAAAAGACAATCATTCGAAGCAGATGACGGACATACTGATGATTTAGTTATGTGTCTCGTTTTGTTCGCTTGGTTGACAAGACAGGACTACTTTAAAGAGATGATGAATACAGATGTTCGTAAAGTGATATATGGAGATCAAATCAAACAAATTGAAGACGATTTACTACCCGATGGATTTTTCGATAATGGAGATAGTATAGAGATGGGTGAGTATGACGGTCAAGATCGATGGTTTTGACTTGTAAATTAGCAAAACTATAAATATCAAGAAGCGTTTCTATTGATGAAGTCTTAAAAGGAGAAGAAAATGCCATTTAGCATCAGCCCATCTGTTACAATCACAGAACGAGATCTTAGTTCGATTATCCCTGCGTCATCTACTACTACAGCCGCTTTTGTTGGTAGATTTGATAAGGGACCAGTCGATGTTGTTGTAGACATTAGCAGTGAAAAAGAATTAACAGAAATTTTTGGTAGACCAAACCCAGGCGAACGTGGTGTTGACTGGTTTGTTGCTGCAAACTTCTTAAATTATAGTGACAAACTTAAAGTTGTTCGTGTGAACGAAAACGACGGAACCTTTTATTCATCTACGCAGGGTGGTTTGACCGCTGCGAGTCTTGCGAATGGTCAAATTTATGTTGGTGGTGCATCTGCTGGTGGTTTCTTTAATGATAATGTTGATCGAGCAGAGTTAAGAGCAAAAGAGCCTGGTGTTTTAGGTAATGGTCTTCGTGTTGTGTTCTTCCCCGCTGGAAGTGACCCATTCGATGCAAACGTTAATGGTGAAACACAAAATGGTTTAGGATATACACCAATCGCACAATTTGATGTTGATAACGTTGAGCCTGGTTTATTCTCATATGTTCCTACAACGACATCCCAAGTCTTTGAATCATTCTCAAATGGAATTCTTAGTGGTATCACCCAAGACGAAGTTCACTTTGCTGTTATCGATCAGTTGGGATCATATAACGAGACATTTGGTGTAACTGGTGCTGTCCTTGAGAAGTTCGAGGGACTTTCTTTGTGGAGAGGTGTTTATGATCAAACAGGTCGAAGCATCTATTACAAAGATTACATCAATGCAAACTCTAATTTTGTCGAAATTGAAGAGAGCGTTCATAGATCACTTTTCAATGCACAGATTCCGTTTGCTGGTAATACAGGTGGTGACCCACTCTGGTCACCCACATCATCGTTTGTTTATGGTCCATTGGGTCTGACTGGTCCTCATGCTGGTCATGATGCATCCCACTTCTATCAAGCGTATAACGCGAGACTCGCTGGTGGTGCAGAGGCTGGAATTACACTTCCCTATGATGGTGTTGGTTCTGACTCTGCGACAGTTGCTGCTGATAACCCACATACTTTTGCGATTCAAGCAGCATACAACAAGCACTTCTCGAATGCTGACGAGATTGATATTGATATTCTCATCGGTGGTGCTGCTGAAGAAAGAATCTCTAAGAAACTCGTTGATATTGCAGAGCAAAGAAAAGACTGTGTTGTGTTCATCTCACCACCGTCTTCGCCTTCTGGAACAGAATATAACGATATCGCATATCAAAGCGAATTGGGTGGTTTCTCTGGTGCTGCGAATATTATCAAGTATCGCAACGATCAAGGATTCAACTCTAACTACGCAGTCATGGATACAGGATGGAAACAAATGTTTGACACCTACAATGATAGGTTCAGATGGGTTCCATTGAATGCTGATACTGCTGGTATTGTCGCTCGAACAGAAGACACAATCGCACCATTCTTCTCTCCCGCAGGATTCAACCGAGGTAGAGTGCAGGGTGTGGTTAAGTTAGCGATCAATCCTACTAAGGCTGAAAGAGATGAATTGTACGCAGTGGGTATTAACCCTGTCGTGTCCTTCCCAGGCGAAGGTGCAGTTCTCTTCGGTGATAAGACTCTGCAACGCAGATCATCCTCTCTGGATAGAATCAACGTTCGTAGATTGTTGATCACGCTTGAAAAAGCGATTTCTACCGCTGCGAAGTTCCAGTTGTTTGAATTCAATGATGACTTCACTCGTAGATCCTTTAAAGCATCGGTTGAACCTTTCTTGAGAAGAATTCAATCGGAGAGAGGTATCACTGACTTCAGGGTTGTGTGTGATGAAACAAACAATACATCTGAAGTGATTTCTCAAAATCAGTTTGTTGCAGACATCTTCATCAAGCCTGCACAGTCAATCAACTTTATTAATCTCAACTTTAGCGTGTTGAGAGCAGATGCAACGTTTAGTGAAAGTGTAAGTTAATGTTAAAAACTCTTATAAATATAGAGAAAGGAAGAGTAAATGCCTGATACAATTAACCAGTTTTCACAAGCGTTCGGACAAGGACAGAGATCTACCCTTTTTAGAATCACTGGATCTATTCCTAATGCAAATACAACTGAACAAGAAAGAGTTTTCTTCATTAAGTCTGGTCAATATCCCGCTTCTACTATCGGATTCATTGAGGTTCCATTCAAGGGTCGTAAAATCAAAAGACCTGGCGATAGAACGTTTGCTGAGTGGTCATTGACTGTCTTGCAAGATGAAAGAAATAATATTAGAGAAGACTTTATTGGTTGGATGAACCGACTGAATAGACACGTTGCAATCACTGGTGACAGTGTTACGGACTCATTATTCCCAACGTGGTCAATTGATGCACTTCAACAAGACGACTCGGTATCGGGTGGTCAAGGAATTGAACTCTTCAACTGCTTCCCAACTGAAGTTGGCGCACTTGAATTTAATTATGAAACAGTCGATACCTTCGCAGAATTCACAGTAACTCTCCAATATGATTACTGGACTTCTAAGAAGACCGACAACTAATTGAAGGATTTTTATAATGCCTATTGATTTATTCGGTTTCTCTATCGGTAGAAAAGGTAGAGAAGCCCCGAAACCTATAGACTCGAACACCGAGGGCGGTGAAGGTTTATCCTTCGTCGCCCCCGATTCGTATGATGGTACAATCAACGTTGAAGCGGGTGGTATTTTTGGTCACTACGTCAACTTTGATGAGCAAGTAAAAAACGAGTATGATCTCATACAAAGATACAGAGCGATGGCGATGTATCCAGAGGTTGACATCGCAATCACGGACATCGTAAATGATGCGTTAGTGATGGATGAATCTAAAAGACCTGTAGAACTTATACTTGAAAATGTAAAACTGTCAGACAATATTAAGAATAAGGTTCAAGAAGAATTTGAAACAGTATTGAGTCTTTATGACTTTAACAATAAAGCGTATGACTTATTTCGTCGTTGGTATGTGGATAGTAAACTTTACTACCATATTATTATTGATGACTCAAACCCAAAACTTGGTATTAAAGAGTTAAGAGCGATTGACCCTCTTAAGATTAATAAGGTTAGAAAAGTAGAGAAAGATACGGTCAAGAAAAACGGTGGGTCTTTTCCTGTTGTAAAGGGAATCGAAGAGTTCTACATCTATAAAGAAACAGATAAGAATTCCTTAACACCAACCCCACAAACAGGATTGAAGATCTCACCAGATTCTATAATTTACTGTCACTCTGGTCTTATTGAATATGGAAATAGGCGAGTCGTTGGTTATCTGAGTAAAGCGATTCGTCCATTAAACATGCTTCGACAGATCGAAGATTCTGTTGTTATCTACAGAATGTCAAGAGCGCCTGAGCGTAGAGTGTTTTATATTGATGTCGGTAACTTACCGAAAGATAAAGCCGAGCAATACATGAGAAGTCAGATGACTCGGTATCGTAATAAGATTACCTATGATCAAAACACAGGCGAAATGCGTGATGATCGTAGACACTCTTCTATACTTGAGGACTATTGGTTACCACGAAGAGAAGGTGGTCGTGGAACAGAAATTACATCCCTCGATGGTGGTCAGAACTTAGGTGAAATGGAGGATGTCGAATACTTCATGCGAAAGTTGTATCGTGCATTAAACGTTCCACCATCAAGACTTGATGCTGAAAACGGTTTTAATATGGGTCGATCCGCTGAGATCACTAGAGACGAGGTTAAGTTCTTTAGATTCATTGATCGACTTCGTAATAGATTTGCAGACTTATTGATGCAAACTTTACGAACACAACTCATTCTTAGAGGTGTGATGAAGAAAGAGGATTGGGACTCTATCTCACAAGATATTAGTTTCAAGTTCAAAACAGAGTCTTACTTCCATGAACTGAAAGAAACAGAAATGTTAAAAGAAAGAATGGAAATTCTTCGTGATATGGATGATGTTGTTGGTAAATATTACTCTGTTGAATGGGTCAGAAAGAACGTTCTTAAGCAAACTGATGAAGAAATTAAAGAAATGGATAAGCAGATGAAGTCTGAGACTGATGCAGGCATTATCGGTGGTGATGATGAGGAGGAACCAGATGAACGATAATATTCGAAACATGTTGCAATATAGTTTAATCGGTGATGAAGACGAGTTTAAATTGGCTTTTGATGCAGAAGTCAATGATCGAATCGCAGATAAGTTAGCACAAAAACACGTTGATGTTACCTCAACCGTTCTAAAACGTGATGAGGAAGAAGAATCAGAAGAAGAATAATTTTTTTTTCTAAATATAGTAGAAACAGGGAGAAGTCATGTTATCAAAAGACATTTTAGATCATATTGTTAATGGTAATTCCACAGAGGCACGAGGTATGACCGTTAACTTACTTCAAGCAAAGTTAAGCGAACTCATGGCACAAAAGTATGATGAGATCGCTCCTACTGTATTTGGTGAAACTAAGAAAGAGCAAAAGAAAGCACCCGTCACTGATAAAGATGACGATGGTGAAGGTATGGACCCAGTAGGTCAAGAAGATGATGATGTTGACAACGATGGTGATTCTGATAGCAGTGATAAATATCTGAAGAACCGTCGTAAAGTTGTATCAAAAGCAATTAAGCAAGACGAACAAGTAGGCGCTAGATCCGCTGGTCAGCAACGCGGGGGAAAGATGACATACGGTGTTCGTGATGTTGAATTTAAGGGCGCTGGTCCAGAGCAACAATCACGAATGAAGTCTCGTTACTACCAAGACAAAGAGAGACAAACCAGAGACGCTGAAAGAGAACGCAAACAAAAACAAAGAGAAAGAGAAGCAAAGCAACGTGAGAGGGGAGTAAGACCAACATGAAACTCATCACAGAAATGACCGAAGATATTCAGATTGTGACTGAAACCATCGATGAAGGTAAAGGTCGAGAACACTTTATTGAAGGTGTTTTTATGCAATCAAATCTTAAGAACAGAAATGGTCGTGTGTATCCCAGAGAAACCTTGATGAATGAGGTTGCTCGATACAATAAAGAATATGTGAGTAAGAATCGTGCGATGGGTGAACTCAATCACCCACAAGGACCAACTGTAAATCTCGATAGAGTTTCGCATATCATAAAAGAACTTCGTCCTGACGGAGATAACGTTTATGGTAAGGCGAAAATTATGGAAACCCCTATGGGTAAAATCGCTAAGAACTTAATCGATGAGGGTGCAAAACTCGGTGTTTCCTCTCGCGGTATGGGTTCACTCAAGCAAAACAAAGAAGGTGAAAACGAAGTCCAAAAAGACTTCATGCTCGCCGCTGTAGATATTGTCGCTGATCCATCTGCTCCTAATGCCTTCGTTGAAGGAATCATGGAAGGTAGAGAGTGGGTTTGGGATAATGGTATTCTCAAAGAAAAGCATATTGCCGAATATGAAAAAGAGATAGAGTCTGCATCAATAGCAGATCTCGAAGAAAAGAAACTTGAGATATGGACGGACTTTATCTCAAAACTGTGAATTTATAAATAGAGAGACTTTAGCCACAATCTTTAAAGGAGAGACACTAAGATGGAACATTTAGATCCAATTGAAACCGCAAGAAGAATTCTCGCTGGAGAATCTTTAGTCGAAAATAATATCGTCGAGGACGAAGTTGATGAAATCGTTGTCGAAGATTTTGAAGATCTTGATATCGAAGAAGTCGAAGAAATGGCTCACGGTAATAAGAAGAAGATGAAAAAAGAAGAGGATGACGAGGATGACGACGACGATGATGATGTCGAAGAAGCCATGCATCCTATGGGTAAGAACGGTAAGAAGAAGTTAAATGCCACCTATGGTAAAATGAACGCTACTTACGGTAAGATGAATGCAGGTAAGCATAAGATGAATGCAGGTATGCATAAGATGAAAGAAGCAGAAACCGTCGTTGACGATGAAGCACAATCTCAAGATACCGAGGGTAAGAAACCTCAAACTGCTAAACCTGTTGGTAACGCATCTGGTAAAAACCAATCAACTATTAAAACAAAACCATCTAAGGCTAAGGCTGGTAAGATCCCTCAAAATCAAGGAAACGTTGGTGATGTCGGATCTATGAAGGAGCATGTTGATGCACTCTTTACGGGTGAAGACCTCTCCGAAGATTTTAAGGTTAAGGCTTTGACCATCTTCGAAACAGCGTTGAACGAAAGAGCAGCACAAGTTGAAGAAGAATTAACCCTTCAATATGAAGAAGCAATCGCTGAACATACAGAAGCAGTGTCTAAAGAACTTGCAGAGAAACTTGACGACTACCTCTCCTATGTTGTCGAACAGTGGATGCAAGAAAACGAACTCGCTATTGAAACGGGTATTCGTGCTGACGTTGCAGAAAACTTCTTAAGTGGATTGAAAGGTCTGTTCGAATCGAACTACATCGAAGTTCCTGAAGAGAAGTATGACTTAGTAGAGAGCCTTGCACAAACCGTTGTTGATTTAGAAGAAAAACTCAATGACGAACTTAACTACAATATCGAACTGAAACAAACAGTCGAAGAAAAAACAAGAGACGAAATCTTTGTTGAAGTCACTGAAGATTTAGTTGATACGGATACTGAAAAAATGAGAACACTGTCTGAAAACCTTGAGTTTACAGATGAAGATAGTTTCCGTAGTAAACTCGAAGTTCTGAAGGATAACTATCTTTCGGAAGGTGTCTTGACTGAGGATACTGAAGTGTCTACCTCATCCGAAAATTCTGACACTGGTTACATGA
>NTLX01000175.1_pt1 | contig 10703 bp, 13 predicted proteins | sample 1251771 | NCBI WGS metagenome assembly NTLX01 (sample SAMN07250028, study PRJNA358725) | marine metagenome | isolation source: viruses from ocean water | place: Pacific Ocean: North Pacific Subtropical Gyre | collected 2015
CTATTTTACAAATATTATTCTTTTATTTTTTTAATACTGTTTATGAAAATTACTTAACTAAAAAAGTTATAGAAGCTAACTCATTAGTAGAAATTGAAAAATTAAAAAATACAGTTAAAGTATTATGCCCATGCGGTGAAAACAATCCTCAAGACGTTTTATTATCATTTAATGAAGATACGATTTATAAATGTAGTAAATGCAATAAGGATGTTAGAGCTACAACTAATGTTGGCACATCATTAATAACTACACCTATTATAACTGAAAAATAATGAGTGAATTAGATAAAATTACTGTTGAAAAACCTCCTACAAGTTTTATAAAAGATATAAAAAAAGATTTAGAAATAGAAGATATTGTAAATTTTTTTATTAATAAAAGTGATAATAAAAAAAGTCAAATTGTTTCTGGTAGAGTTTATCAAAAAAATAAAAAAATAAAACCTTTAGAAACTATTTTTAAACTTTTGCAAGAAGAAATTAATAATCTTGAATCAAAAAATAATAAAGATTTAGACAATTCATTTTTTAATTTAAATAAGAAAATTTTATCTTCTAATATTTACAATATAAAAGAAATAATAAAATTATATAATATTGATGAAGATAGAATAATAAGTTTTTTTATAGGAACTTTGATACAATCTATATATGATGAAAAAGACTGATGATATTATTCAAGAGTATGGTATAGATTTTATAGCAAGATTTGCATGTTTATACGAAGGTGTAAATGTAGCTTGTAGTAGAGCTGAAAGAATCGGATATGATACTGAACATAGTACTGCATGGATTAAACCTACTGCATTTCAAAAATATATTGATGAAAGATATTTAGATATGAAACATGATATACAACTATATCTAAAAGGTATTGATACAGATGAAGTTTATCCCTGGGACGAGATTTATTAATAGAACTAATAAAAATACAAGATTATTTCCTACTAACGTAATTTATATTCTTAATGATATTAAAAAAGATGTTAATGGTGAAATAACCTATATTTTTTTAGTAGATAAAGAAAAAAAGGAAGTAAAATTTAATTCTATAAAAGAAGCTGATAATTGGTTAGAAACTATTTTAGTTTAATAATAATCACCATATACATCAGTATCGTTATTTGACATATCAAATACATCTTTTTTACTTGTCTCATCAACAATATATTGATCATAATCTTCTCTCTTAGGCATTGTTTGAGGATTATCACCGCCGCTCATTCTACCTGCAAAATTATCTTCATATACTTGATCATTAGTAAACTCTCCATTTACTGCAGTAATACTTGCTTGTAACGTTAATAAATCTTCAGTTGCTAAATCAGATAATAAATTCATTTCAGTAGATAAATCAGCCATTCTTGCTACAGGTTCATTATTATTGAAATTAATATTAGGTTCAAAGCTATAATCTAATCGTTTAGCTTTTAATAAGAAAACGTAATGACCTTGTAAATTATTTATTTGAGATATATCTTGATCTAATTTTTCAGTAATTTCAAAAAACTTAGCTTGTCTATTATTAGGTCTATCGTCTCCATATTCTGATAATTCAAAAACATCTCCGGCTTTAGGCTCTATAACAGGGCCAAACGAAAAATATCTATCATATATACCTTGCGGTATTTTACCATTTATCAACATATTTTCGTCTTCCCCGAACGGGGCAAAATCTGCAGATAATGTAATAAATTCTTCATGAAAAGCAGAGATATGAATATATGCAGTTATTTCATCATCACTTTCAAAACCAAATTTTGATAAAGTAATTGCATTTTCATTTAAAGTTACTGCTAAAGTAATTTCTCTCGGTTCTGCAAATGTTTGAGTAGGTTGTTCACCGTAAAAGTTATCTGCACTTAAAGTATTGTATGTATTAACATAATAATTAACTTTAACACCGAATTGATTAATTTGTTCTCTCCAATAATTAGAGTATAACACACGTTCACTTGCTTGAATAGATTTATCAGTAAATCTGAAACAAGTTTCATCGGTTTGTACTAAACCAGGATATTCACATGTATAATCAGGTTGGCTCATCTTTCTATAACAAAATTATTTAATAAGTCATCGAAATACAATTTTATACCGGTGCTACCTAACTTTTTTGTTTTACCTTTAAATGGTACAATATTATATTGTTTTCTAATGTACTGTAAATCTCTAGATCCGCATACTTTTTTACCGTGACCGTCTCTTAATTGTTCAATTTTTTGATTTTTAGTAGGGTCAGTTTTTATATAGTCAGCTACTATATTTGCACGCTTTCTACCACTACTATCAGGAATACTTTTTCTATGCCAGTGATTGACGCCAGGTTTAGGTCCCTGATATTTATTTTCAAAAAACTTACTAAATCTTTGCATAATTATATTTAAGCAAAAAAAAGCGCAACCAAATTAATGATTGCGCTCTTTATAAATCTACTTTTTTTATGAAATTAAGTCTGCACCAGCTTGTAATGCTACTTTATTATCTTTACCTTGAAGCTTACCTTTTCCATCAGCTAATGGTTTTGGTTCTGCTTCTACATATTTTTTAGTTGAACCAGCTGCTTTACTGCTCTTTGCTTTTACTGTACCAACTTTATTATGACCAGGATTTGTTAAACCTGTTTCTTTAGCATTTACTAAAGCATGTCCTAAATCATCAGCTTCAATTGCTTCTTCAAGCTCATCTTCTTCTTCTGTTTCATCTTCATCTTCTTCCATTTCTTCCATTTCACCGTGACCATATTCACCATCTTCTGCTTCTGCATCATCATCAGCATCTTCATCTTCTTCTCCCATTGCAGCTTGCAATAAATCGCAAAGTTGCTTGGCCATGTCACGATCTAATGTTATTGTTACGTCGCCTTCGCTTGTTTCTTCAGCATCAGTTTCAATACCGAGTGCGTCTAATTCTTGTGTTTCTTGATCAGAGTGCATTTCTTCACCCATCACATTTTCAAAAAGTTTATCAAAAGTAGATTTCATATAATTATTTATACTCTCTTTTACCTTTTTCTCTATTTTTTTATCATTTTCATCATATTTTTCAGAAGAATAAATCTCACTATCATATAATTCATCTTTTGCTTTATTATGTTTAGGGTCTATAACATTAGAATAAGGATGCTGTGTTTCACCTATATCAGCATTTTCCGGTCCAGATGTATCTTTGTTAGCAAATTCACCTGCATCTGTGTCATTTAAATTTTTACCTCCTTTACCAGGTTTAGTGCTAAATTTAGCTGCTGCGGCACCAGGTGCTTTTTCCAATACTATATTATCGTTATATGTATTCCAAATTTCGGTTAGAGTATTTACTCGTGTCATGTAAATATTTATAGCGAGATGATTAAAAATAAACAAAATTATATGAATAACCCTAATCTACCAACAGTAGGGGCTGAATTTGAGTATACTCCTAAGATGGTTAGAGAGTTAAAAAAATGCGAAAAAAATATATTACACTTTGCAGAAAAATATTTCTATATTATATCCTTAGATGAAGGTAAGCAGACAATTAATTTACATTATTGTCAAAAAAGAGCTTTACGTAAAATGAGAGATAATAGATTTTTTATTTTATTAGCAAGTAGACAAATTGGTAAAACTACTATGATGACTATTTATGCATTGTGGATAGGATGCTTTAATAAAGATCAAAGAATATTAATAGTAGCTAATAAAGAAGGAACTGCATTAGAAATTATGAGCCGTATTAGATTAGCATATGAAGAATTGCCTAACTGGTTAAAACCTGGTGTGAAAGAATATGGGAAAACTTCAGTTACTTTGGCTAACGGGACAAGAATTGGTATATCGACTACTACTGGTACAGCTGCTAGAGGTCAATCTGTAAATGTTTTAATTCTTGATGAGCTTGCATTTATTGAACCACATTTAGTTGATGATTTCTGGAAATCAGTTTACCCAATTGTTTCATCTTCTAAAAGATCTAAAATTTTTATTGCATCAACTGCCAACGGAACTGATAATTTATTTTATAAACTTTATACTGGAGCAGAAAATAAAGAAAATGATTGGGAATATGACAAAATATTATGGAATGAGATACCGGGTAGAAATGAAAAATGGAAACAACAAACTATTAATAGTATAGGAAGTAAAGAAGCTTTTGAACAAGAGTTTAATTGCGAGTTTATATCTTCAGGAGAAAGTTCAGTAAATAACGAAGTTTTTGATAGATTAAATAGTAAAACAAGTGACCCATTATTTGTTTTTGATGGAGGAAAATATTTACTTTGGGATGAACCTAAAGAAAATGGTATATATATAGCAAGTGTTGATACTGCAGAAGGTTTAGGAAAAGATGCATCTGTAGTTCAAATTTTAGATTATACTGATTTAACTAATATTAAACAGGTTGCTGTTTATCATAATAACGAAATATCGCCATATAATTTTACAGAAAAAGTATATGAAATTCTACAACATTGGGGTAACCCATTAGTATGTATCGAAAGAAATAATAGTGGTGGTCAAGTAGTTGATATTTTAAAAAATACTCATGATTATGAAAATATAGTATCTTGGGGTAGTTCATTAGCTAATAGGAAAAAATATCAATTAGGAATAATATCACATACAAATACAAAATATAAAGCAGTCACTAATATGCGATATTGGATTAATGAACTTGATTCAGTTCAGATTAATGATAAACGTACTGTTAGGGAGTTAAAAAACTATGTAAAAGCACCGAACGGTACATGGAACGCAAAGAAGGGATATCATGATGATTTAGTCACCTCACTGATGTGGAACTTAATTATACTTGATAATGATATAGTTGAAACGTATTTTGAAGTTTTAAAAAGAGATACTAATAATAGGCCATTAGAACTGCAGCAAATGGATTTTGGCATTAAATACTTTATGAACCCAACTTCTATTTATACCAATGAAAAGGAAGGTTTACAAAATACACTACCAGTTATTATAGGCAATGCTTCTAATAATAATAGTGAAATAGATCAATTACAAATGCAAGGTTTTAAAGTATGGCAGCCATAAATCAATCACAGTTTAATAAAAGTAGATTAGATAAGTTTTTACTTGTACTAAATTTACCACCTGCTTTAAAAGGCATAAATGACCAATACATAGGGTCAAGAGATAATACTAAAGTTAATGACAACAGTTTACAATTCTCAGTTTATGGTTCAGTGGTACCCACTATAGAGGTTCAATCTGAAACTTTAGGTTATGCAGGTCAATCTTATAAAGTATCCAAACATACAAGACCACCATACGAAAATATCACAGTTAATTTTACTATTGATAACGAATTTAATAATTATTGGGTAATATATAAATGGTTAGATATTTTAAATGATGAAAAGGAATCTCAGTTTAACGATAAAGGTATAGTAACTGTACCTAATGTATCAACCAAAGAAAGAAACATGAATAAAACATTGACTTCCCCCGATTTATATCAAACTGATATTACTTTATTTGCTTTGGATGAGTTTGATAAAAATAAAGTTAAATTTATATACACAGATGCATTTCCAGTTAGTTTAGGGGGTATAAATTTTAACTATAGACAACCAGGGGAAATAGAAACTACTTTTGAATTTGCATTCTCTCAGTTATTAGTAGAATTGGTATAATTTTAATCCGGGATACTATAAATAATATTATATGGCACGTACAATAACATCTCCCGGAGTAGAAATAAGAGAAATCGATCAATCAATTAGACCTGTACTACCTGCAGGCACTAACGTACTAGTTACAGGCTTTGCTGATAGAGGACCAACTGATGAAGTTATTCAAGTTACTTCAAAAAGTGAATTTATAGATATATATGGTGAACCTACGGTTCCAGCAGAATTATATTTTTCAAGTACAGTTAGGGCTCTATTTAATAGCCCAGCAAACGTTTTTGCTTATAGAATGCCTTACGGTAATCAACGAGGCGTTGGTTTCGGTAATAACTACAGTGTTTTAGCTTATCCTGCATCTGCAGTTGCTATTGACAATGATGAAAGCACAATTACTGCATTATCCGGATTTACTAATACAGCTGTAAGTTCTGCAACTCGTACAGTTTTAATTGGTGAACCAGAACACTTTACAATTGATCAAGAAACATATTTTAAGATTTATCAAAAAGATGGATTTGATTGGATAGATGAATCTGCATCAACCTTTGGTACTCTTGCTGCTTTAGGTAAAGCTGCATTTTTAGTTATTAATAAAGCACAAACCACAATTGATCAAACTTTCCAAGGATTCTATTTCGGTGCTATTGATAATACAAATTTAAATCCAGCTACAGATTTTGACGGTATTAGAAGTATCCAAACACTTTCAAATACAGTTAGTAGTAATTCTGCTACTATTAAACCAGAAAAATTCATACCATTACCAACAACAAGATTAGATAATCAGCTTACAGCTAAATCAGATAATAATTCAAATACATTTGGATATACTGATAATAGTATTTCTGAACAAATGGAAAATCTAACTGATTATGATATAGAAACTTCTGAATTTGATGATACATTATCGATAGGTCTATTTAGACTAAGAGCCACTCCAGCAACAACTAATACTATTAAGTTATCTCTTACTTTAGATGAAACAATCGTAGGCTCAACTGATTATCATAGAAAAATAAATGATAAATTAGGTGGAGAAGCAATTCCTTTCAGAATTGAAACAGGGGATGCTTTACAAACAATGGATATTTTAGTTAATGACTTTTTAAGTAATAGAATTAGTTCAACATATTTGAATGCAGAAGGTAAACCAACTACTAAGATTAGATTTTTAACTGAAAATACTTTATCTGATGATTTAAATAATGGGTGGCCATCACTTTCAGCAGCATTTGGAGGTGGTAATACAACACAAGTCGGACTTAAGGCTCATATTACTAATGTTGATACTCTTTTAGGTAGGGCTGATAAGTTATTTGCACTTGGATCTCATTCAAATACAGATTTAAGTACTAAAGTAATCGGTAATGTTCCTGAAAAGCTTGATAGATTATTAGATACAGTAGAAAATGCAGAAAGATTTGATATTGATATAACAGTAGATGGAGGTTTATCTACAATTTATTCAACTTCACAATCTTTAGCAACTGAAATATATGATGATACAGCTGCAGTTCCTGCAATTAGTGCTTTTAGAGATACAAAAATTGACGATAATAGACTACATGTGAATGCAAGGAATTATAGAGGTTTTTGGAATGATATTATAACTAGATTTACAACATTTGCTGAAGATAGAAGAAAAGATCATATTTTTATTGCTGATCTACCAAGATCAATCTTTGTACAAGGTGAAGGTTTCCTAACTTTACAAGATAGTGATAAGAACTTTTCTAGAGATATACTTAATCCAATTAAAGCATTTGCAAGCTTAGTTAATACTAGTTATGCAGCTATATACGGCCAGTGGGTTCAAAGTACAGATTCAGTTTATGGGGGTTTATCATATTGCCCATCATCAGGTTATCTAGCATCTATAATGGCGAATTCAGATGCTGATTTTGATCCTTGGTTTGCACCAGCAGGTTTTGCAAGAGGTAGATTGACAGGAGCAGCAGGATTAGCATTATCACCGACACAAAAACAAAGAGACCAATTATATAAGATATCTGTTAATCCAATTCCATCATTCCCAGTTGAAGGACCAGTTGTATTTGGTCAAAAGACAGCACAAAAATTACCAAGTGCGTTTGATAGAATTAATGTTAGACGTTTATTTTTATACCTTGAAAAGGCAACTAAAAATACAGTTAGAAACTTTATATTTGAACCTAATACGTTATTAACAAGAACAAGGATAGTTAATACATTAACACCTATTTTTGAAAATGTTAAGAATACAGAAGGTTTATATGATTACCTAATTATTTGTGATGAAAGAAATAATACACCTGATATTATTGATTCTAATGAATTGAGAATTGATATTTATTTAAAGCCAACAAGAGCTGCAGAGTTTATATTAGTTAATTTCTACGCGACTAAAACAGGTACAGATTTCAACGAATTAGTTTAATAACAAAGTCATTTAATTAAATAATTACATGGCAGATACTAAAGTATCAGATTTAACCCCAATTACTGTTCCCAGTAATAATGATTTACTTTACTTAGTAGATACATCTTCAAATACTTCTAAAAAAATTACATTTCAAAATTTATTAAGTGGTGTAGATTTAAGAGTAAATAATTTAGATTCTACAGTATCTACGTTTACTAATGAAGTATTAGCATTATCTAGTGATTTTCAAACAGCTAATATTGATGTGGCACCTCTTACTGAAGATGTATTATCTTTAAGTGGTCAGGTTGTAGAACTGAGTGCTGTTCAAGAGGCTAGACCTGAAGGGGTAACTAATAGTTTTGTCATTTCAACATCAACTTTCACCTTTGCAGGAGGACAATTAACCTCAGTAACTACATAATATTATGCCAAATTTAAAATTAACTGAATTAGAAACTTTATCGGGAATTAGTTTTACTAGTAATGATTTATTGTATATTGTAGATGTAGATACTGATTCATCTAAAAAAATAACATTTAATACTTTGGCCGGAGCTAGTATAACATCGTTGTCAGGATATGATCAACAAAATACATCTAACTTACTTTTCCTTTCAGCAGCTATAGATACTAATACCGCTAGTATAGGCACTGAATCAACTGAATTAGACACATTACAAACTAGAGTTGAAACAATTAGTGGTGTGGTAGATGATAAAACAACTGATATATTAGCCGTATCAACACTTGCAGAAAATAATACTAATGCTAGTATAACTACCGATATTTTAGAAGTTAGTGGCCAGGTTATAGAATTATCAGCTAATTTTTCTACAATTGAAGACAATGACGATATTCAAAGTATTGTTCAATCTACAACAGCTAATGTAGATTTTCTTTCAGGTGGTATAGATACTAATACAACTAATATTGGTACTAACACTACTTCAACTAATCATAATACTTTACACATTGCTAATATTAGAACACTTTCAGGTTTTTCAGGTACAGTAACTACTGCTTCAGTAACACAGTCGAAACATGTTCCTATTGTTATAGGAAGCACTACATATAAATTATTATTAGCTGATTGATTAAAATTAGTTAAAATGAATAAATATTAATAACCATGGCACAAACTAGACAAACAATACAAAATTTTTACACTCAAGCTCAAACAAAAGATTTTGCAAGAGATAATCTTTTTAGAGTGCTTAATATTAACTTTGGTGATGGTACTGAAATAAATTTTGATGAAGATGATTTAATTTATGCAACTACTGCTAAATTACCAGGTAAAGATATTACATCACAAGCAGTACCATATATGGGACTTAATTTTAATATCCCAGGAGTAGCAAAATATACTGGTAGTGATGCTTATACGTTAACTTTTAGATGTGATGAAAGCTATGATTTAAGAAATAGATTCTTGCAAGTGTTAAATGATACGTTTGATGATTCTGAAAGCACTGGTAATTATTTTATGCCAACAGCTGACAGTGTTATTGATTTAGCTTTACTTGATAAAGAACTTGATAGAGTATCACAATTTCAATTAGTTGGAGTAGCGATTAAAAATGTAGCTGAATTAACTTACGACGTAACATCAGATGGTACTATTCAAACTTTTGATGTAACTGTTACTTACCATTACTTCAGACAAACAGCATAAATTAAGTATTTTAACCATTTTAAGCTCTCTTAGTGAGAGCTTTTTTTGTGTATAAATATATATAAATGGCTACTAAAATACTTAATACGGTTAATAATGCATTAAGAGGAATTTCTAATCCTATTAATTCTATAGTAGGAGGTACCTTAGCTCAACCAGGATTATCATTTTTTGGTACTAATTTACCAGGGGCTCCATTAGTTAGTTTTAGAGATACGTTTTTAAGAAGTTTAAGTCAATGGAATACTTCTATACCTTTAAATACACAATTTATAGTATTAATTGATAATTTTCCTCAAGGTCTAACAACACAGGTATTACAATCATTGGAACCAAATGTCCATTCTACCGGTTTTGATATAAATTTAGCAAAAGAAACTACTTCAAATTTTAAAAATCAATCTTTAATAGGTTGTATTTTTGCAAATCAATTTAATATACCTGATGATATAGTTGATGCGGGTAAAGCTACTATACAAAATAATCGTGGTTTTATTCCAGGGTCAGTATTACAAAATAGAAATGATTTTGGTAAATTTAATTTATCTTTAAGAGAAACTAATACTTCATTTGTAGATTTTGTAATGAGACCATGGGTAATAATGGCAGGTCATTACGGGTTAGTAGCTAGAAACCCTAATAACCCTGAAGAAATTAGAAAAAATCCTAAAACTAATTTAACAGTAGTTCAATATACAAGAAGTAAAGAAGGTTTATCTCAGATACCAAGGAAAACTTGGAGATTTTATAATTGTGTTCCTACATCTATTTCAAATAGAGATTATGGTTATCAAGAAGACGAAGGTGTTAAAAATTTTAATACTACTTGGACTTTTGATAATTATGAGATAAGTAGTAATTTATATCTCAGTGTTTCTGAGTTAATAAAAGCTATTAATCCCATATTTTAATGAATACATATTATTTTGATGAATACAAAATAACTGAGTTAAGTTACTTTGAATATAAAGATTTGGTAAAAAATTTATTATCAAC
>NTLX01000176.1_pt1 | contig 10697 bp, 28 predicted proteins | sample 1251771 | NCBI WGS metagenome assembly NTLX01 (sample SAMN07250028, study PRJNA358725) | marine metagenome | isolation source: viruses from ocean water | place: Pacific Ocean: North Pacific Subtropical Gyre | collected 2015
CGGAGTTAACATTAAAACTTTGGCAAAGATTTAAACAAGAAATTGCAACACAAAGTTTAACTACTGTTTGGGAGATGGAGCAGCAACTGCTTCCGATATTAATAAAGATGCGTCAGCGAGGTGTGAGAGTACAAGTGGAAAAAGCTGAAGCATTACAAAAAGAAATGAAGAACCAAGAACAAGAACTACTAAAGGCCATAAAAAAAGAATCAGGAATAGAAGTAGACATCTGGGCATCACGCCAGATTGCCAAAGCTTTTGACAAATTGAAGCTAGACTACCCACGTACCGAAAAAACAAAAGAACCTTCCTTTACCCAAAATTGGTTGATTAATAATAAAAACAAAATAGCACAACTTATTGTAAGTGCAAGAGAGATTAATAAATTTCATGGAACTTTTCTATCTTCTATTATGAAATACCAGGTCAATGGCAGGATACATGGAGAAATAAATCAACTAAGAGGAGATAATGGTGGAACTGTATCTGGAAGATTATCAATGTCTAATCCAAATCTACAACAAGTTCCTGCTAGAAATAAAGACTTTGGTCCTAAAATAAGAAGTCTATTTATACCTGAGGATGGTTATAAGTGGGGTAGTTTCGATTACTCTCAACAAGAACCTCGTATGACAGTGCATTATGCAGCTTCAATTGGAGAGGGTTATGAAGGCTCTAATGAACTTGTTCAAGCCTATCAAAATAGTCAGGCAGACTTTCACCAAACCGTTGCTGACTTAGTAGGGATAGAAAGAACACAAGCTAAAACAATAGGATTAGGTTTAATGTATGGTATGGGAAAACAAAAACTAGCTATATCATTAGGTGTTTCAAAAGATGAAGCGAATGAATTGATTATTAAATATAATAAAAAGGTTCCTTTCGTAAAAAAATTATCAGATAGATGTAAATATGCAGCTGATGAAAAAGGTGTAATAAGAACTAAAAAAGGTAGAAAATGTAGATTTGATATGTGGGAGACAAGAGACTTTGGTTTACATGTAGCGGAAAAATATGAGGATGCCGTGGCCAAATATGGCAAAGATAATATTAAAAGAGCATTTACCTACAAAGCCTTAAATAGATTAATTCAAGGATCTTCGGCAGATCAAACAAAACAGTCTATGCTAGATTGTTACGAAGATGGACACTTGCCAATACTTCAGATACATGATGAGTTATGTTTCAATGTTAAGGATGAGAAACACGCAAAACAAATACAAAAGAAAATGCAAAATGCAATTGAATTTAAAGTCCCTAGTGTAGTAGAATACGGCCTTGGAGAAAGTTGGGGAGATGCTAAATAAAAAAAATCTTCCAAATAATAACCAGGATTTAATTGGGTACGCAGCAGGATTATTTGATGGAGAGGGTAATGTTAATTATGCTCAGTATCAACGTAAAAGTCAAAACAAGAAAACATATTTAAAATGGAATATTGCTATGGAGATAGCAATGACTGATTTAGATTGTATAAAAAATTTTTATGATATTGTTGGAGTTGGCTCGATTTATTTCAAAGGTGTTAGTAAAGGATCTATGGGTAAGAAAGATCAATGGAGATGGAGATGTTCTCATCAAAAAGCTTTACAGTTAGCAAAACTATTTTTACCTTATGCTGTATCAAAAAGAGAAAAGTTATTAAAAATTATAAATCACTACGAGTTTAAAAAGCCGAAAGATATCCTAAGTAAAAAGTTTCCTTTTTTAAAAATTAAGAAAAGTTAGCCAGCTATAGCTAAGTTTTCTTGTACATCCTGATATTTGATCGCATTTCTTTTGGATCTAATATCTCTTTCTGTTTTAAGCATTTCAACTGTGCATAGACCATGATCTAAAAAATCAGTTGACCACTTATTTTCAAGTTGTTTTAATTCTTTTAACAACTTTATTTTTTCAGGACTCATTATAGTTCCTCATAAGTTATGTGAACCCTTTTATTAAAGTTAAAACCATTTTCAGTTACTTTAACTTCGCCTTGGTCCACTTTTTCTGACACCTTTAAAATCGCAGCAGTACTTGTATCAGCCTCGACTATTGTGTCTACATGCTGTCCTCCCATACAAGCCCTTATACGATAAGCCGTCATAAGATATTATAAGATATTTCAAACGATTCGTCAACATTATAGCCGGTCTCATCAATAGCTATACAACTAACATCATAAAGGTCCATAAAACCACCTAATTCTTCAATCTTTGCTTTATTAGTTCTACCTACCTCTAAAGCTTTATTTTTACATACTAATGCATCTGAAATATTATCTGTAATCCATTGTGTGCATTGTGTTCCAGTATCATGAAAGTTCCAACAAAAACTACCTAATAAAATATATTTTAAAATCATATAGTGTTAAATGGTTTACACGAAAAAGTTGTGTAAATTTTAAACTCGTTTACTTTATCAATACCTATTTCTTCAATTTTATCAATGGCTTTATTATAGCCCATCATTTGACAAGAATAGATGTCGTTAAAAACATCAGGAAAAGTGTGTGGTTTTAGACACACACTATCCATCATAGAACATAAGGATATTGTTAATAAATACTTCATATTTTGTTTGACTTTCACAATTATCCCATATATTTAAGATTTAATGAAAAAACAAAAAAGTAAAAGTCTTGTGTTAGATAATATCATGAGTCAGGTAGACGAACAATTATCACTCATTCCATCTAATGATTTTGATGGCAGTCCAATTCAAGATTCTTTACATCTGGATATGTATATAGACTCTGTATCTGCAACACATTTTGTTGATGGTATAGGTAGAAAACATTATCCATTTAATAAAACAATTGCGACAATTTTAGTCGAAGATGAATTAGAATGTCGCCTACAAGAACCAACACTGGAGGATAAAAATGACAAATAAAATAGAACCACCTATCGGAGAACAACCAGAGGGAAACTTAGATGCTTTAGGTAAACTTGATGAAGCAACTAAAAAACTTTTTGCTAACCTTGATAGGCTTGGTGAAAATATAAAAAAACTTAAAGAAGAAAATAAAAGATTGAGAGAGATCTGTGGCATAACAGTCTCTGAAGAACCATTAATATTAACAAAAGACATGGAGGTTAAAGATGGACATAAATAAATGGAAATCAGTGGCTATAAAAAAAGAAGACTACTTATTATTGAAAGGTCTTTGTAAAGATAAATTTAGAGCTCCTGGTGGAATGATATCTAAGATATTAAGTGATTACATTGACCATCAAGCTAAAAAATTAAAAATACCAAACGCATCTTATAGAACAAAACTTTTAAATGGTGGTTCGGTTGGATCTAAAGGAAGGGGGAAGTAATGGCCAAGAAAAATTTTGATTATAAAGTTACTATTAATTTTACTACATCGGCACATAACACAAGAGAGTACCAGACTACTGATATGATTAAAAAGAGTGTGCTAATGATGTTAGAACACTATTTTAAGGAAACTAAAAAACCTGGATGTATGAAGATTGAAAGAAATTACAGTCTAGCTAAGTGGCGTAAAGATAGGAGCAAATTACGTGGATCCAAAAAAAATAAAAGCTAAAGAGTTCTTTACCATTGAACTAGATCATGAAAAAAATAATATATGTTTATATGTTAATGGTGAAATGAGAAATAAGATTCATAGTTTAAAAGCAGAGTCTTTATTTGATCGTATGTTGAAAATAGCAAAACTTAAATTTTTAAAGATGAGAGAAAGGATAGAACAATGAGTGCCACTTTTGGTTTTGGTATGTTTGGATATAACATGATTTGTTTATTAATTGGTTTAACTATTGCTTATTATATAATAAATAATATTGAATGACATTTTTATTAAGTATATTATTAATTGCTTTAATTTATGGAGTAATTACATTTATGTTAATGATGTGGAACAAAGAGGATATAAAAAATGATGAGTCCTAACTGGTATAGTGATTGGCAAGAACAATTGCATTTAAAATTTAAGTCATTGTATGAACAATATTATGAAAACAATTCTGCTGGAATGAGTTTTACTACTGGTCCAACTTTTAGTTCACTATCTGATATGAATGATTGGACTAGTTACGTAAATATGAGGCAGTCAGGCCAACTAAATATTAAATGCCCACATTGTGGAGCAAGGATGGATAATGAAAAATAATAGAAAAGCATATAGAATTTATATGGCACTAAGTCCAGAATCTAGAAAAATATTATCATTTGAATATGAAGTAGAAAAAGTAGAGAACACTGAAAATAAAAAATGGAACAACAGGTTTCTTCATAACTTTTGGAACTGGTTATGGATGAATAAATTTAAACACGCACCACAAGATAAGACTATGGATTTAGTTAGACAAATAGAAAATTGTAGTGCTAAAGCAATGCAAGTAAGAGCCATGGGTATTACACCTAAAGAAGTAAAAAAGTTAAAGATATCAAAGACTATTCATTAAAATAATGTGATTAGCCTTATAACTATACCTAAAAATAATAAATACTTAAAAGCATCAATGAAAAAACATTATACTAAACCGAAAGGTTTTGTAGGTAGATCTATATGTTATGCAATATATTTTAACGAAACATTATATGGCCACATATTAGGAGGAAGCAGCACTCTATATCTAAAAGGTAGGAATGAATTTTTTAATATTGATAAGTCAAAACTTAATAATATTATTAACAATATTTTTTATCATGTTGAAAAAGTAGATAATAAATATCCCATAAGAAATTTTACTACTGAAGTTTTAAAAGCATGGAGAGAGCAAATAAAAATAGATTGGCAACAAAAATATGGTGACAAGGTTATTGGTTACGAATCGCTTATTGAGCCACCAAGAACAGCTGAATTATATAAAAAAGACAAATGGGTGTTAGTGGGTTCTACTTTTGGCTATACTTGTAAGAGAATACCTGGTCATGAAAAAGGAGCTTTTAAAACTGGTAAAAGAGTTTGGAATACAAAGGATTTAAAACCTAAATTAATATTTTGTCGTGGGTTATAAACCCCAGGCATTGATCCCATCAGTTTAATTCATCTATAATTATCACTTGCGTAAATAAAAAAATTTTTATATGAGTGATAATAAGTACAACTACAAGAGCTGTTTAGAATGTAAAGGAGAAGGCTTTATAATAGCTAAATATTCTAAATCTATTCATTCTTGTATTCATTGTAACGGTTCAGGAACCACGTCTCACGGCCAATCAGAAGCAGAAAAAACATTTTTAATTAAAGTAGCATGGGATTATATACATGGTAAAGAAAAAGGGTGGTATCACTGATTTAACAAGGCTGTCGGTCGTGGCAGCAGAGAAACTTACGCCTAGTCAGTTTAAGTTATTTCAATCAACTATATTTGCTATGTTAAATGGTGTTCAATTTGGGTATACTGAAATGGGACCACAGTTCTTGCATGATACTAATGATATATACGATATACATAGTAAACCTACCAAAAAAGTAAAAACAAAAAAAGTAGAAGTCAAAATAAGAAACAATAAGTCAAATGTTATAGATCTAAACTCATATAGACGTGAAGACGTTAAAATATGAGAATGGATAACTATACCAAAAAAGAAATGATTCAGGATTTTAAGCAGATTAAAGAATTGATCCGCGAAGAAAATCTTGATGGTGCAAGCATCACGTCTTTAATAGCGGATGTCTATGAACATTACGATGTCGCCAATCGTTGTAACCTTAAACATTCGAAGGGCCATTATAGTGATCTACTCTCTAGACTTATTAAAACTTATGGGCACTAGTATTGCAAAAGACGTTGTCTCAGATAATCATGTAAACAATGAACAAAAGCTCTGGAGACACGTAATACTAAATGCTTTTGAAGATGTTAAGATATTAGCAGGGGACAGAAAAAGTTCTTTAAATAAATGCGATGCACACTTTTGGATATCCTTTTCAAAAGACTTCGAACAGATCTGTTGGTGGGCTGGTTGGGAGCCTGATAGTGTAAGATACCGGTATACCAAAGCCTTGAAAGAAGGTTTAATTAAATTCAAACGCAAACACTTCTTATGGCATGAATATCATAAATTATTTGAAAGACTCAAACTTGTAGAAGATAAGGAAGAGCGAAGAGAATTAAGAAGACAAATAGAAAATAAAAGAAGACAGATATGTGATGCTGATAATGTGTTTGTAGATAGTGGAGTGTTAAACTAGTCACGGTGGATAATAAAATTTAAACTTCGAGGGCAGGGAGCAATCGCCACCCTCAAAGCCGAAAGGATTGATATGTAAAATATCAAACATACCTATAGTAATATACGTTATATTGAAAATTTCAACTTAAAAATCTAGGCCATATAAGAAACAATAAAAAACTATACGGCCTAGATCAACTAACAAAGAGGCAAAAATGAAAATTTTTGCTTAACTTATTATTAATACAACTAGATGTAGTTGTCAAACAAGTGGGGTTTACCACTAATAGGTACGTGAATCGTGATGGTTGTATATAGTTCGTTGTCTAGCGTAAAAATTTTTTTTCTGAAATTAAGGTAGTGGGTACAGGGGACAAGCACCACGGCTCCCGGTCCTCGGGGCTAAGGCCTCAAAGCTTTTTCCCAATACTGTTTCTTACAAACATTTTTTTATTTTTTTTTTGAAATAGCCCTTTTTTATGCAAGTTCTAGGAAAAACATTGATATACAACAATTCTAGAGCATTTTAAACTAGGAAAACACTAGGAATTTCCTAGGAAAAAATAGTCAGTTTTAGGAATAAGGCAGAAATATGACACAGAGGACGCATTTTTTAGAAATATTTTTATAATTTTTTGTTTGTAGTGAAGTGTATTAGGAAACATTCCGTGATATATTAGGTCAAGAAATGGCCAAAAGAAAAAACACTTTGAAATCTACAAATGAATTAACACTTAAGCAAAAAGCTTTTGTTGATATTTATGTATCTAATTGGGGTGAAATTTCTAAAGTTGAAGCAGCTAAAAGAGCCGGGTATAAATCTAATAAACCAGAGGGACCTACTGAAATAGCAAGTAGACTTACAGACTCAAACAAAAATCCACATGTATGCCGGTATATGGAAATGAAGTATAACCAGGAATTAAAAAAGCATGAAGGTGATAAATTAAAAAAATATAAAAGATTCGAAACATTAAGTAAAAAGGCAGAGGACAAAAAACAATTTGGTGTAGCAGTAAATGCAGAGTATAGATCAGGCCAAATGGCAGGTATGTTTGTCGATAAGAAAGAAGTAAAGCATGTTGGATTGGAGGGTATGAGTCGTGAGGAACTTGAAAAAAGATTGTCAGAGCTCGAGGGTAAAATCGGAGAAGCGAAAGACATCATTAACATCACGCCAGATCAAATTGGTTCGGAGTAGCGATTGGATGATAGCATTTAATGAAATACATAATGCTCATTTAAATACTTCTGTAGGATCTGTTGTAATTAAAACGGATGATAAGAAATGATAGATATAAAATCAATATCTGACTATCTATATGGCAAAAAATCAATATCTGACTATCTATATGGGATTTTATGAAAAAGAGTAAAAAGAAAATTCCCGTTCCAAAAAAAATTAAAAACGAAATAGAAAAGTATCCAATGGTTTCTATTGAGTGGTTTGATATTTTGAGCAATAGTTCGTGGTCTAGTTTTGATGAGTTAAAAAAACAAAAATTACCGACTTGTATTACTAAAGGACATTTATTCTCTCAATCTAAAGGTATAACAAGAGTTTTTGGGGACTTCTCTTTAGCCGATAATAATAAAGATATTGAAACAATTGGTAATACAACAATTATACCCAATTCTGTCATCTTGAAAATTACTAAAATTTAACTTGTAATTTACATCAACAAAGTTTATTTAAAAATAATGTTAGAATTTATCGCATTTTTAATGAGAATAATCATATTTTTTCCAGTAATAGCCATAATAATCCTTATTTTACTAGCTTTTTTGATCTAAAATAATACTTGCATATCTTATAAATATGGGATAATCAAGACATAGGGTTATCTAGCTCGAAAAAAAGACTAGAAATATAATCGGCAATTGCTTAAGGATAACCCTGTTTTTTTTTCTAGTCTTATAAAGAGAGGTAAGATATGAAAAAAGATAAAAAACATCAAACAGTAGATATTACTACTACACTTGAAGTAGTTGATAATTCTTTTCATTTTTCATCTAAAAAAGACATCAATCATTTATGTACTATTCTTAAAGCACAAGCTAAAAATGGTTCAGATATGCAAGGTTATATCTACATAAATAGAATGGGTAAAAAATTATGAAAAATAATTTAATTTGGAAAATTGAGATTACAACTAGATATGGTAATGATGTAGTTTTAATAAAACAAGAAACAAAACCTACACAAAAACAATTAGACAAAATATTTGAAAAATGGAAAAAACACTTTCAAATAGATAATGAAAGTGAATATCCCTTTATTGAAGTTTTAGGTCAGATTTACATGAATAATATTCCTACGCTTCAACAATATTTAAAACAGGAGTTGTGTTAATGAGTTACAAAGTAAAAATTGAGTTAGATTTTGATACTTATAAACCAAACGCAGAGGACATTTATAAATATATAAAAGATTTATTTGAAGATAATTCTTTGGATTATAAGCTAATTGACAACAAAAAAAAGGAGCAATAATGGGATTTGATTTACAATCTTGGGGTAAGGCAAAGTCGGAAGCTGGCAACTATTTTCAAAATAATGTTTGGATGTGGCGACCTTTAGCACAATATGTAATTGAGCAAACAAAGTGCGTTGATGAATTTGATGTAGAGGGTTGGAGTTATAATGATAATCACTTTGTCCCAAAAGAAACCGCAAGAGCAATAGCAAAACAATTAAGACATTTAATAAAGTCAGGTCATACAAAGAAGTATGCGATGGCTTGGGATATTAGAAATAAACAACTTCAAGAGGCAAATGAAAGAATTAACAAAGAACTTGAAGAGCATTGTAAGAGTGTCAAAGTTAGATTAAAAAAACCTAATCTAGCACCAAAAGATTTTCCCAAAGCCGATAGTGAGAAATGGGAAAAAATTTATAATAAGTTAAATTTTGACGCTTTCTATCCATTTAGAGTTCAAAATGTAAAAGACTTTGCAAAATTTTGTGAGGAATGTGAGGGGTTTACAATTGGTTAAAAAAGATAAATATAAAGTAACTCTTGATATGATATTGAGGTGGTTAGACGCAAATATTTATGATGTTTATGATGATGACGAAAATATAAAAGAGAAACAATACTTGGCAGACGATAGCGCAAATTTAAAACAAAAAATTGAAATTGCTCTACACCCAAGTACAACTAATAAACAGATAGATGACGGTAATTTATAACAGAATTTTTTTGATTATTTTTGACTATAAGCTAGTAGAGAATAAAAATAATCACAGGGGTTTTCCCATAGATGTACAGTTTAGCTATCAAGATATGTACACTTACAATAGGGTTATGATAGCACCCCCTATTAACTAAACAAAGGAGCAATAATGTCAAAACAAATAAGTAAAGACAACAGGATATATTGGTTGAATAAATTATCTTCCAAATTTTCTGATAAAAGACAAGCAATCGTTTCATTACATCAAGTTGAGATTAATGAGCAATCGCAAAAAAACTTTCCAATTTTCAAAAAAAGATTAGGGATTGAGAAAGACCTTTTGAATTATCTTAAAGTTGAAAAAGAATTTAACGATTATTCAAAAAATCATCAAAGACGACTTGAAGAAAAAAGAGAGCAAGTAAGAAAACTTTTTTCTAAAGTCAGAGATAAATTAAAATCATGGGCAGAAACTAGAAAGAATTGGAATTATAGTAATATTCCAAAATATGATATTGAATCAAAGTTATTTGATTTATCTGAACAAGTTGAAAACTTTTTGAAAGACACTTGTAAAACAGAGACTAAAGAAGCATTTTACAAGTCTAAAAAAGGTAAAGAGATACAAACTCTTGAAGAGTTAGAAGAAAAAGCAACTGATCTGTTACATAGCGATATGATTGGGTCAGAGGTTTTATCTCAAATATCTATGATAGCAAAACAAACTAATATCAATATAACAATTCCTCAAAACACTTTGAAAGAATTGCCAAGTAAATAATAATGGTAAGCCTTGATACACTTATAAAAATATACGATAATTTTGGCGATAGAGAAAAACTGTCGCCATTAGGGAGCGCAGATGAAGAAGTTATGTGGAATAACAAACTTACTGATAAACATATTAAATGGTTAGAAAGATTTATTGTGGTTTGGGATTACACAGAGAAAAAGAATTCGCTTGCTTGAATTCGGCAGGTTGAATATGTGAGGGCAACAAGGCGAGGGTTTTGTTGCCCTTTTTTTTATGTTATTGACTTAATAACATAATGGCAAAATCAGAAAAAAACCTTTGGCAACGCATAAAAAAATTAAATTTAAAAGGTCAACTTTTCCGCATAGAAAGTAATACAATCAACGGAATACCTGACGTTTATTGGTTGATAAACAACAAAAGTATTTGGATTGAATTAAAGTCTAATGATGTCAAGAATTGTGGACTTTCAAAGTACCAAATTAATTGGCACTTAACCCATTTTAAAAATGGCGGTCAATCTTTTATCTTGCGAGAAGACCTCTCGCAGAGGTCTTCTCAAAATCTACAAATTTTCGTGGTTCGTGAACCGAGAGACTTGGTTCTAGTTTATGAGAACCTAAACTTAA
>NTLX01000178.1_pt1 | contig 10534 bp, 18 predicted proteins | sample 1251771 | NCBI WGS metagenome assembly NTLX01 (sample SAMN07250028, study PRJNA358725) | marine metagenome | isolation source: viruses from ocean water | place: Pacific Ocean: North Pacific Subtropical Gyre | collected 2015
ATCAATACTTTTAAATACTGTTCCAGTATAGTATTCAGCTAACCCAGTCGTTGAATTAAATCTAAACTGACCTTGTGTCGATCCTCTTTGTCCAGTTGTACCTACTGCAACTTTAGTTCCTTCAGTTCCTGTATCATTTATATTTTCAAAAGATACATTAACATCTGTGCTAGCAATTTTACCACCACTAACTGCACCTGCTATATCTGCGAAGTCTCTTGCTTTTGACATAGCGATTACAATCCTACAAGTTCATTTGCTTCTTCTTCGGTTAATGCCTCACCTGCAATTAATTTAGCTTTAGCACTAGCTTTTAAATTATCTTTTTTAGTTTGGTCATCTTCTACCTTTTTTTCTTCTGCTATTCGTTTTTGTTTTAATTCTTCCATTTCAGCAACTTCTTCAGCAGTTAATTGTTCTGTAGTGACTTCGCCAGTTTGTATATTAATTATTTTTTTCATAATGATTTACTCCTATTTAATTCCATAAATTTGATAATCGCCTTTCCAGTTTTCTGCAGCATATATATCAAAACCATTAAACACTTGTGTTGCTTGCCTACAAATACCAGCACCAAAATTATACATACTATATTCAGTATTATTGTAGTAAGTGCCATAAGACATAATTCTAACATCTTTATGATGAGATGTGTTATTCAATTCACTTATCATAAGTTCAAATGATTGCGAATATCTATCGTCGGTATTTTTACTCAATGCCCAGTTAAGTCTAATTGAACTTTCTTCACTTGTACCAGAACTTTCTCCTGTGTCTCCATTACCACCTTTTGCATAACGACCTTTCATTATATAAGTATGAGCTGCAACAGAATAAGTAGTTTGCGTTCCGCTGTTATTATATCTAAATCTTAAAAACAAAGTTTGTGTATTTGAAGTTTGCGTAAGACAATTTTGCAAATGTATTCTAAAAGTATTGTAGCTAGTAACATCTAAATTATCAATTACTAGATTTGTTGCACCACTATGAGAACCACCTGCTAGTTTTACAAAATCACTTGATACTGTTCCCCAACTAGGATTAGCACCAGAGCCACCAGTTTGTAAAACTTGTCCACTTGTTCCTGCACCAAGTCTAGCTTCACCACTGCCATTGTGATATAAAATATCACCTTGTGTTGTTAATGTTGAAGTATATGTAGAACCACCTTTTGCATAGTATGCCCAGTAAGTTCCATTTACTGTTCCACTTGTGCTTGGTGTTTGTCCTGTTGCTGCTGTTGAATTAATATAAAGATAAGTAGATAAAATACCTGAATCTGTATATTGCACCAAGTCATTTTTCTCGTAACTTGTACTTGAAGAGTATGTTCCTTTATTTACAAATCCGAGTTTACCTAAATCAATCGTTGCCATTTATCCTCCTTATATTGTTGCAATCAAATGACCACTACTATTCAAACTGAATGTAAATCCAGAAGCAGCAAACATCTTATCATTAAATGCTGCATATGCACTAGCAGTAATACTATCTTGACCTTGATTTGTTGTTGTTACCGACAGACTATCTAAAACTCCATCACTATTAGTGTCTGTCATAGTAAATCCATAAATTTCTGCTGAACTAGATAAACCTAATACCCAGTCAGTACCACCATCATTAATTTTAAAAACTTGACCAGCAGTTGCTCCTGTTGGATTTAATTTAGCAACAGTTATACTATCATCTGGTATAAAAGTTGAACTAGCAGGTGCAAATCCGATGTATGATGCCATATTATGTTATCTCCATTATTGATAATGTTGAATCTAGACTATTCGCAGCACTAGATTTTACTTTTAAAATATCACTTGTTTCCATAACATACTTGTTTCCAGTCATTAATTCAAGCGATGCTTTTCCTGGAATTTGTGCTAACTTTGTTATGTTTACATTATCACCATCATTGTTAGTATAAGTTACAGTAACTTCAACTGCGTTACTTGTTAAATTACATAATGTTAAACCTAAAACGATTGTTGTAGTAGAAGATGGCACTGTATAAACAGTCATTAAAGTATCTGCGTTTGTACTTGAACCATCGAATGTTTTTGATTTAAATGTATTTGCCATAATTTTATCCTAATGCTATTGCTAATGCAGTTGCTTCTTCACTTACTTGTGCTTCAGCAATAGTTTTAACAGATCCATCAGTATGCTTTGTAAATAATTTTCCATCTGCAGTATTTACTGCTAACTCACCTACTTCTATATCTGATGCTGATGGTGCATTACCTGTTGAACTGTTCTTTTTTAATTTTACTGTATTAGTCATCTTTTACTTTTTTCCTTTTACTTTTTAATTTATCTTCTAGAACTGCATTCCTTGCTTCTAGAGTTTTATTTTTCTTTTGTAGGTCATCTATAACTCTACCATGATGTTCTAACTCTTCTTGGTGTTGCTTTTTGTTAAGAGATATTTTATCTCTCAAAGCAGTCACATTAGACCCTTGTGCAAAAACAGTTTTATTCTTTTCATCTAAATCTGCTTTCAAAGGTCTTAAATCTTCAAGTTCTTTTTTATTATTAGCAATTATATCATTAAGAACTATTATTTTTGTTTCAGCATCTAACAACTGACCCATAAGTGTTCCTACTTTAGCATTTGAAGCATTACACTCTGCTGTCTTCACTGTTAGTTGTTCTCTAATATTTCCTAATGGTTCTTTGTTTTCTTTTTGGTTCATATTATTTATTCATTAGAATGTTCCTGAATCAATTGTTTTATTTTGTAAAGTCTGGGATGCTGCAAGTAAAGCAAAAGTATCATCTGCTAAATTTGGAACAGTGTGTCCAGAAGTATTATTACCACCACCTTGAATTTGTCCTATTGTAGGTGTTGTTAAAGTTTTATTTGTTAATGTTTGTGTTGCGTCTGTACCAACAAATGTAGTTGTCGCATCTGGCATTGTAAATGTTCTAGTAGTGTTAGTTGATATACCAGAAATTACAAAAGATGCTTTTTTAGTTGCATCTGTATTATCAGCAAAGATTGGAGTTGTTAAAGTTTTTACTCCAGTTACTGTCTGTGCATCTGCAACATTCATCGCAGCAGAACCATTTACATTCGCAGCATCTAACTGTGCAGTACCATCAATGTGAATATCTTTAAACTTCTTACTGCTAGATCCTAAATCAATGTCATTAGTATTTTCTGGAGTAATTGCTCCATCAGTAATACTAAATTGGTCAGCACCTGAAACTTTTATATCAATAGTATCATCAGTGTCTGCTGTTATACTCGTATCAGCATCTGCATCAAGTATTAACTCATTACCATTTAAGTCTAAAGATGTAGCAACAGTCGCAGCAGTTATAGTAGGTGAACCAGCAAGATTTCCTTCTATGTTTGCTATTAAAGTTCCAACAGTGTAACCAGTTCCTGATTTGTTTACAGTCGTTGTTGGTTCAGTTTGTAAGTCTGTAAATAAACTAAACTTACCACTATTGTTTGCATCTCTAAATAAACCAGCAAATAAATCCTGTGAACCAGATGTATCGTATGCACCATAAAAACCGATATCAACTGCATCAGAGCCTGTATTGTTTTTTGCTAATTTAATTAATGGATCTTCTACTTGTAAAGTAGCAACATCAGTAGTTACTGTGTCACCTTGAACTTCTAAATTACCAGTGATTGTTAAATTTCCTGATAGTGTATCGCTCTGGTCGGATCTTAAAAATGCTCCTTCACCACCAATCTTTAAAATATTATCACTAGCATCACGATAAAATAGAATTTTATTTGATTCTGATATCGCTAATTCCCCTTGTGCAATATTTGAAGTAGTTGGTGCTGTAGAGCCAGTGTTTCTTTTTATCTTTATAGTATTAGCCATGACTCATCCTCCTTCTAATATACTCCTGCATCTATTGTTAAACCAACAGGTGATGCAGTTGCTTCCCATTGATTGCTACTCGATTTATATTGAGTGATTTCATTTCCAGATGGTGCTGGTGATTGAGCAATACTTTTACCTTGAATTAAAAATGTTGCACTTCCTGATGGTCCTTGTGTACCAACAGAAACTATTTTTACCACACCACTATCTGTTACTGTTACTTTGTTCCTTTGTGCCATTAGTCTGTTACCTCTGGATTAATAATAAATTTTCCCTGTAAAACTCTATCAACAATACCTGTATTGTTTTGTATTTCTAAATCATAAACAGCATCTAAAGGTGCTGAAAATGATGCTGTGTCTGTAGCACTAATTTGTATATCTATCTCTCCATTAGTTGCATTACCAGCAGAGCCACCGATAGTTAAACCACCACCACTTGAACTCGTTAAACTTTTAATCAAAGTTCCTCCAACTTCATCTTTTATTTTCATTCTTGCAGTAAATCCAGTTAAATCAATTGCTGTTGTACCATCACTAGCAAACATTGTTAAGGTTTTCCTAAATGTTGCTCCTTGGTCACATAATAAATTATGTATTCCTGCACTACTCATTATAATATACTTTTCTTTTTCTTTTTAGTCTTTTTTACTTCTTTTTCAATTTTTTCTTCTTTTACTTCTTCCACTTTTACTTCCATTGCTAAATTACTGCTTACAAAAGCATTTGCTATTTTTTGTTGCCAATCTGATGACATATCATAAATTTCGTCTTTTTTATAAGTCATTGAAACAGCACCTTCTGGGTTCGCTGCACCACTTGAACTTAATAACATTTTAATTTTCATTTTGCTCTCCTAAAATTCATGAATGGGGGATTTGTTGCTCCCCCACTCAAAGTATTTATTAAGATACTGGATTAGATCTTGCGTGACCTTTAATCACAGATACAGCTAATGGTGTTGCTGAACCATGTGTTCCAGAAAAGTTAGCGACTGCTCTAATGTATCTCTTACCACCTATGTAACCAACTGTAGAAACAGCTGGTGCTTCAGCTACATCATCGAAAGTTGCAATAACACCATTTGAATCTGGTGTTGCTCCGATTACATCTGCTGAAGATGTTACATCAGTGAAAGTAGAGTTATCATCAGAATGTTCTAACTCAATCTCAATTTTATTTGTGCTTGATAAAGTTATTCCTTCTGCACCCATGTCAATTACGATTGTCGCAGATTCAAATCCTTGTAGATCTACACCTGTTCCATCCGCATCTGAACTTCTTGCTGCTGGTGCTAGTGACTGAACAACTCCGATATTATTTTTAAGATCTCTCATTGTTTCCTCCTATTATGCACTTACAGTTTGAGTTTTAATTGCTTCTGGTAAAATAACTTGTCCACCTATTCTCTTTCTAGCAACATATCTAACATTACCTGAAGTTGCTTGAGTAAATGGATCTCTTAAGATCGCAAGGTTTACTCTGTCAACAATCATGTAACCTCTTCTAAAGTCACCGAAAGCGATTGGTTTGTTACCTGCACCCACAGATGGCATGTCTGTTGCTTGTACATATGGAGCACCTAAAATAGTTGCTACCATTCCACCAGATAATTGATTACCTGCTTGGAACACATAATCACCACCAGAAGTTTTTAATTTTCTGACAGCAGCCAATGTGCTTCTAGACAATACAAAAGAACCATTTTGTGCGTACTCTGCTTTTGGCTCATGGTAAAGTGAAATTAAACCATCTGCTGTTAATGCAGCACCAGCACCTGAATTAACTGTGCCGATTGAAGAATTAGTTAAAAATCCTTCTGGTTTGCCTACACCATTACCACTTACAAATGCAGTACCTTCTGCTTTTGCAAATTGCTCACCGAACTCTGCAGACATTTCTTGCTCAAGATTGAAGACAGAATCTTCTAACTCTTGCTCTGAAATATCAACCAAAGCATACATTTCGTGAGTAGGTATTTCTTTCAAACCAGTTGCATAACCAGTAGTCTCTGAACGAGTTCCTTGTTCTGCTACGAATACAGCAGAGAAAGTTCCTGTTCTTTCTGGTATTTGAACTGATCTGTTAGTTGTACTTCTCACTCTAGATATACTTCTAATTGGCGAGATTTCTATTATTGTTTTTGTCAACTCTCTAACATATTCAGGTGGAGCAAGATATCCTCCAGCTGTATCATTAGAAGCAGTCAACACCTTTAACTCGTTTGGTTCAACGCCATCTTTACCTTTTCTCAAGTAGTTTTCGAATGCAACCTTTTGCTCATCGGCTTTAGCCACATCGTCCTTTGATGATAAAGGTCTAGACAACATCTTTTCAATACGAGCCATTTTTTCCTCTTGGTCTTTTTGAGAGTTTGCAGCTTTAACTACAGCTTGATTAACTTCTTCGATTTTATCTAAATCTTTTTCGATTTTAGATAATTTCTCTTCAGTTAATGGGTCTGCAGAGCCTTTACTTTCAATTTGAGCCAATCGGTCGTCGTTAGTCTTTTTGAACTCTTCAAAAGTTACTCCAAGACTTTCGATCGCTGATTTGATTTTATCATTGTCAGCCATTTTGACCTCCTATTGTCAATTGTTTGTTGTTAAGACTTTCTTCACTTTTTCTATTGATTCTAATACATCACCAAAGTCTTCAGCAACCTCTCGTTGCTCAAGAGCATCGACTACTGCTTTCGCAGCAATCTTTGATTCCATTCGTGATAAATCTCCTACATCCCGCAAAAGAACTTCCCATTCACGAATTGTTCGATCCGCACCCTTTACCTGATGAACAACAGCTTTGTCGTTCATCGGAAAGGTTACGAGGGAAACTTCCATAAGGTCAACATCCCTTAAAAATCTCTTTCTTCTTCTTTCGTCATATGATTGAGATTTTGGATCTGCCTTAAATCCTATTGACATAGCATCAAGTGCACCCATCTTCATAAGTTCGTAAACTTCTCGACCTTTTTGTGTGCCCATTGCTAATTGACCTTTTACATATAAACCATTATCATCTTCTCTCATACCTTTGAAAACTCCTATTGGTTCATCAGTACGATGTTGATATAATAATTTTACTTTGTTGTAAGGTCTTCTTCTTAAACTTTTTCTGAATGCTCCATTAACGACAACATCATTACCTTTGTCCACATTACCGAAAGTTGAAGCATATCCTTCAAACTCTCCTTCTGCTTCACCTTGTGTTTTAATTTCACATTCGTAAACTTGTCTTTGTCCTTTGTCTGCGATACTTTGGTCAACCCAATCTTTATCATTTAATTCATCATAATCAGAATAATCACATTGACATTTTTCATTACCAGAATCACATTCACAATCTTTTTCTTCTTTTTTATCCTTTGGTTTTTTACCATACTTGTCATCATCTTTAGAAACTGCATCCATATATTCTCCATGAGTTTTACATGGCATGAACTTACCATCTCTAGTATGAATGCCTGTACAACCTATTTCTTTTGCTCTGGCTGCTGCTTCTCCAGGATTATCATAAGTGTCTTTAGCGACTTCTTCTTTCATTTTTGGTTTTTTCTTATCTTTGTCCTTTGGTTTTTTATGATATTTCTCGTCCATGCTTTTTCCTCCTTCAAATAGTGAATTGCAAACTGCAAGTCGTTGTGACTGATTTGGAAATTCTTCTTTTGATTTCGGATCGGACATGCATCTGCTTATAAAATTATCCTGTGTTTCTTTTTCTTTTGGTTTAACCAATGGCATCTATTATAAATAAAAATATAAAATTATTATTACTCCTGCTACTATTGAAACAACTAACTTTCCTTTATTACTTAAAGTTTTGTCCCAGATGTTATAAATTTTCTTTAATGGGTTCCAAACCCAATCATATATTTTATTCATCTTCAAACCCTCCAAAGTCTGGTTCAGGTACATTAACAACAAATGTGCACCTACAATTAATAACTTGTTGAGGTGGTCCAAGAGGATCTCCTGGATATCTCAACACCGAACCACCAACAATAAAGTCTCCATTTTTGGAAACTACTTGACCATTGGCAGCACTGTGGTCATCTCTTGTTCGAGCATCATTAACAGCCACCCACTCCTTTGTTGTTTCAGGAATGTTCACCACATCAAGACTTGTAAAATTTGCATAATTTGCAGCTTGATGAGTTTCTGTTCTAGCGATTAATACTGCTCTGGTTATAGAACTTATTGCAGTCAGTTCTGTGATTCTTCTAGCAGTTTGAAAGACATCAAGTCCATCAGTCTGCGCACTATCAATAGCACTACGAATATTTGCCATAGTAGTGGAACTTATATTACTAACCTTTTCCGAGCCATAAGTAAACAGAAAACTTTCAAATTGTTTATCAAATTCATCTTCGTATTCTTTTCTTTCAGTTTCTTGTATTAATCTTAATTGTGATAGTATTCTTGACCTAAAAGTATCTGTTACAACTTTCCAATGTGAGAATATTAAATTTTTAACCCTCGAAAAGTGTTGCCTACTATACAAACCAATACTTTGACGACCAGATAGTAAATATGCGTTACCTATCTCTGATGCTGTACGATTTATCTCAGTTTTTAGACTACTAGCAAGTTTTACCTCAAAATTTCTACGCATCCTATTTTGTAATGCCCACTCTGATAATTTCTGTTTTGGTGTTTTTAAATTTATCAAGATATCCTCCAACTTGCTATACCTGACCTTGCACTTAATTCTGTTAAACCCCAAACCAATGCATCTAATCTGTCTGGTGATTGTTTTGTTATTTCTGGATTATAACTACAAAGTTGGTCTTCTAATAAACTAAATCTTTCTAAATGTTTAACTCTTTTTTGTTCATACAGTGCAGCAATGGGTTCTGCACGAACAAACTTACCACGAGTTGCTCTAACAGATTTATAACTTACATTTTCATGTTGGGTCTTTACAACTCTTTCAACTAAATCACCACCATTGTTTACTTCAGCAATAACTTTATCTGCTTTATAACTCTCATATGCTTCTACAACTTTTTTTGCCCATGCATCAGGAGAGTATTTACCTGATATGTCATTTAGTATATAATACTTGCCCTGAAAATCTATACCACAAACAACAATACCAGTCTCGTCAGAATTTTTATTTGCAGTTACTGCAGGATCGACTGCTATAACTATTCTTTTCATATCAGGTAATTTTTCATTATACTTCATCATTGACTTTTCAATTAAATCCCTACTCCATAAACTACCAGATACATCTTCTAAAACTTCTGCATATAATTCTTGACGACCTAATCTTGTGCCTTCATATCTTTCTTTTAGTTGTTTTAAACTTGAATCAGCTAAATTGTTTTCGTTCTCAAATGTAGAGCCACGAGTTATTATTGTATCTTTTCTTTTTAATAAATCTTTAACTAATGGTATTGGTTTTGGTGTAGTTGTTACAACTACTTTAGGATTTTCACCCAACCTTAAACCAAACATCATTTGATCCCATGTTTCGCTATATTTCCAAGAACCAAGTTCGTCACACCATACTCTATGGTGCTGTGGACCTCTTAATCGTTCTGGTGTGTCTGAACTAAATGTTTTAAACCTAGAACCATTGACCAAGACTAATTCTCCTAAAGATCTATTGTAATTTGCAATCAACTTTTCATCAAGTACTGAATACAAACCTGATTCTCCTTCAATACAAGTGTCTCGACCATCGGCAAAGGTTGGTGCAACAATAGCCAAACGACTATCTGGATTTCTTAATGCAAACCAAGCCATGTCTTGTGCACCTGTTAAAGTTTTTCCCCATCCCCTCCCAGCTAATATAAGCCATATAGACCAATCACCTTTTGGAGTGATTTGTTTCGGTCTAGCCAAATTTAACCATTTCAGTCTAAATAGTCTTTTCTCGATTTCTGATTCTGGTAAATCTTTTAATAATTCTGTTACATTCATTCCAGTTCTAATATCCATACCAATTTATAACACCCCATATAGCAAGAACAAAGTACATTAGTTCCATACAAAATCTTGCCCAGTCCTGATCCTTAAATGCAAACTTAATCCACATCAAACAAGATACAGAACCAATTAGCCATCCTAACCATTGCCACTGTGTATTGGGTGTTATTAAAATATACACAGATACAAACGCAATAAGGAATGCTATCCAACGAAATATTAGCATATTAGAATATTCCTCCATTTTCCTTCGGCAAATATAAAAAAGGAAATTTTTTATATAATACCTATTTAGCAAGTTCTGGATACTGAAAATTTGCAAACCCAGATTGTCAATTCAACACATCTGGATCTTGCGTTATTTTCTTCCCCTCTAGTTGCTCTAATAAATCGTCTATTTCTTTTATTTTCTTTTCCTTTTCTTGTACATTTATTGTTTGTTCACCACTAACTTCTACTGCTCTTCTCTTCGGATGCAAGTATTGTGCTAATTCTTTTAGTGATTCAACTTTTAATTTTAATGGTGTTGCCTTGTCCACTGCAATACCAGCAAGTGCTACGAGAGGATCGAAGTTTTTTATGCCTTGTTGTTGCATAAACTTCTTAACTCTTTCTTGCAACTCCACTGTTTTCTTGTTTGGAGTTCCTTTTTCTCGTCCTCCAACTCTTGGTGTTCCTGGTTTTGGTCCTCTTATGCCCATAATATCTATCTCCTAACTTCTCATAACTCAAATACCTTGAAAGCGAAGCAACTATACAT
>NTLX01000182.1_pt1 | contig 10430 bp, 10 predicted proteins | sample 1251771 | NCBI WGS metagenome assembly NTLX01 (sample SAMN07250028, study PRJNA358725) | marine metagenome | isolation source: viruses from ocean water | place: Pacific Ocean: North Pacific Subtropical Gyre | collected 2015
TGGGCCAGATGGTAGTGGAGGATATCAATGGAGTTTTATAGATAATTCTGATGGGTCCCCTTCTCATAGCACAAGCTTTGAAGCTAGTACTGAAAAGACTCCACATTTAGCAACAACATGGCCATCTAATACATTAACATTCTCAGAAGTTGAAACAGGATTTAAATATACTGTAAGCGGTGGTAGTGGTGATGGATTGAGATATAGTCCTATTCCTCGTGTAAACATTTTAGAAATTTTTAATCAATTAGTCACGGTGTCTCATAGCGCTACACTTGACTTAAGAAATAATCCTGCTACTGCAGACTTAACAGATGATGATAAAGCAATAGCAACAAATAAAGGGTGGACATTAACATTAGCGTAAAATATTATGGAAGAAGAAAAAGGATTTTATAAATTAGAACCAAGTAATAAAGGTAGGCCAATATTAATACATGGTCGACATTTAATAAATAAAGACTGGACATTAGACATAGCTCTAAAAGATACGTATAGTTATCCAGTTGATGGGTGGACGTATTATAATAGCTTTGAAGAAGCTGCAACTGGATTCAATTTAACGGATGCTCAAAAAGAACAATTTAGAATAGACCTATTTCCTACCGATGAAGAATTGGAACCGGATGTGTTTTAAAGTCTAACTCTTCTTTTTCATATATACCAATTCGTTCTATTCCGTGGCCAAGAGTATAGTTCTTTCTTTTCTTCCAACTAAAGTCATCACATAAATCATATACTTTAGCTGGTTGACCGGTTTCTGACTTTCTTAAAGAACGTCCAATAGATTGAAGAACTCTTACCTGACTCTTTGTGGGTGCAGCGAATATCATATTGTGAAGATTCTTTATATTAATACCCGTAGAGAATGTACCAAGTGATGCTACAATAATTGCATCTTTTTCTTTCTCAACTAATGTTCTGATTTCTTCTCTATCGATAGCACCGACTTCACCTGATACATAGAATACTTTTCTATCAATCTTGGCTGCATCTCTTATAAGATTATATAATGGCTTACCATGTTTTTCTACAAGATTGAATAGAACTAGTGTGTTACCTTTTTGAGCTAAGGCAAGATTCTTAATAAAGTTATTTCTTTTTTCGTGAGCTACTATGTATTGAACTTCTTCTTGATATGTCTTCCTGCCAAAAGCTTTCTTCTCGGCATCTGAGTATTGCATATGAAGAACATCAATAGATAATTCAGATAAAGTATTGGACTCGATTAATTTTCTAGTAGATGTTACATTAAGCACTGGCCCAAATGCACCTTCAAGAACTAACTTATGAACTTTAGTTCCGTCAAGAGTTCCTGTAGTTCCTATTCTTAACCATGCATTTCTTAAATGTCCCATTATAGTAGTTAATGATTTGGCTTTAAATAGATGAGCTTCATCTCCTACTACCATTTCAAAATCTTCAAACCAATTGCGTGGCATCTTAAATACTGATTGCCATGTGGTAATTACTACTCTTTGTTCAAATGATTCTTTTTCTTTTCCTGCATATATTCTATGAACTTCATTAGGGTCAAATGTATTATCATTAGATGCATAGTCACCAAAGTCTTTCCATAGTTGTTCTACAAGAGAAGTTGTAGGTACTACTATTAATGCATTCTTATTTGATGCTTCCAGATACCAACGGAGTATCATGTATATCATAAGAGATTTACCAGACCCTGTCGGTGAAACTAATAAAGCTCTTTTAAATTTTAATGCATGCTCTATGGCGCTAATTTGGTAATCACGAAGACTGATAGGACTCCCAGCACTACATAGACTAAGCTCAGGTATAGTATGATCTTCAGTACATCTTTCATTTAATTCATTCCTTAATCTATATCCTCGCTGATCTGCAAACTTTTCCAAATGATATAAAAGCCCGCTAGGCAAAGTATAATTTCTAGTATCATATAATCTTATCTTTCCGTCCCATAACTTATTACGATAAGAAGGTACAAACTTATATCCAGGTACATAAAAAGTAAAGAACTCACTTAGTTCCATTACAATACCAGAATCATTTGATTTTACAATAATATCAACTTCATCATTTTTGGTTATAACGATGTCACTCATTGAATTTATTTATATTATCCACCGGAGGTAAATCTTCGCCAATCAATTATGTTTTTGATTGTTGAATGTCTCCAACGAATAACATTCATTATTTCTTCAAGAGTGTCAACCAATGTTTGTTGATATTCTATCTTAGCCACTAACTCTTGGATATGCGGGTCAGAATCATAATAGTAATCCATATCTGATTTAAGTGGTTTAGCTCCACCTTTAAATGGATCGTATTCCCAACCTTTTGCATCCATATCTTCTTTTGTCATCTTGCCTGTATAATACAACCACTTATCTTTCTTAAGTGAGGCAATCTTTAGATTAAGACGTTTGAGTTGTAACTTAGCAACAGTTAATAACTCAAGATATTTCGAATGAAGTTTTGGAGTATCTGCTGATGACTTATCTAAATCGATTTCATCAATTGGTGAATCTTTTTTCCATAACTCTAATATTTCGTCAACTGTCATACTATATAATATACCACAAGATGTGGTGAATGTAAAGATAAATTACCGAATAAATTCAAACCTATTATATCTAAATGATACCGCACATGTTAGATATTCGACTGAAGTATCTTGAGTAGTAAAGGATAAGTCACCTACACTTATTGGAAATGCATCAGTAAACTTAATTTGTTTATTGATAGTATTTTTATTTGTCTGTATTGATAAAGTTATATCTTTAAATTTTTCTTCGTGACTAAACTTCTTTGTATTTGTTTCTAATACATTGTGGTCTGCATTCTTCTTAATCCAAGTTTGCATTTCAATATAGTTTTTCATTTCTTCATCAACAATAAAAGTAACATCAAATGTTCCATACTCTAAAGTATCACCTGGCATATATCCATTTCTATTTTTGAACGATGTTAATACTTCAGATGAACTTAATGAAGGTAAGTTAGCATTAATACAAAAGAATTGTAAATTAGAAAACTCAGATGAATCAATAGTAACTTTAAAGTTACCAGGCCCCATCATGTTTAAATTACTGGTTAAGTTATTACTCATATTGTCTATTTATACAAAAAAAGAGACCCATTGCTGAGTCTCTTTTAGAGAATCTTTTTTTAAAAAGATTATATACCGCTTACAGTTAGCTTACGGAAGTATGGATTCTTCGCGTCTGCGCCTAGAGCTGCAGAAGCTGCTGCCACGCCAGTACTACTATTATAAGTAATAGCATATGGGTTAGCGATCATTCCATAACGTGTCTTGAATGCGATACGTGGTTGGAAGTCATTTTCGCCAACAGCCTTAACCATTGTCAATGGAACGTAAGGGCAGTAGAAGATACCAGCATCATATGGAGAAGCTCCACGATATCCAGTAACTACTGTACTTGCTGTTTGATATGGGTCAACATATACTTTGATTGAACCATTCAATGTTCCAGCGAATGTATTAACTTGAGCGTCGATATTAAGACCATTTTCCTTAATAGCTTCAGCATATTGTAGATAACCAGATGCAGCTAGAGCTGAACCGATGTCAGGGCTTACGATAACAAAGTTACCTTTACCACGACGAGTTGCAACACCAATTGCATTAGCATCCTTTTCGATAGCATATACTAGAGCTTGGAATTTTTCTTGAGCCCAACGAGCACCAAGATTGTCAGTGGTATTTGCACCGGCAAATGTTCCGCTAGTATTACCGAAACCAGATACGATAGCTTTAGTATCGATAGTGCTAATTACTTCTCTATTGATTTCAGCAAGGATTTCAGTAGATAGGATATTAGCCAACTCTGCTTCAGCATCAAGACCATGAATTGCTTTGAGGTCTTGAGCAAGCTCCATTGTGTAGCCTGCTTTTAGAGCACGAGTCTTAGCTTCGACAGCTGCCTTTTGGATTGAGAATCCCATTGCAGACATTTCAGTTGCACCAGTACCAGTAGCCGATAGAGCTTCACCTTCAGCAACTGGAAGACCAGTACCTGGAGAGTCACCGGAGAAAGCTGATGGAGCTTCATCAAATAAAGCTTCGCCACCTACAGTTGCTTTACCAGCATTTGAACCGAATTCTGATACCATTGAGAATACAAGACCAGTTGGTCCGCTCATTGGCTGAACACCAGCAATGTCATACGCAATTAGCGAAGGCATTGCACGACGAACGAGTGCGATCAATACTGGGTCGAAATTGTTTACGTCACCAGCTTTTGTGTCGCTCTCGTTTAATTGAAAACCTGAATGAGCACGAGTTTCCTTAAGTGCTGTTTCTTGGTTCTCAAGCAGAGTAGCAGTAACTGCTCTGCGATAGGAATCCTTAATTGGAGCGCAATCAGCGTGGTCCAATAGAGGAGCCCATTTTTTTTGAGCATTTTCTGAATTAAACATTTTAAGTTATTTCCTTTTTAGTTGTTAGTTATGTGATAGGGTTAAAACGCTTCTTTTTCTAATTTACTAGAAGCATTGATATATCGAGTCATTAGAGGTGAAAGGCCATCACTTTCTTCTTTCACTTCTTCTACAACGACTTGAGTTGTTGTTACTTTATTTTCAGATTTTGGTTCTTCTTGAACTTCTTCTTTCTTTTGAGAGAAATAAGATTCACGAACGATTTGAGCCTTTTCGGTGAATTGCTCAGCAGATTCAAATGCGATATCAGAAGTAAGTTTCTTGAACTTAGCCTTTTGAGTATCAACTAAACCTTCTGATAAATCAGAAATAATCTTATCCTTACTTAGAGTTAGGATTTGTTCTTCTAACTTAGCAATTTCTTCTTTCTTGCTTTCAACATCTTCGGATAGTTCCGCATTTTGTTGAGTAACTTCATCGAACATATCTGTCTTACCTTCTGGCATTTCGATATAATGTTCAACAAATGTTGTCTTGAGTGAGCTCATAAACGCTTCTGCAATATCTGTACGAAGAGAATTTGTTACAGCAACATCATTCTTTTCAATCCATTGTTCAGCTACATATGTTAAGTAACTATCAATCTTATCGATAAGACCTTCGTGAAGAGAGTTAACTTCTTCATTTACAAAGTCTACATAAGAGTCTTCTACGGATTGAGTAGCTTCAGCTACTTTAGAAGTTACTGCAGCTTCAAAGATTGTGGCTGCCTTTTTCTTAAAGTCTTCCGAAAGAGAATCATCTTCAGCACATAGTGCATCTAAATCTTCTTTCATAGAACCATAAGTAGCATTAATCTTTTCCATTGCTTTATGAGTAGCAGCTTTGATTACAGTTTTAGAGATTTGACTTACTGCTTTATCGACATCTTGGTCGGGTTCTGCAGCTCCATCAATGCCATCTTCTTCTTCTGAATCACCATCGACTACTTCAGCTTCTTCCATATCTTCTTCGTCTTCAGCCGAATCTTCTACATCAGACTCTTCTTCGTCGTCATCATCTTCATCAGTGACTTCGTCTTCGACTTCGTCTTCCATATCTTCTTCAGCATCATCTGCAGAAACTTCTACATCATCGGTTTCGACTTCATCTTCTGAATCTTCATCAGAAGGGTCTTCGTCGTCATCTTTCATGCCATAAGCTTCTTCAGTATCGTCTTCTTCATCTTCATCTTCTTCTTCATTGTAACCAGGTTCACTGATTACTTCGTCAGAATCTTCATCTGAGTCTTCAGCATCCTTGTCATCATCTTCTCCCCATACCTTAAATGTTGAGGCTTCTTCTACAGTTTCTGGTTGAGTTTCTTCAACCACTTCTTCTGTTTCAGACTTGACCTCTTCATTCTCTAGGAGTTCGGACTCAAGGGCGCCAATATTGGAAATAGTTTCCAATAATGATTTTTCTTGTTTTTCTTCTGTTTGAGCCATAGTTTTATATTTCCTATTTGTTTAGAGTTTGGAGAGGAAATCCTTAAATACCTTTTCTTGAACTGAACCCAGTTCTTTAGAAGAGGCTTCACGAATTTCAGTCTCATACTTTTCAAGTTGCTGAGCTTTCAGTATACCATTATCCCATATCCATTCTACACCTTCCATAATGCCATCTACGAAAGCACCTTGGGCTGATGGGTCTTGAACAATGTCTACTGTAGAGAGCATATAGTCATCATTGACATAAGTAGCTCCCTTTCTGTTCTCAACGGTTCCCATACCACGACTAGAGACACCAAGTTTGACTCCACCTTTTATAAGACCTTCAACGATCTTACCCATTGGAGTTTCTAATACTTGTGCCTTTCCAACTACATTATCACCATCAAATTCGAGTCTGGTGATTTTGTGTGAAACTTTATCTAAGTTAATCTGTGGACCGGCTGGGTGGTCTAATTCACCAACAGCTCGTCCAGTTTTAACTTGCTCGTTGATATATTTTTCAACGGCTTTAAAAAGTGTTTCTTTAGGATATATTCTGCCATTACGATTTTTTTGTTCGGCTTGCATAAAAACACCTTGAAGAAAAGTATTCTTTTCTCCGTCTTTATCTTCGGTAATATATTCTAAGTTATCAAAGTGTTCTGTTATAAGTCTCATATTATCCTTTATTATGAATTTCAGCGGCAACTGCTACTTTCTTAACTTTTAATGCTTCTTCTTTTTTCGCATTTAAAGCTTTCTCGAAGGCAACTTGAGCGCTTTCTTTATCTCCTTTATATAAGGAGCCTAATAAATTTTTAATTTCTTGCATAGTTTTTATTCCTAATTGTATATATTTATATATTAAGTGTGTTTAAACGGCTTAGTGTTTATAGTATTTTGAGATTATTGTCCCAGTTCTTTTTCTAGATTACCGGCTTGGCTATCTAATTGTTGTTCTAAGTCACCTTTAGACATTTGAACACCTGAGGCTAAGTCATCAAATTCAGACTCACCTTCTCCACCATCTTCTTTCTCATCATTTATTTGTTTATCAATCATTCCAATTTCTTGTTCGTCTTGACCAAGAATGTTTTTCCTTACCCATTGTTTAGAATAATATCCTTGCTCAACTAATGATTCAACTGAAGACATCATATCAAATCTATCTCTCATAATCTCAAACTCTTTTAGTTCAGCAAAATAATTATCTTTAAGGAAATCTATAAAGATGTTTTCAGATATTCCTGGCCAATCATCTTCATTTATGATACCTTTTAATACCAATTGAGTTTTAAGAGCATCAACTAATATATTAGAGAATTTCTTTCTTAATCTTTGAATAAATTTATTAAACTTAACCTCTTCTCTGTTTATCTCTGTAGCTCTTCCTACTTGAAAACCGGACTCATTGTCTAGTCGGCTCAATGGTACATTAAGAGATTTATAAAGTTTCTTTTGGAAGAATAAAATATCATCAATCTGTCCAAGGTTTTCTCCACCGGGTAGTGTAGTAATTTCTGTACCTCTACCACCTTCACGTCTTGGTAAGAAGAAATCTTCAAGCATTGACTTATGACGTCTATCATCACGAACTTCTCCGTTATCAGCATCATAAACAATCTTATTTCGGTACTGAGACATCATATTTCTCACATATTCTTCTGCCTTACCTCTTGGAAGATTACCGACATCAATATAAAAGATACGTCTTTCAGGTGCTCGAGATATACGATATATAACAAGAGCATCTTCTAACATTCTTAATTGATTAATAATCTTCATTGATTTATGAATGTGTGAAAGTACTTTTGTTCTTGATGCATCCATTAATCCACTTGGACAATAGATGATTGCTTCTTCAGCTACTTTAATTCCACTAATAGTTTCGGTCGATGCAGCAGTTGATACGTTTGGAGCTGCAGTTGCGTCTTCGTTATATACATAAAACTCTTCTTCAGTTTCAGTAACAGTAACACCAGTTAATTTATCAGTCTCCCTACTAACTTCTCTTATCTTACGCATATTGATGGGGTCAATATATCGTAGGTCTTGAATACCAGCTTTAGGATTTTCTGTATCGACAACTACATGAAAATATATCTTACCATCGATATACCATTTTCTAAAATAATCTGAACCATATTCTCTTAACTTAAATAAGTTACATATAGTATCAAATTCATTATAGATTTTTTTCTTAAGTTCTTCTTCAAATTCTAAGTCATCTAAATTAATAGAAACTGGCATTCCTATATCAGAAGATGTAATTGCTTCATTGACAATATCGTCAATTGCATTATCGGTTTCAGGTTGCTCAGCAGCAGACCTGTATCTAAATATCATATCTTTATCAGATGTACTACCTCCAGTACCATCTATATCATAATATTGTCCAAAATAACCACCAGTAGTTACGGTCGCAACGCCATCATCACTTACAGGTGGAACAAAAGACTTTATAGTCTCTGATTTTGTATTTTCTTCGCCTTTATCAAATCGACGTTTGATTTCAAATCCAAATAGTTCCATAATATCTCTATTTATATAAAAACTCCCCCCTTTTACGAGGGGAGTTTGAATTAATTTAAAAACCTACTAAGAGGTTGTATTTGATTCCCAGTATTGATAGTTGATTTCAACTGTAAATTCTTCTATCGCATCATTTGTATCATAAGACAAATCGATTTGAGAAATATTAGTTGGGTATGCTCCGCGTAACGTATATGTTTTAGTCACTGAACCATCTTTACCTAATTGCTCAACAATCATATCAGCTTGATAATCTGTTGGATTCTGTAAACCAGTATTTTCAACATGGTTATTAATACCAGACATCCAAGTTTCAAATGAATTTCGAACTCGCATTTCACTATCATTAATGATAGTAATAGTCCAAGGTTCGAACGTTCTGTCTCCGGCAATCTTTAACTGACGACCACGAAATGGTACATCAATGTTTGCGATTACAGAAGCAGGAAGTCCTGCACCTTTAACCATAAATGAAGTGAATTCACTGTCTCCACCAGCATATGCAGGGAAGTTTATTGTAGCCTTAAACAGATTAGGTCTTGCACCTCCACCTGTCAATTTTGCTTTGAAGTCATCTACTCCTAAAATAGCCATAATAGTATATCCTTTCCTTTATTAGTTGGTTAGCTCACTAAACTCTACTCCAGTACGTGTGGCAATGAAGTTAAGAGTAATGAAGTTGATTGATCGCGCAGGTTTAATGAATATATCCGCAACGAAACGATTGGTATCGATAACTTGTCCAGTATTGTTTGTTTCATCACAAACAACCAAGAAGTCAGTAATACCACGACGACCTTTTACATCTCTCAAGAATGGTTCTACTAGATTTCGGAATTGAGCTCGAGTAAACTCGTCATTCAATTCGAATAGTGAGAACTTAGATGCTGTAGATATTGCTTTTTCCAAAACAATGAATAGTCTACGAACATTGATTCTGTCGAATGCAGAAGCTTTAACTTGACCAGTCTTATCACCGAATAGAACGATACCTTGACCAGGGAACGAAGCAATTGGATTGATTTGTGCCTTGTATAGTGTATCTCTAGATGATTGATTTGGATTGAATGCAAGTTTGGTTACACCTACTAAGTTACCTCGATTGAATCCAGCTGGTGAGAACCATGGATCGTTTGTTCCATCTGTTCTCGCGCATAGACCAGCAATGTGGCCAGATGCTGCAATGAATTCAAAATTATCTGAATATTTATTATATACATATAATGGAGAACTATCCATAACTGAATAACTATTCAATCCATTTAATTGATTTCGACGTGTTGTAACAGCTGTAAGTTTATTGGCTTCAGTGGTTTGTTTTTCAACCGCAAACCCTTGAGCGCTAGCACCTCCAGCTCCGACACCAGGTGATACAAATGCAACTGCATCTTTTCTAGCACTGGCACAGGCAATAAGATCGTTATCGACTGTTACCTGGTCTTCTGCACCTAAAAGTCCAGCACCTGCCATCAATAGATTTACATCTACAGTGTCTGCATCTTCGAATAAATCGATAGCTGATAAATATCCTGCAGCTGGTACGTCTCCGTCTTGTCCTTTTGTGAAAGAATCGACATACATACCAGATTCGAAATAACCAGTTTCGCCTGTAGTCAATGTACTATCAGCATCAGGTGTACCAGTTTGTGTTATAGCACTTCCAGCATTTAATTCATCAACAGTTTGGTCAGCCCCCGTAAATAATCCATTAGTACTATCTCCTAATTTATTGATGTATATGAATTGAGACTGATTATTGATTACATCGAAATAGTAGGCCGAACTTCCATCTGCATTTTGTGCATCTGAACAAAGTGAGATGCCTGAAAATTTCTCAATTACGTTATTTGCAGTACCAGATAATTTACCATCTTCATCTATAATAAGAACTTGAATTTCATCTTTCTTATTAGTAGTTGCAAGTCCACCATTTCCATCTGCACCATTTGGTTGAGCATCAAAGTTTGCTGTTAATTGACTTTGGTCAGCCTTTCCGCCTGGACTATCATAAGTTGCGTCGGTATGAGAACCAGACCAACCAAT
>NTLX01000183.1_pt1 | contig 10398 bp, 23 predicted proteins | sample 1251771 | NCBI WGS metagenome assembly NTLX01 (sample SAMN07250028, study PRJNA358725) | marine metagenome | isolation source: viruses from ocean water | place: Pacific Ocean: North Pacific Subtropical Gyre | collected 2015
CACAGATGGTTTTGTTGACGGCATTTCTGCCGCAGTAGATTCAACAGGCTTCAAGGGTTTCTTCCCTTGTAATGGTGTTCTAGGTATGTCTGGTGGCACAACCACCGCTGCTACAGCCACCGCAGATGAAGTTGAGATTGTGCTTTCTGGTGACCCAGGTGCTGATACAACAATAGTGATGAAGTTCATAGGCATTTCTAGCTCATCAGACGCTTCGTAGGAGGCTATTATGGCTGGTCCAGTAAAAGCCTTTAATCATGCACAAGGAGCATCTGCCGCAGTTGTTGGCCCTGCAAGGTCGAGAATACGTCAGATTGTGATATTTGCTGATGCAGCAGGCGCTTTCACAATAAAGAATGGAAGTGCTAGTGGAGAGGTTTTAATTACGCAAACTTTTCCTACAGGGCTTCATCATCTAAATATCCCTGATGATGGTATTATAGCTACTGACGGCGCATTTGTTGCAGCATTTACAGGCTCTAGTAATCAGTTGACAATATTCTTGTCATAAGGAGTTGGCTATGGCTCGTAAAAGAGACAAGCAGCCGCCTAAAACAAAAAAGTATTTCCGCCCCACAAAGAAAGGGGCGGGAATGACTAAGGCTGGTGTTGCTCGTTATAGACGAGAAAACCCTGGTTCTAAACTTAAAACCGCAGTAACTGGTAAAGTTAAAAAAGGATCTGCTGCCGCTAAAAGGCGTAAATCTTTTTGTGCTAGAAGCGCAGGTCAAATGAAGAAGTTTCCTAAAGCGGCAAAAAATCCTAATAGCCGTTTACGCCAAGCAAGGCGGAGGTGGAAGTGTTAAATTTTAATACCTTAATTAGTGGCGCTACTTTAGCTTTTATTGGCTGGATAGCTTTTTCTGTTGTTGAATTAAAAACAGAAACTGCCGTGATATCTGTTAAGGTAGACCAAAATCATAAGCTTTTAGCAGAACTTTGGGATTTCTATTTACAGGAGAGGGTCAATGCCGATATCGCGTGGACAACTCGCAAGCCAAATTTCAAAACCTCCACAAAAGAAAAAATGGAGCAAGAAGCGAAAAGCTAAAATAAACTGCAAACGCCCCAAAGGGTTTAGTCAAAAAGCATATTGCGCTGGCAAAAAGAAGAGAAGAAAATGAATAGAAGCAAAAAGGCAAAATTAAAAAAAGTTGCAAAAGGTTTAACAAAAGCTTCAAAAACCCATGCAAAACAGGCTAAAGCTATAAAAAGTGTGTTAAATGGCAAAAAGAAAAGATCCTAAAATAGGCACGGGCAAAAAGCCAAAAGGAAGTGGGAGAAGGCTTTACACTGATGAAAATCCAAAAGATACTGTATCTATAAAGTTTGCTACCCCTGCTGATGCTAGAGCTACAGTTTCTAAGGTTAAAAAAATAAACAAACCATTTGCTAGAAAGATACAGATACTTACAGTTGGTGAACAAAGAGCCAAAGTCATGGGTAAAACGCAAGTAGTGAGTATATTTAAAAAAGGTAAAGAAAGTTTAAGAAAGGCTAAGAAAAATGCAAAAACGTAGCGGTACACCAAAAGGCCTTACTTATTATAGAAAAGGTGGGGCAGCATCTAAAAAATCAAAAGGTAGCAAAATATGCCCAGAGGGCAAGGCTTGGGCAAAGCGCACCTTTGATACATACCCAAGCGCATATGCAAATCTTGCCGCATCAAAGTATTGTAAAGACCCTAACTATGCCAAAAAGTCCAAGGGTGGCAAAAGAAAGGGCAGGTAATGGGTGAGCTTAAAAAATGGTTAAAACAAGATTGGGTTCGTATTGGTACTGATGGAAGCATTAAGGGTAAATGTGGGACATCCAAAGACAAGAAAAACCCAGACCGCTGCCTACCGTCTGCAAAAGCTAGAAGCCTCTCAAAAGCTGAAAGAGCGTCTACAGCACGAAAGAAAAAGAGAGCGGGAGCAAAAGGCAAGACAGTGGTATCTAATACAAAACAAGCTAAAGTCAGAAACCTTGAAAAAGGGGGGCCAGTTAAACGCCCCTTCAGGGGTAAAAAGGTGGCTGGCACGGCTGTTGCTAGGGGATGCGGTGCAATAATGCCTAACCGTAGAAAGCGCACAAAAGGTGCAGTAACTCAGTTATAAGGAGACTTAAATGGCTATGAAGAAAAAGGGCTACCGTGCTGGTGGTAAAGTTAAAAAAATGGCTAAAGGTGGAGCCGCTGGTGGTAAAAAAATAAGAAGAATGTCCAAGGGTGGCGCTATGGGCGGCAAAAAGATGCGGATGATGAAAAAAGGCGGTGCTGCTGGTGGCGCAAGAATGACTGTCGCACAGCTCCGCGCTGCTGCTAAAAAGCTAGGATACAAAGTATCTAAAGCTTAATGCCATATTTATATAGCAATGTTCCCTACTTTAAGGCATGGGTGCGGCGCGAATATACTCATAACCATGAAGATTATCATGGTGAGTTTTTGCACGCGATGGTCGTTGGGGTAACGTCCATGCCTAATAGATGTCTGAGTTTCCAAGTTATATTTACTGGAAGTGAAGCAGAAGGTGAGGAAGAAGATACGGTACATGGAGGTGCAATGTGGGCTAGAATGCCTATAACCGCTCTAGTTGCTGATATACCTTTAGAGGAATGGCCTGAACCAATGAACACATATGATGCTCAACCTTGGGATTGCTCATCACATAATCACGCTGTTTATGTGATAGATAGAGCTACACCCTGCCCTTGGTTGGCTAAAATAGATAGTGAGTTTTTTCCTGCAAAATATCTTTTTACAGTAGATTACTCCGAATCTGAGATAGCAGATGATCCAGCGCAGCATAAACAAAGTCATGTTTTGCAACTTCTTGATGCTGGTGAATGGACAGGAAACATTGTTGCTTTGCCGAATAATCGTGTGAGGGTTACGCACCCAGCTTGGTTTGAGACAGGTGAAGGTGCGCCACATTTCAAGCCTTCTCAGCATATACACTATTCAAAAAGTGATTTAGACTATACACTAGATGTAAACAGAATATTTGATAACCTTTATAATGAGGAAGAGTGATGGCTGATACCAAGAAAGTTACCCCTCAAATGTCTGCTTCTGCTTTAAAAAAGCTGGCAAAAGAAATGGGCTTTGAACTTAGTAAAGTTCAAAAAACTGTTGATAGAGTAAAACCTAAAAAGCCAAGAGGCATGATGCGTGGCGGCGCTGCAAAGAAAATGATGCGTGGCGGTAAGGTCAAGAAGTAATGGCTATCTCTGGCTCAACAGATTTTGAACTTGATGTATCTGATTACATTGAAGAAGCCTTCGAGCGCTGTGGTTTAGAGGTTAGGACAGGTTATGACCTTAAAACAGCCAAGCGCTCGATGAACCTCATGTTTGCAGAGTGGGCGAACAGGGGTCTTAATCAGTGGACAATTGTTCAAAGAACTCAAACCGTTACGTCAGGAACATCATCTTATAACTTAGGCACTGATGTTATTGATGTTTTGTCTATGGCCTTGCGCCAAGGAACGGGAACTTCTCAAACTGATTTTACCATGAGTAGGATTAGCAGAGATGATTATCTAAGTATTCCTAGTAAAAACACTCAATCCAGACCAACGCAATTCTTTGTTGATAGGCAAGTTACACCAGCGATTAAAATTTGGCCTACTCCAGATAATTCTACAGATATATTAGTTTTTGATGTATTGACTCGTTTGGATGATGCTGACAAATCGACAAATACGGTTGATGTTCCTTTTCGTTTTTATCCATGTTTAGCCGCTGGTCTTGCGTATTACATATCAATGAAACGTGCGCCAGATAGAATACAGCTTTTAAAAGCTTCCTATGAAGAAGAGTTTGAACGTGCGTTAGCAGAGGATAGGGATAGGGCATCTTTTAATGTAACCCCAAATCTTAACTTTTATAGAGTATCTTAATGGGTCGTTTTGCGGTTGGAAAATATGCTTATGGAATATCTGACCGCTCTGGATTCAGATATCGCATAAAAGACATGCGAAAAGAGTGGAACGGGTCTTTTGTTGGTAAAGATGAATATGAGTCTAAACACCCACAGTTAGAGCCAAAAAGAAGACCTGCTGATGCCGAGGCTTTAAAAGATGCAAGGCCTGACCGCACAGAGCCCGAAGTTACTCGTCTATTAACTCCAAATTGTTTTAAATCTTCATCTTCAGGTTCTTCAGTTATTATAGTTACCGAGTTTTCTCATGGCAGAAGCACGGGAGATGCTGTGGTTTTTGCAAAAGTTAGTGTTTTTGATGGTTTTACAAAAACAACGCTTGAGAAAGCTTCAGGGTATACTATTACTGTTGTTGACGAAAACACATATAGATTCACTGTTTCTGGAGAAACTGCGACAATAGGCAATGTTAGGGGGGGTGGAGAAAATGCAACCGCTGGCCCTGGTACAGCAACGGTTCCAGTAGCGGCATCGACCTTTGATGCAACAAATGTTACACTCGATTCGACAACTAAGACTTTTGACGAGGGCTAAATGGCAAAACAAACAGTAGGAATTGGCTCCGCCGCAAATGACGGCACTGGCGATACTCTTCGTGCGGGTGCTGATAAAATCAATGACAATTTTGATGAAATTTACAATGCGTTGGGTACTGGCACCACATTAACAGACATCATTAACACCTCTGGCTTGATTGATGTAAGTTCTGGCGCCAACAAAATTGTTTTTTATTACGCTGCTTTGACTGACTTACCAAGTGCATCAACTTATCATGGCGCAGTTGCTCATGTTCACGCAACTGGTGGTTTGTATTTTGCTCACGGTGGTAATTGGATACGACTTAATGATGAAGTTAGCGGCCCAACGACCACATATACAACAACAGCAGCTACGGGTTCTGCTTACACTTTTTCTGGTCCAGGCGCTACTGCTGGTAATAACCCTAACTTTACCTTCTACAAAGGTCACACATATTTAATCGACAACACCTCTTATGTTAGCAGTCATCCTTTGCAGATACGAACAGCTTCTGGTGGATCTGCTTTTACGACAGGAGTTACAGATAATTACAATAGCACCACTGGTTTAACTCAGTTTATTGTGCCGCATGAGCCTAGTGACACTTCTTTGGTGTATCAGTGTACTGTTCACAGTAGCATGGTTGGAAACATAACTATAGTATAGCGAGTAAGTAATATGTCATTCACATACGCAGAACTAAAACAAGCTATACAAGATTTTTCAGAAAACACTGAAACATCCTTTGTTACGAACTTACCTGTGTTTATTCGTGGTGCAGAAGATCGCATCTTTACCCTTGTTGATCTTGAGTTGTTCAGAAAAAACGCTACTTCTGCGTTGTCAAATGGCGACCCTTTTTTAAGTTGTCCAACTGATTATCTTGCTTCATTTTCTTTGCAAATTACCACCGCTGGAAGCCAAGATTTTTTATTGTTTAAAGATGTTAACTTTGTTCAACAGTATAATTTAGATAAGGGCGCTAACGGTGTTCCAAAATATTATGGTGTATTTGATGTCGATAATTTTATTGTAGCTCCAACACCAGATAGCAACTATACTGTTGAGCTGCATTACTATTATAGACCTGCCAGCATTACCGCTGGTGCAGATTCTGGGACATCTTGGTTGAGCGATAATGCCCCTAACGCTCTTCTTTACGGCTCACTTGTGGAAGCGTATACTTACATGAAAGGTGAGCAGGATATGATGCAACTGTACGAACAAAGGTTCGCGCAGGAGATTCAGCGTTTGAAAGATTTGGCAGAAGCTAGAGAAAACTCAGATGCGTATCGCAGGGGCTTACCTGATAGGCCAAGGACTTAGGAGTAGCAAATGGCAACAAGTAACGCAGCAACCACATATCTTGAGAATAAAATACTTAGTTTTATTTTTAAGAACAATGCTGGTTCATTCTCGACCCCAGGTGACAGCATATATGTTGGCTTGGCAACAGCAGTTTCTGATGCAGAGGCTGGTTCTTTAACAGAAGCAACCTTTGGTTCTTATGCAAGACAGCAGGTTACAGCGTCAAACTGGACACTTACGTCAGCTTCGGCAGACACACAAACAATTAAGAATGCGGCTAATATTGAGTTTCCAGCGTCAACAGGCACAAGCAACACGATAACTCATGCCTTTATAGTTGATGCATCAAGCTCTGGAAATATTTTGTTTGTAGGTGCTTTAGATGCTTCAAAAACAATCGCAACGGGTGATGTGTTTCGCATAAATACAAACAACCTAACTATTGAGTTGAAGTAATGGCACTGGTCATAAAAGACCGAATAAAAGAAACCACTACTACCACAGGCACGGGTACTTACACGCTTGCGGGTGCGTTTACTGGTTTTGAAGCGTTCAGTCAAATAGGTGATGGAAACACTACTTTCTATGCTTGCACAGATGGAACTGACTTTGAGATAGGCGTTGGAACTTACACTGCGTCTGGTACAACCTTGGCTCGTACCACAATCTTGCAGTCTAGTAATTCTGATAGCGCGGTAAATTGGACTTCAGGCACTCGCACAATTTTCTGTACATTGCCAGCAGAAAAGATGTCTTTTTTAGATGCCAGCGGAAATCTTGTAGCAGCAAACGCAAGCGCATTGACTGCTTTAAATGGTAGTAATATAGCTTCTGGAACAGTGCCTGTTGCAAGGATAGACACGGGTACTTCAGCAAACAAGATTGTCATACTTGATGGTTCTGCTAGGCTACCCGCAGTGGATGGATCACAGTTAACTAATTTGCCGTCTACAGGAGCAACGGCTGGTTTTGCAGTGGCTATGGCGATTGCCCTCTAAGGAGTAAATTATGGCGCAGGATTTTGAAAGAAACATTGCACGAAACGTAGGCACGAGTGCTGTGACCATGCGTACAGCAAACTCTGATGATGCTCTTATAGGAATTAATATCGCTAACGTGACGACTTCTCAAATCCTGATGGATGTATTTATCAACGATGGGTCTAATGATTATTACATTATCAAAGATGCGCCTATACCCGTTGGATCAGCATTGCAGGTGTTAGACGGTGGGGCAAAAATAGTTATGCAGAATAATGACGTGTTGAAGGTACAGAGCGATACGGCAAGCAGTGCGGATGTTTGGGTTTCTGTTGTAGATACTATTAGTTCATAAGGATGAAAAATGCCGTACATAGGTCAAAAAGTTCCAGGGTCTTATCAGGCCATCAAAGCTGTACAAAGATTTAACGGAGACGGTAGCGACACTACGTTTACATTAACCACTACCGTATCTTCTGTGCAAGATGTATTAGTATCTGTAGATGGTGTCATACAAGATACAGCCGCCTATACAATTCCAGATGGAACTACTCTTACATTTACTGAGGCACCCTCTTCTGGAACAGGCAATATTTTTGTAAATTATCTTGCTCCACAAGCAAGCACAGTTGTTCCCCCTGCGGAAAACAAAGGAAACTTTAAAGCTGGTGGTATGTTTCGTACCAACGCACAATCTCTTACATCTAACACAACTATTCTGGCAACAGAAAACGCTAACGTAACAGGACCACTTACAGTAGCCAGCGGTGTGACACTCACCGTTGAGTCTGGTGGTACATTGGTGACGCTATGAGTACGTTAAAGGCAGATACAATTCAGAGTACATCTGGTGGTGCAGCTACGCTGACTAAGCAAAGTGCCTCAAAAGCGTTTATTTCTTTTGACGGAACAGGCACTGTTTCTATTGATGTAAGCTTTAATGTATCAACCCTTACCGACCATGGGTCAGCAGAATATTCAATAACTTACACAAGCAATATAAATACAAGTAATCATCCAATTACAGGGACTAACGTAGGTTCTAGTGAAACAAATTTTTACTCTTATATTTGCTCTACAGGGATAGCGCAAACAACCAGCGTAGATAGGATACATTCTGTTCATAATAATGGTTCTGCAAATAACGACCAAGACCCCGTTCATCTTGTGACAAACGGAGACTTAGCATGAGTACAGTTAAGGTAAACACGCTTACTGGCGTAAGCACTGCTGGCTCTATTGCGGTCACAGGTGAAGGTAATAGCACAACAACTAATTTACAAAATGGGTTGGCGAAGGCATACGCAACCGTTGATGCTTATCAGACCACTACTGGAACTACTAGCTCGTTCAATATTAGTTCTACTACGGACGATGGCAACGGTCTATGGGATAACGCCTATACTAATAATATGAGTGCTGACCTTTATTCTGTGGCACAAATTGGCACTGCTGGTGGGGATAGTGATACTCATACAAGGATGCTTCATGTTAGAACTACTGTACACACGGACTCAAACCCCGCATCGATGCTTACATCAGGGTGTGGGTTTGCAATGAGGTGGAACACTGCTAGTGCGGCAGGTACTTACGGTTATGCGTTTAGCTCGTTTTTAATATTTGGAGATTTAGCGTAAAATGGCTGGAAAGATTGTAGCAGATACCCTAGAACACAGCACCGCTGGGTCGGTTGATACGCAGTTTGTTGTAAGCGGCATCTCAAAAGGATATTGTCATTTTGACCAAACAGCACCTTCCATAACAACAAGTTTAAACGCAAGTTCTTTAACAGACAGCGGAACAGGATATGGAAAGGTAAATTGGACTAACTCAATGAGCAACGCTAATTATAGCACTACTACTGGTAATAGAAGTTATAATGCTATTGGAAGCAGTGAATATGTTACAGGTTTACTTGATGATAAAAACAATGTTGCACGAACATCAGGTTCATGGTCTTTTATGAGTGTTTACGCAGGAACAAGTGCGGCTGCTGAATTTGATTCAAACACAGCGATATGTTCAGCTATAGGAGACCTCGCATAATGCAAACACCTGAATTTCAAGGCACACATTTATGGGATAGGCTATGCTGGGCGAAGGAAAACCTTGAGCCTTATCAGTCTGAGTATCGTGTCGTGTATGAAGACAAGATAGACGAGTGCGCTAAGATACTCGTGCCAGACCCAAATTGGATGGCTTGCGCTTTACAGGGTGGCATACTTCCCCCTGTCTGGGTGTACTGGGAACTTGCCAAAGATGAGGCACAGCCAGATTTTAAGAAACATACTCGTGGCTATCTATTGCACAACACAGAGCCTGTTGAGGCGATGACAGAAGAGCAAGCCTTGGAATATCTCATAATGAAGGACTGCCCCCAGCACGTTTGGCGTGAGTGGGATAGCGGTAATAAGCCAAAACTGGTAATATGCAAAAAAGAACAGCTTCCAGCAACAAGAGAGTGGCGTAATGCTTGGAAGATTAGTGAAGACCTAGCCACTGATAAAATCGTAGCCGCATAAGGAGCAACCCAATGGCAACAACTTATATTGTAGATAAAGACGGCAATCAGGTTGATGCCTCAACCGTTACCGTTCCATCAGATCGTCATTTTCGTGAAGCATGGACTTTGAATGGCAAAGTCATCTCTGAAGATATGACAAAAGCAAAAGAAATATTTAAAGATAAGATCCGTGAAGTTCGTGCGCCTTTGCTTGATGCAGAAGACGTTGTGTATATGAAGGCTCTTGAGGCTGACGATGCAGACGCAAAGACTGCTTCTGTAACTAAGAAAAAAGCTCTTCGTGATGCACCAGCTGCACAAGCGATTACAGACGCAGACACAATCGCAAAGCTAAAGGCAGCTTGGGATACAAGTGTTCTTGGTGATAGCCCTTACGCATAAGGAAACGTAGATATGGCGTTGACAAAAGTTAGGGCAGGTGGTTTTGCTGCAAATACAGTTGCACATGTACCCATAACTACAGTTACAGCAGGAAGTTCAACGTCAAATCTTGATTGGACAGGAGCTTCTTCTGCTTATGATAAGTACTTGGTTTTTTATCATATAACGCCCACTGCTGATGCAAACATAAACATGAGGTTTTTTGACAGTTCTAATTCAATAGTTAGCTCTAGTAGTTACGGTTATGGTACTACCAATGAAGCTTCTAGTAACAATGGCAATGCAAATGCTGCTTCACAAATAGTACTACGAACTACTCATGGTGGTGCGGGTACTAATGAAGATATGACAGGTTGGTTTTATTTTATAAATCCAAAAATCAGCACTAAGAGAACAGGTGTAACCATTTGGTATAATGGAGAAAACAGTAGCGGGAATCATATCGCAGGAATGACTCTTGGGGCTTTTACCTCAGAGACTGAACAGAATGGTTTTAGAATATATGTTGCTAGTGGCAATTTGGATGGGTCAACCGCTCAAATTTATGGGATATTAAACCCCTCATAACTATAAGGAAGACTAATGCCATATATAGGTAAATCCCCAGCAGTAGGTTTTCGCAATCGCTTTGTATATCAGGCAACTGCGGGGCAAACCTCTTTTAGCGGTAGTGATGCTGACAGTAAAGTATTAACGTATCAAGATAGCTTGTACATGGATGTATATCAGAATGGTGTCTTGCTTAAACCAGGGACTGACTATG
>NTLX01000184.1_pt1 | contig 10397 bp, 10 predicted proteins | sample 1251771 | NCBI WGS metagenome assembly NTLX01 (sample SAMN07250028, study PRJNA358725) | marine metagenome | isolation source: viruses from ocean water | place: Pacific Ocean: North Pacific Subtropical Gyre | collected 2015
GCCACCAGTAGAACCATCCCCACTTCCACCGCTGTCATCATTAAGATTACCGCCAGAACCTTCATTATCACCTGGTGGAGCCTGGTCATTTCCTTGTTCTTGTTCCTGGTTACCAGTACCACCACTATCTGGTTCATATTGCCTTATAGCCCAAACATCTAAGCTGTCATCTATCGTAAAAAAGGAAGGTGCTGGGGGACTATTATCAGTGAACTTTCTTGTTCTCCAGGTTTGATTCTCAATATTATAAACATACATAACAGTCATATCTGTACCAAAGCGACATAATATTTCACTACTTTTTACATCAAAAAACAATCTAGTTTTATCTTTATTATCAGTGTTTTGATAGTCATCTTTAATAGGTAAGGTAATAGGTGTAAATCTGAAATCTGGAGATATCTGGTATATACCATCATTAGATGCAAAGAATAAATTATCCTTTACAGCTATAATACTTCTAGGGGCAATACATCCAACATTTTTTTCAGCTTCCATCAATATAAAATCTGATGGGGTCATTCCACTACCAACATCTAATCTAAATACACCCCTGGACATAAAAACAACTAATGAATCAAGTATCTTATTAAGACCAGTAATTACACCACCTTGTTGGTCCTTAATTTGTATAAAGTTTACTGCTGGTAAAATGTCTGGCATACCAGATTCAGAATACACAATCCAATCTGGGTGGTCCTCAGAATTATTCTCTGGATCGATCCTTACATTACCAACAAATAATCTACTACCAATCATTTGACTGTATTTATACCTGGTATCTACTAACAGCTTATCTGGAAATGGTTGGACCCTTCCATTAGAAAAACCAGTATCGTTTACTAAAATATTTACTTGTTCATTAGTAGGAGTTATTAAATAGTCTTTATGAATATCAGCAAAATGACCAGACTCTATTGTATTGGTATCGTCATCAACGTTTACTCTTAAAGCACCGCCAAGATTGCCTATAATATTTGTTACTACATCTCCAGATTTTAATATTCCACCAGCGAGATTTGAACCTATTTTGTCATTATCCATCTGTACAATAATCATATCTTTTGTAAAAGCAACAGCACCCAGTTCATAAAATTCAATATTCTGATTAGATTGGGTATAAAGAACAGAAGTGCCTTGATTATTAAGATAATATAACCTTCTAACAAGTCTAGCCCTTATTTTAAAATTAAGACTTGGGTCATCCATTCGTGTTTGACCATTACTAGGAACAAATCCATTATTAGAATCGGCTATTGTTATAATTCCTTTTGATAATAAAAATTTCCAGCTATTATTATCTAATGGACCATCTACATCTGCAAATCTATACTCCATTCCAGCACCAGTTGCATTACCATCTGAATCAACATTTCGTGCAACATTAGGAGTTTGATAAAAGGTTGGGCTATTTTGTGTTTCATAAGCACCCTCATAACCATCATCTATAAAAAAATTCAAGACCCAACGATAGTATACCCCATTAGCACCATTACCTTGAGGAATAGATTGTAGATTAATATCTGGCATTGATAATATGCCATCACTGGCTGTTATGGCATTATAAGCATTAGCCGCTGTTGGACTGTAAGCATAAAGCGGATATGTAGTTGTATCATCATTATTTCTAAAGATTAATTTGTTATCGGCTACCTTGTTTGTATCTGAATTTTTAGTATTAATGGGGATACTTATAATTTCATAAAATGTGCCAGTGTTATTGGTTTCCCTAAAAATATCTAAGCTAGTAATTCTAGGATTTAACGAGTATTCTTTATTTGGTTCGGTACCAGTTGGAACAGATTTATTAATATTTATAGTAATGGACCCCATCTTGGTATCAGTGCCTGGTCCAATACTTTGACTAGACTCTGGTAATGGTATCTCCTGGACCCCATCAAATACTGGTGCAACTTTATATCTATAGGTACCCTGGGGGAGATTAAGCCCAGTATCGGCACCAATCTCAATTTCGTTAACACTTAGACTAATTGCACCAGTGGGGTATGATGGGTTAGCATCTTGAAAAACAAAATCATCAACACTGTAATCACCTTCAAAAAAGTTTCTTGATATGTGCTGTAATATTTTTGGCTTATGGTCCAGGCTATTTGGTGCCAGTCTGAATGCAGTTCCATGGTCCTGGAAATCAAATGTATCTGGTATATTTTCTGTATAAGCAGAGCCTAAAACTAATGGGGTAGGAACTGGATCCGTAGCTACGTTACCATCCACCATTACTAATCTACTGTTTTTACTATCATACCCTAACCACTTTGGGGGAATAAGAGTATTTGATAAATCTGTATTACTAGGTGACCAGTAGAATACATCATTAAATGTCAAATCAGAAAAATTATATTTTGCACCCCTTCCCCTAACTTTTACTAAAGCACCAGGTACATCTAGTTTATAGTTCTGATTAATGAAAGCAAACTCTAAGCCTAAATCAGCTTTATCTACTTGGGTAGCAATGCCTTTAAAATCTTTTATTTCTAACAGCATTAGACAATTCGCAAACCAAGACTATCTGTAACATAGGACTGATGACCGAAATCGGAATTTGCTACAGTGGTCCTAGCTTTTTCTTTGTTAGCAACATAAATAGCTAAGTGGTTATTGAATTGTTTTATATTCCCTAAATCCTGGTGTATCATAGCTTTGACATAATCAACTAAATGATAATGATAAGGGTCTGGTATTATAGGAGCGGCATCAATAAAACTATATTGTGGTCCAACAGCAGATGCCAAACCACCAAAGCCCATATTATTCCAAGTTACCTGGAATGCATTCCAATTGGTACCATGTAAAGACTCATAATGTGCTGTATCTGAGCCGCTTACAAAAAAATCTTCGTTATCTGTACTAAATCCATTAGTTATGTTAGATAAGGTTAAAACTCCACCATCTGGTTTATCATAATCTACTCGCTCAATAGTAGCTTGTGAATTCGTAGTATTAGATGCACCTATCCTGGATTTAATTACGTCACCTACATCAAAGTATTCTGATAGGACACTATCAAATCTTAGCTGAAATAAACCAGCTTTGGATCGGAGACTAGCTGGGATAGCAACATAGGTTATAGTTAATATCCCAGCAGTGTTAGGTCGTGGAAGGAAATAAAATTTTCTATCTTCTATGGCGTACTCAACTGGGTGACCAGTATTTAATTGATTATTTTCTATTTCTTTATTGTAGTCATAGCCACCATATGTACTTCTAGTTAAATACTCTCCTCTGAATACTGGATTGTCGCAGAGTTCAACAAAATCTTTAGGTAATTCAACAAATACTTTATTTGCTGTTATATATATGTTTGTTTTTTTAATGTGGCATTTTGTATGTAATGCAAAATCTTCCTGGGCTTCATCTAAGTATAAACCAGCCCTAGTTTCTAATTGTCCAGGTCTACCTTCAAATGGAACTAATGACCTTTGTATTAATTTATCCCAAGTCATCTGGACCCTCTACAGCTATTCTTCCATTTAACATTTTTATCATATCCATTGCACTATCTCTAGCCGATTTACTTCGATTAGTTTGATTATCAATTCTCCATAATTCAGACTCTGCTAGGTCCACAACAATATCATGTAAACTTTCATTTAATTCACAATTTTGTGCATCTGCTATTGTAGCTGGGCTATTTAGATAATAAACAGCTACTCCAGTGATATCTGCAAAGTCTGGCCTAACATATAATTTGTTACCAAATACATAAGCAATAGGGCTTTCTTTATCACCAGCTAAATACATATTTTCCATGTTTTTTACATCATCAAATGGAATCAATCTGCAATAAAGAAATCCATTGCCATAATTAACCTGGACCGCTTTGACTCTATTTCTAATAGGCTGTATTGTGCTGGACCCAAAACCATAAAACCCAGCAGTTTTTTGTGACTGAGTTAAAACAAAATTTGCCCTGGTTTCTAATTCGGTTAAGAAAGATTCATCTAGAAAATTAGCAACAGTACGCTGTGCAACATTTAAGGCACTATATTTTGTTGCCGCTGAAAAGTTTGATTCGCTAGGATCCTCCATTCGCAACCCTAACAATGTTTTCATTTCTGCTGATGTCATTTCTTTTTTAAAGCAATACTATTAGCCAAAAGACTGGGATATTTCCAGCCTTTCTTTTTACTTAATGCCTTTGCATAACGTATCTGTTCAGCAGACATTTTTTTAGATTTTTTACTTGGATTTTTCTTATTCCAGAATGCCATAATTGTCCTATCAATATCCCCCTGGAAAACCAGGGGGATAGATTATATCAACCTATTAATAGGATGATGCCAAGCCAGTGATTTTTCCAAGCATTCTAGGATTAGAACAAACTAAACCACCTAACCAATAGATATGGGCAATTGCCGCATCCTGGTTAACTGGTTTTTGAAATCCATCAAATGCAAAGTCTCTGGATGCATGATGTCTAAATTTTAAATACTTAGTATTTAAGAAGAACATCATACCATCTGGACAATGGTCATCAACTACCACTGGAGTACCTCTATATAAGAGGTTGTTAAATCCAGCATCAGCTAATGAATCGCTAGATGCACCAAAACGCTTCTGTGCAGATAGAGATTCTTCGTAAGCATCAAATAAAACTTGAGTTGTTACGATTAAATCTGGTCTATCATTATCAATAGAACATTTTCCATACATTTCACGAATCTCATCCTGGATCCCACCAGCCGCCAAAGTGTCATAACTTGGTGATGGTGATACTGCTTTTACATTTGCTTTCCACCATGGATAGTTAGGGTCACCACTTCTGGCAATGCCACCTATCGTTGAAGTTTCATCAATTATCTTTTGGAGTCCTAAGAATCCATCAGCTTCTGCACCAGGTGTGCTTACGCTACTTCCATCACAATCAGAATATAGCTGAACACCGAATTTGTCTTTCATTGCCTTTTCTGCATTCTTTACTTTTGCAGAAATCAAATCAACGACTCTTTCAGCACCACTATTCAACGCTTTTTCTCTACCACTGTAAGTGATACTTGCCCTTAACTGTACCCAATCATAGGATGCATCTGTAAACACTTCCCTATTTTGCACAGTAAGTTCTTCGTAACCATTATAAAATGAAACATCAGAAGTCTTACCATATTCAACTGGCTGTAATATTTTATTACCAGCCGCTATTGGCTCAGACTGCTTTAACATTTTAAAAGTGAGAATATTAGAATTGAATATGTTATCAACCATGACTGGGATGAACTTATCTCTAGTGACAGCAGTTAAATTGTCAATTAAAGCCATTTTTTCATTCCTTATTCAGTTATTTATGTCTCTCTTTCGAGGACTATTCAAAGTTGTATTCTTTCAATGCATCCGCTTTAGCACTCTTATAGTCCCTTGGCACAACATTACCATCTTCATGTATACCTTTAGCTGGTCCTGGGTCTGGAACGCTCTTCATAGCTTTTGCATTTCTCATTCGATTTACTGCGGTCTTAAAAGCACTATCTTCAGCTGATGAGTGAAGGGTTAAAGCAAAAGCATCTTCCAATCCTTCGTAACCAGTAAAGCCTTTGTCGATTGCAGTTGTAATAACTTGGTCCAACATTTCCTGGTCACCTAATACTGGGTGCTTTTCCTTGAGTTTAGCAATGTCTTGATTAACTTGGATTTCGGCTTCAATATCAAGTTTCTCTTGTTCCCTTGCTTGTGTTATCTCGTTTAACCTTTCCTCTAACTCCTGGAGTTTTGAAACTTCCTTCGTGTCCTGGGTCGGTTCTTCTTCCGCTACTACTGGATCCGTAGAAAATAAAGGATGGTCCTCTTCCAGCACATCCTTTAAAGCCGCCATGGCATCTTCGTTTTTCTTCAATCCCATCCACAATTTCTGTTCAGCTTCCAGGGCTTTCCTATCCGCTGATATTGTCTGGGCTTTTTCAGTATTACTTTTCTGCCATTCGCTTTTATTGTTAAATGCTTCAAGGGCTTGGGAAATAGTTTCCATGTCATACTCTTGACCATCTAACTCTAAGACTTCTACTTCTTCAGTCTCTTGTTGTTCAGTTTCTGGTAGTGATTGGTCACCGCTGACTTCACTTTCCTGGGTCTGTTCCATACCCTCAGTTTTTTGTTCTTGCCCCTCAGAAAAGACTGATTTACCATCATCCAAAGAATTAAATTCCTCTTCTGATAAGGTAACCCCACTATAACTTGTGGTGATTTCCTCTGACATTGTCTCTCCTATAGTTGTTTAAATTTTTTATAATCTTGCAGAAGTATCCAACTGTCTAATCCTATTTATTATACTTTTTATGAACATTTACATCGCCATTTTCTTAATGCTTTATTAATACGACTATTTGGGTCCCTTTTTGCTTTCTCACCAGTCAATCTTTTTTTCATGCCGCACATCCTGGCACAGAAACTCCTTCGCCTGGATTTGGCTTTACCAGTAGGATTTTTCTTAGTGACTGGAGCCTTTAGGTTCCCACCAGTTGCACGATTGTAACTAGCACGACCTCTAGCATTTAAGCCACCACTTTTAGATTGCCCTTCTTTTTTGGTCCAGGCTTGACTCATTAATATTTCTTTTTTGTAGAATCAGATGGGGATGTACTTAAACTTCCCTTTTTCATTCTTTTTAATCTTTTAGCTATCACTCCAGCTTCTTTACCTTTTTTCATATCTTTCTTAAATGATTTACTAACCACCATCATTTTTGGTTTAATAGAATCTGGTTTAAGGGAATCTGGCTTTTTTAATAACTTTTTCTTTAATGATTTTGTGTAATGTCCAGGCATTATTCTTCAACTCCTTGCATCTGTTGCATTAATTGAGGATTAGCTTGAAGTTGCTGGAATATTTCATCTTCAGACATTCCTTCAAACTGTTCTGGTCCAGCTTGTTTCTGGTCCCTCATTTGTTTAATTAATCTTTCTACTCCAGGTAATTGCATATTTTCTAACACATACTCTGGGTCCTGGATTAAACCAGCTTGTGTTAATGATAATATTTTTTCTTCAATGTAGGCTCTATTATCTGGTAGCATGGATCCAACCCTGGCACGAACCATTTGGTCCACCTCATTAAACTCCATGCCCATGTAGACCACTTCAGCTTGATTTCCATCAGCATCTTTCATAGATAGACTATGCATTTCGGTACCCATGTTTTTAATCATAGCTATCCACATTTGACCTAATATTTGCATTGCCGCATCTAGCTGTCGTGCCTTGAAATCTATCTTGTTTGTTGCCGCACTTCTATACACCTGGGCTTGTACACCAGATGTAACATTTGGTTCTTGTTTACCCATTGTTGCCTTAGTAACTCCAGAGACTGTTTCAAACATATCTACCATAAGCTGATAGAAATTGAATACATATCCTGGCATACTAGCTGGTTGGACCATTTGTACCGCTCCTGGTCCTCTTTTTCTAATAATAGAACCTGGCTTGTTATTTATTTGGTCTGCAACATCGGCTGTTTCGTCAACAGTCCACATAGGATTAGCCATTAAATGAATATTATCCATAACCTGGGATGCTATTCTATCTAATGCTAGGTTGAGTGATTTAAGCCTTTTTGGTTCTGGTTTACCCCAGAATGAATGTGCAGACCCCCCATTTTTCATTACAACGAATGGAAAAGGGTAAGGACATCTATTCATCTTATCCAGGAATTGGTAGCGTGACGGACCATCATAAAGTATGACATCGTTAGCCATGCAGACTTTTCGTATTCCCCCTGGATATTTTGGTTTGCCAACCTTTTTCACTTCACCTTTGTCATCCTCTTCATTTATATAGTCAAGACTTCCATCTCTCATATATACTTCTACCAGTAAGGCTCGTTCTTCCAAAGACTGCATAGCTTCAGTTTTGCCTTCAAAATATTGAGTTGCTTTCCCATTGCTATCGGTCACCTGGGTAAGACTTCGATTTCCTTGTTGTACATCTGTAATTTTTAATGCTTCATATTCTGACATTTTACCTTCAGACTTTACTAGATGACCCTTCTCTGGAAATAATTCTTTTATTTCATATAAGGGTCTTGGTGCCATATGAATAATCCATTGTGCATTTTCTAATTTTGTAGCACTGGGGTTCACATAAAAAGAGAAGGGGTCCACGATATCACAGTCTGGTAAATCATCGTACATATTCCAATTCAACTTGACTATACCAGTACCATAAACCAAGTAGTCTGTTAGCCATTCTGGAACGAGTGTTGCCATATCTCTCATATACCAAAGGTCATCAAGTTGAGATTGTAGAACGTTTGCAATATATTTTGACTCATCATTGGACCCCACTGGAATCACATCTATTTTAGGCGGCTTAGATGACATAATAGGGATTTGGGTATCTATAACGTTAGCTATCATATCCAATGTTAGCTGGTTCTTAAACTCTGGCATATTCATACCAGACCAATGTTCACCCATGTACAGCTTTTCACTTTCTCGCCATACATCAGAAGTTTTCTTTCTAGACTTTTTAGCCATGTCAATCATGGCATGAATTCTTCGTACTAATTGTTTTTCGGTTTCATGTTCCATTAGTTCTTTTCTTTCCCCATATTACCAGTCACCATTAAATCACTAATTGATGTAACTATATCTAAATATGCCGCCTTTATATCTGGATTCATTTCATATAATTCATCATCTTCTGTTATTTCCACCCTATGCCATACACCTCGTTCAACATCAAATCTTTCTACTACCCTCTTAGACCTGGTAGGTCGGTTTTGTTCATCTCTAGCTTTTGCATCAGCTTCACTATCCATGGTTTTGCTTCTTCTTCTTGAGGGTGTCCAATGTGAAACAAAGCGTACCTAGTTGAATCTGCGAGATGGTCTGGTCCTTTTGTGTCCAAATCTTCTGGTTTCCGAAGGTCGTGTACCAGCATGGGTATAGTTTCGATGAACTTGTTACAAGTTTTGAATACATGGAATCTAGGTGGAGTATCATTATCCCATTTTAGATACTCTCGCAGAAGGTTCCAACCAGATAACCTATTATTATTGGCTTTTATTACATTTATTCCATTATTTCTAAGGATATCTGCAATTGCCATATGGGACCCAGCAACCCCATCAGAACGATTCATATTTTGAGGGTTGCGGATCCACATACTAGGGTCACCAAGGATAGCGTTATATTTTTCACCTTTACTAAGGGCATTAATCGCTTCGATATGCCCAGATAATTCTAATTCTGCCACATAGTAGTCTCTATATAAATAAACATCTTTTTGAGGGCTTACAGCTAACCAGCTTACTGCTAGAGGTGCCTTGAATCCATAGTCAATTCCCATATAACGATACCAGTTACTAGGAATATGAAATGGTTCACATACATGAACATCATACCGCCAGGAACTAAAATATTGTCCATAGTATACATCCCAGTCACCATCTAGCCAGGCTCGTCTTAATTCATCTGGTAAACCTTTTAACATTTCCATATATCCAGGATCCTCTCGCATAAGGGTTGGATTATCCTGGATTTTACTAGGAATAAATATTCTGGTGCGACTTGTTGTAGGGTCGTAATAGGTTTTTTCCCTGGGGTTATCTACAAATCTTTTCTTAAACCAATTATGCCCTGGTCCACCAGGGTTACAAGTAAGGAATACCTGGGGGGTTAGACCAATGGTACTTCTGCAACTACTAATTAACTTTAAATAATCTTCCTCATCTCCAATTAATGTTGCTTCTTCAATACCCATTTTTTGGTATTCATGGCCTTGATACTTCTGATACGCTTGTTTATCCATTAAGTGGCCAGTTCTGATAATAGCACCAGTAGGGAATCTAAATTCTGCTGGATTACCAACTACCTCAACATCCAGATGTTTATACATTTGGGTAGCCCTATCGATGTAGTCTCTAAGGTCATCATAGTTTCTACGAATAATCAAACCCCTAAAAGCTGGGTTATTTAAATATTCTGGGTCTACCATCCATGCCATTAGACATGACGATTTGCCGCCCCCACGACTGCCGCCAAAAGCTATTTCAAATTCTTGCCTGGCTAATGCAAAGGATTGTCTAGGATGAGGTTGCCAATGTATTTGCATTAATAGCCCCAGTAGGTCCCTTTTCGTAGCTTGTTTTGTTCGTATTTAGTCATATCTTTCCAGCATTTAGGAAGTTGTGAAACCCTGGCATCTACACCAGTAGCCAACCCACAAAAAGTATCTTTTGCAGTTTTTGTCGCAAAGGGGCAACATTTAGCTGTAGTCTTTGGGCAAGGGTCAAACATGGGGGTATTCAATAATTACTACATTTAAACCTTCAACATTGTAATGAATCCATTCAGCAATTTCATCCAGGGCCATACCTTCATCTAGTAAGAAATAGTCTATTAATTTCATATATGAATAGACCAGTTTTTTATCTCGGAGTCCCACAAT
>NTLX01000186.1_pt1 | contig 10265 bp, 9 predicted proteins | sample 1251771 | NCBI WGS metagenome assembly NTLX01 (sample SAMN07250028, study PRJNA358725) | marine metagenome | isolation source: viruses from ocean water | place: Pacific Ocean: North Pacific Subtropical Gyre | collected 2015
AAAAAAGCTCCATGCGTTGATGGATTTGAAACAAAATCAAAACATATTAGCTCAAAATCTTCTTGAACTTCAACTGCTGATTCTCTATATAATTCTTTTACTGATCCTAATCCTCTACTTGATATTCCTAATGTTATGCCAGCTTCAAATAAAGATTTTAATATTTTACCAGCCGGAGTATCTAATATTTGTACAGCTCCCATTAAATCATCACCATCCCACCACATTTTCAAAACATTATGTGATACATTATTTAAATTAACAACAGATGACTCTGGATGATCTAATTCTCCTAATGCTCTATTTTGTTTAATATATTCTTTTTCATATCGTTTAGCTTCTCGATCCAAGATATGTTTAGGATATACTCTACCATTTTGATTTTTTGCTCCTGCACGTTGCAATACTCCTTGAACAACTAATCCTCCAGGTATTCCAAATTTAGCGCCCATTTGCTCATTAACAGCACCTATAGGCTTAAACGGAATATATTCTACTAATAAAGCTTTATTCATTATTACTCTCCTAGGCTTCTTACTCTTTCAGATATTTTTAATAATCTTTCAGAAATTTTTCTTAATGCACTATGAGTAGATTTACCATATGTTGATCCGGCTATTCCAGATTCTGTTTTTAATCTTGATGTATATCTAACTAGTTGTTCTATCTCTTGTAATTTTTTTGCTACTTCTTTTATAGTTCCATTAACAGTTTGTGATGGAGATAATTTTGGATTACCTGTTGCAAACTTTGAATATGATTCAATCATTGCTGCATATTTTTTATCCATTGCTTCTGAAACAGATGCATATGTATATTTTCTTTTTTTCTTACCAAATGCATATGGTGTTTTTGGTGGCCCAGCACCGCCATCTAAATTTCCAGTTACGTTTTGTTCTTCTAAATCTTCGTTTGCTTGTTTTAATCGAATATCTTTATCTCCTAAACTAGGATCATTAGCTAACTTTTTTAATTCTGCTTCATCATTTGCAATAATTGCTTCATCAGCTTTAGCTTGTTTAGCAGCTTGTTTCATTGGCTCTTCTTTGTCATTATCATTATCTAGATCTAAAAAGTCAGGTTTAGCTTCTTCGTTATATTTTTTATTTTTAACTTTTTCAATTGCATCCTCGCGAGACATTCCTGATTTCATCATCCTTGCAATCATAATATCTGCAAAGTTGTTTTTTCCATCATCATTATTATCTTGTTCTTGTATTTCTATGAACTTTGATTCTATTTCTTTTAAAAATGATTTCATTTGTTTACCTGCTTTAGTTCTTTAATTAAATCATAATATCTTAGTATAGTTAAAACATGAGATTCTTTTATAGTTTTAATTGTTTCAACATTGCAAAGCATTTCAGATAATTTATCAACTTTTATTTTTGTAGCTTTATCTGTTATTAACGATACTTGTTCTTTTAATTGACTTTTTATTCCGGGAATAATTTTTTCAAAATATTGTTTAACAGATTCAGAATCGTTAACGTGTGTAATATATTTATTTAATACTTTTTTTTGATTTTCATCTAATCCAGAATATTTTGAATTGAATTTATCTACTAATAATTTATATGTTAATATACGAACATCTTTTTTATATCCCTTATATTTTTCTAATAATGGACTTAATTTTAAAGATTGTTTTGTTTCTCCTAACAAATGACTCACAATTGATGTTTTACATTCTAACAAATCTTTTGGATTATCAACTTCATCATATTCAAATAATTTATATATAGATGCTAATTCTTTGTAATTGCTAATACGAATTTTTGAAACTTTTTGAAAATCAAAATTTTCTGATATTTCTTTTACTAGATTATATCGTTGTCTACGTAACAAACTTTTATTTAGTTTACTATGAGCGTTTTTACAAGTTCTTATAAAATCTAATGCCTGAGCTTCTGATTTTAAGCTTTCTTTAATCAATGAATTATATAACTGCAATTCTTTTGATAATGCTGTATTTTTTCCGAAATATTTTTTTATTATTTCAACAGTTACTGTTTTATCAGATGTTAGGGTCTCTGATGTAAGTTTCCTAACTAACATTTCAAAAAGAATAGCAGTATTTTTATACTTTGAATGTTTTAAGTTTTTCATGTTAATACACAAGTTCTTTCATATAAATATAGTATTGTTTATAAAATATTGTTTTCATCTAACAATGATCCGTTGTCATCAATTTCTTTTTTAGTTTCAAACAATACTTTTGATCTATTTTTCTTTATTTTTTTTAAAATATCTGCGTTTTCTGTAGCTACTGATTTTTGTTTTTTTCTATATTCGGGTTGAAACGTTGTAGCTTGTTTTAGTGTTTTTGCACCAGTTGGATCCCATCCTAAATGATTTGCATGTTGTCCATATTTTATACCTTCTGGAGGACGCCCCCCTTTGTCAGTGTCTGTAACGTCGTCTGTGCTCATATGCATTGAAGCTAAATCATGCGGAGTACCATATGAAACTCCTGTTAATGTTGGATCATTTCCTTCTTGTTCTATTTGATTTTGTCTAAATCTTAATTTTAGATCTTCTACTATATTATTTCTTTCTTCTAACCATTCATCTTCAGACATATTAAATATGTATTCATAAACATACTTATCAGAAACTAATTTTGAATCTTTCATTGCAACAGCAAGTTGAATTTTTTCATTCATTAATGCAACTTTTTGCTGATCATAAATTATCGATGGAGGCGTTAATGATAACTCAAAACCAATTAAATCTTCTCCTTCAAATCCTTGTGCATATAAATGTACAATTGCAATTTTAGATAATTCAGAAACTACTATTTTTTGTATTCTTTCTATAGTTCTTGCAAATCTAATATCCATCGAAGCTAATGTAGTTTTTCCTTCTACTCCTTCATCATAACCTAAAAATGGTTTTGGAATTTTTAAAGCTGCCATCATTTTATGCTTAACATATTCAATATCTTCAATACCAGTAAAAGTCATTCCTGGTAATGTATCTATTTGTGTTTGACTATTCCCGCCTCTAACTGGTAAATAATAATCTTCTAGCATATTATTTAAGTTAAACTTTAAATTATAATTTCCTGTATTTTTATCTACATATGGAACTTTTTTCATTTTATTAATAATTTGTTCCATAAATGAATCAACTTCATTTGGTGGAATATTACCAATATCAATTTTAAATACTCTTTTTTCTGGTGCTCGCATAATTCTATGAATTAGCATTGCATCTTCTAACATCATTAATTTTTGAAATTCTTGTCTAGCTCCTTCTAACATAGATCTACCATATGGTAAAAAGTTAGAATCAGATATCATTCTAAAATGTGCAATTTCAAAAACATCGTACTTAACATTTTCAGAAATAGTATGATTAAAATTAATTTCATACTCTCCTGTTTCTGGATTAAATTCTTCTAAACGTTCAACTTCATATGCTGATAATGGTCTTGCATTTAAAATACCAATTTCATCAGCAACATCTAATTTTAAAAAGAAGTCTCCGTATTTAGCTAAATTACGAATCCATGGCCACATATTAAATTCAATATTTAACACATCATAAAATAAATTATATAATATTTTTTGTATATGTGTTTGATTTGTTTTAATAGTTAATATATCACCAAATTGATCTTCTAATGTAGATTCATCAGAATATATATCTAATGCTGAAGAAATAATAGGATCTTTATCCATCATTTCATAATCAACATACAATTGTTTTCTATTTTGTTGTGAATAATAATTTGCATCATATCCTCCATACGCAGAGCCATATGATCCATAACCATGTTTATTTGTACCATGTAATCTAGAATAACGATCTGTAATTTTACTCTGTGCTAAATTACCTGTAGACTGTAATCTATTTGTATCTACAACACGTAATTTATCTTTACCATATTTTCTAACAATTACGTTTGTACTAAATAATCTTTGTAATCGTTTTCTTAATGATGCCATAATATTTTCTTTTATTTATTATAAATATAACTAACTACAGAAGCCATGTTAAATTTTCATTATCTTGACCATTATTCCAATCCCAACTGTCATTTGGATTCTGATCCTTGTTTGTATAAATACTATAATCTGTTTTCTGAAATTTTGATAATGCTCTTTTATTTAACTCAATTCCTTGTTGTCTTAATTTTAAACTAGTGTCTCGTAACCATAAGGCAATTGCAAAACTCATTACCAAATCGTCATTATATCCTATTTGTGCTTGAGGCTTACTATTTAACCAGACAAATACAAATAATTCTTGTATTAATCGCTTAGAATATATTACTGGACTTTTTTCTCTCATGTACATTTCTAAAGCTGATATCATTAATGGTCTTGTTCTAGATGTGGTAGAAACTCCAGGAACCATTTGTGATTTATCTTTTTGATCATATCCTTTTCTTAACTGTATATCTAAGTCGACATATCCATCATCTTTATATGTATAAAATAAATTTTCATATCCTCGATCCAGTGCTGGTTGAATTGCTGCCCAACCAATATTGGCATTTTCAATGGCTAGTAACGCATTATTCCATTCTGTTGCAACTGTAACTAACATGTTGCCAAATTCTTTTGGAGGTATTTTGCCTTTATACTCTGCAACTTGTTTAATTGATTCAACTTCAATAACATGAAATGCAGACCAATCTGCGCCATCTCCTCGAGCAACATCAGCTACTACTAGATAATCTTTTGAATAATCTGGATACTCCCATATCCAATATCCATTATCAAATCCACGTTTTTCTACTGGCTCTATACATTTTGTTTCATAATCTTGCAATATTAATCCATCGATAACAGTATGTCCAGATGAAATAAAATCACAATCGCATTCTTGCGCAGCTCCACGTTCTCCAAGCAATTGTGTTTGTTCATCTCTCCATGTTTGATCTCGCTCTGGATGTAATGACCAATGAAGTTTAATAGTTTTAAATCCATTTATTCCTGTTTCTGCATCACTCCATGTTTGGTGAAACCAATTGCCAATGCCATTAGGAGTAGATAAAACGACAGCGCCTCCACCAGTTGATAATGTTGCTTGAGAAGCTACCCATATCTCTTCTATATTTCTAATAAACGCAGCTTCGTCTACTATTAATAATGATAATGCTTCTGAACGTGCGCCAGTAGATGCACTTGATATAGCTTTTATTTGAGAGCCATTTGCAAATTTTAATGATAATTTATTATTAGTAATAATATTTGTTTTCAACCAACTTGGTAAATTTTCATTCATTATTTGAACTTTACTTACTAAGTTTTTTGCAACATCTTGTGTAGTTGCTATTACTAATACATTATAATCTTCATTAAATAACATTGACCATAATGCATATCCTGCTGATAATGTTGAAATACCTAATTGTCTGGATTTAAGAATAACGTTGTAACGATTATTTTGTAAATCATGTAATGTATCTTCTTGAAATGGAAATAAATTAAATTTAATTTTACCTTTAGTAGGATGTTGAATATAACAATATTGACGCATAAAATATACAGGATCTTCTGCACATTTTTTATATTGCTCTTGAATTATTTTTTTTATATTTTGTTTTTCGCTCACTGAACTACTTCAACGATCATTTTGCCTGTTAACACTGCAGTTAATATTCCAGTGCCAAACCAGATAACCTTATGATCATACCATTTTGGTTTTAAATATTTTTCACGTTCTATATACAAATTAATATTTTCTTTTAACAAATGTATTTTTTTATCTGTGTATAATAATTCAATAGAATCTAATTTTACAATTGTTTCTAATTCAGATATTAATGTTTCTTGTTGCGAAATTATTTCATTATTAATTGAATCCAAATAATATAAAGAATCCAATGTTTCTGAAATATCAATAATTTCGTCTTCAGTAAAACATGTATCTGGCATTTGTCCGAAAAGAAACGATGGCCATAATAATATTATAATAAAATATTTTTTCATTTCCTAATTTTCTTTTTAATATTTGCTTTTGCAGATTTAACTGATCTTTTTGCTACTGGTTTCTTTGGTGCTGCTTTTTTTGCTTTTGTTGAAGCTACTTGTTTTTTTGTAGTTGCTACTTTTTTCTTTGCAGCTGTTTTTTGTTTTTTAACTTCTTCTATTTTTCCGTCTAATTTATTAACGGTGGCATTATTATCGTCAATTTTCTTTTTTGCTTGTTCAGCTTTTTTATTATTTGATTTTTTTCCAAAAATAAATATTAATCCGAATATTCCGGCAACTATACCAGCAATAATTTTCCATGTTTTTTTAATCATTGTTTTCCTTTTTATCTAAGTTTTTTAAAAACTTTGTTTTAAATTTATTGAATTCTGTTTGTATTTTTTCTTCGAATTCTTCTTTTGACATTTTTGCTGACCAATGTTCTAGTTGTCCGTCTGCATTCATAACAGTACTAGAAGCTTGTGTATATGCTTCTTTTAACATTTCAACATCTTGTTCAGCTTTTTTTAACCAGGCCATTGCATTCTCAGTCATCTTGGCTCGTTCATATTCTTCGTATTTTCCTTGTTTTTTTAATTCATGTTCCATGTCTACAACACAATCTAAACACATACCATGTATAGTTTTCATTTTTTTGTCTACATGATTTGGATTTATACAAGTGCATGTTTCTTTTGGACAATTTTGAAATGTATTTAAATATGCTCTAACTTCTGAAGCTACTGAGTTTTTTGGTTTTTTAACACGAAACCCATCTCGTTGTTCTATAAGATATGTAACATTACCAATTTGTTCTTCCCATGTTTCACCAATAGCTCGACGTTTATTTTTTTCTGCTTTTTGTTTTGCATCAGTAAAGCCATGAGTTTTTTTTGTTTGAAATGCGTGACTACCATCCAGCATTTTTTGGATGGCTTTAATATTTTGTAACTTTTTTGCCATAAAATTTATATTGAATTAATAATTACAGATCGCTAGGATCCATTTTTTGTAATGATTTATCTACTAATTTTTTCATGAAGGCTAAAAATTGTATTTTACCTCTAGCATCTTTTTCACTTAAAAATTGATTTATAGTTTTCATCATTAATGTAACTTGTGCCAGTGTTCCAGGCTTTTGTTCCATAGCTTCTAAAAATTTAGATATTCTAGGATCTCCAATATCTCCTTTTTCTGGTTCAGCTGGCGCTTCTGGTTCAGGATCAGGCTCTGGTTCAGCTGGTGCTTCTGGCTCAGCTGGTTCTTCTGGCTCAGCTGGTGCTTCTGGCTCTGGACTATCTGCAGGCTCAGCTGGGGCTTCTGGAGCAGGAGCTGGCTCCGGAGTATCTGCTACTGGTTCTTCTGCAGGTTCTTCTGTTGGTTCTTCTATATTATCAGTTTCTTTATCATCTTGCTCTGATAAAAATTTAACAACTTTTCTTCTTACAATTTCTTTAACTAGTTTTTCTTTTTGCTCTTTAGTTAGCTTTTCTATTTGTGTCATATATCCACCATCTTTTTTTGATAAAGTATCAATTAATTCTTTTGCATCTTCTTCTTGGTTTTTTACTAATGTTTTTAATGCATGAGATGGCATTTTAGGATCTCCATCTTGTAACTCTTTTGTAATGTATATTTTATCAGAATCTTTTACTTTAGGTACCATGTTTTCAACATCGTCAATGACTTCTTTATCATCTTTTCTAGGGACTTCAGGCATTGGTTTTCCTGACGCATTTGGTACCATTCCTTCAACCTCTTTATCAATAGTATAATCTTTTAAATCTTTTCTTGGTTGATGTTTAGCATTTTTTGGTAGTTTATGTTTACTCATAATGTTTCCTGTATAGTTTTATATAAATATCATTTAGAATACTTTAATGTGCCTAATATTTGATTTAGTGGAGCAAACGCTCCTGTTAGCTTATATGTATTGCCACCATATACAAATACAATTCCTTCTACTGGAACTATTTTTTCAAATCCTCCTAATTTTTTTATTTTGTCTAGTTGGGTTTTTAATAACTCCATTTTTGAAATATCATTAGTAGATCTTAGGGTACGAATTATAGATGCAAGTTCTTTTCTAATATCTTGTACAGCTTTGGCAGGGTTTGGTGCTAAAAAATTAGATACATTTTTCATTATTTCTGCACCTAATTTTAAAAATATGGATTCAAATGGCTCTATATTATGTTTTATATATTTTTTAAAATCTTTTTTATCAAATCCTCTCATCCATTCTACAAACTTTTCGTTATCTATCATTTTAGCTACTGCAGAGACATTTGGGGACTTAATATTATATGCCCATCTATTCATTAATATATCTAATACTTCATCAGATATATCATAATTAAAACTACTAGCCTTATCTCGTATAAGTTCTTTCCACCATGCTTTATGATATTCCGAAACTGTATCTTGATCTTTTAAATTATACTTATCACGCAATTGATCTAATTCATTAAATAATGCATCTTGATAATCTTGAAAGTTTTCAACACGACCTAACTTAATTTTTTGTGGTGGTATTAAATTAAATGTATTTTGTAGATCTGCATTTGCGTCTGTTACAGCTTTCTGTACAACAGCTCCTCCAGTTAAATCAGTTTGTACAACTTTACCTTTTTCGTCAAATTCAACAAGATTATGAAACTGAAGATATGCTGCTTCATATGCAATAACATTTTTTGTTGGAGGATATATAATTTCCATATTAGCAAATACTTTTCCATTTTGAAAAATACTTTCCAATTTTTCTTTTCCAACTTTTGAAAATGCTGCAGCAAGATCTGTTCCGGCTTCACCAAATGCATCTGATATTGGACCTCTTCCTGCAAACTTTGCTTGTAATTCTTTAACAGTTAATGGATTTACACGTTCCCCACCATTTCTTGCAAATTTAACTTGACCATCTTTAAAAGTCATAAATATATTTTGACCGTCTGTTTTCTCAGTAACAGTTTTTTCTATATCTAATCTTCCTTGTAATCCACGTGCAATCATTTCTTTAAAATCAGCAAAGGTTAATGATTGTGATCTGTTCATATCAAATGGATGAGACATATGTCCGCCTAATCCGCCTTCATTTAAATATTTTGTTCCAAATATTGTTTTAGGAAATTTTTCAAAACTGTACACAAATCCTTTATCATCTTGACGATCTAACGCTTTTCTTAATTTTTTAATTTTTTTTGCATGTGCTTTTGCACCTTTTGGTGTCATATATCCGCCAGCCATTTGTTCTTCTATTTCACGTGCATCGTTTTCAAATTCTTGTAAAAACCATTCTTTTACTCCCATTACATCACCATATGTTGGAGCTCCTCCAAGCATTTGCCAAATATTTTTTACAATAGATTCATCATAATTTGGATAACTTGCTCTGAATTTACTATATGAATCAGCATTTAATGCTGCTCTTACTGTAGATGCAGATATCGCTTTACCATCTTTATATGTTAATGGATCAACAGAAACTGTTAATTCAACAGCATCTACTCCAGCTGGAATTTTTCTTCCATTACGATCTCCAATGGTTTTATATTTGTCTACGTTTGGAATAAATGATTTAACACGAACATAATCATTATCTTTTTCAGACGCTGCTAATGCAAATTGTCCTTGTGTATCTTTTGGTAATTCAAATAAATATTCATATGCAGACATAAGTGGTGATGGAAAATTTGTAGATTGTATTTCAATATTGTTATTTCTATTTAACAAATTAAACATCTTAATACTTTTTTCTTGTGTTATATTATCACGATTCTTAGGACCTATCAACATGATAACTTTGTCGACACTAGGATTCTGAGCGTATCTTTGAGCAAGAGCCATGTGCGCTCCTGTTATTGGCTTGAAGCCTCCCGGAAATAATACTGTTACATTGTTCATTTTATATAAATATCTTTGTTAATTATTTAAATTGTTTTAGCATCTGGGAATTCTTCTGCAGCACTTGCAATATTTGCTGCTGTTAATCCTCTTGTTGCTATTAGGCCAAAATTGTCAAGCACAACCGCATGATTTACATTAGAGGTTACAGCTGGTGCACCTGACGTGGATACACCTGCTAAACTTTGTTCTACTGTTAATCGAACTAATTTAGATTGATTTGCTTCTGGTATACTTACTATAATAGCTTGGTCTCCTTGAAATACTTTTGCTGTTATTCCGAGTCCATCTGTCCCAGCATTTTTATTTCTTTCAGTGTTGAAGGTTTGAATATAGTTAGTCAGGGAACCCATGCTTGACCAATTATTATAATTAGTAGGGAATGATAAAGTAGGACTAAACATTGATCCGGAATTTGATAATGTTTGAAAAGTAAAT